>ERZ1034768.314-NODE-314-length-17362-cov-5.691512_pt1 | contig 17362 bp, 10 predicted proteins | sample MGYA00520691_ERZ1034768 | MGnify/ENA primary metagenome ERZ1034768 (study PRJEB33766, sample SAMN09781704) | gut metagenome | biome: gut microbiome | host: Homo sapiens | place: Madagascar | study: EMG produced TPA metagenomics assembly of the PRJNA485056 data set...
ACACATTTAATGGTTTGTAAATGTGTCTACCTATATCAGTATAAGACATTACTTTGCAAAGTATCATTAGATACCCATTTTGGTGATTATTTCCGATGTCTGGTGAGCCGGCACCTTTTTATATATAATAAGGTGTAGTAATAAAAAAAGGGAAACCACCTTACGGCGATTCCCCTTTCATTATATTAAAGAAATCTACGATTACTTCTTAAGAACCTTAACGGCCTTACCGTTGCGAACAACGATGTAGAGACCCTGCTTGCTCATGTTAGCGATGCGCTGTCCGTTGATGTTATAGATAGCGTCAGCCTTAAGAGCCTCGGTCTGAATCTCTGTGATACCTGTTGCAGGACCATTCCAACCAGCGTTGTCACCAGCCTTTGTGAGGGTGAGGGTGAAGTCGGTTGCAGAGAACCATGTAACCTTAGAAGGCTTATTGGTCTTTGTAGAGTCGCAAGTTACACCGATTGTAAGAGCGTGGTTTGTAACCTCGATGTTAGGAATCTGAAGGTTCATCCAACCACGACCATTACCACCATTAGCGCTGTATGTTGCAGAGTATGTAGCGTAGTTAGGATCTGTATCGCTCAAACCACCATCGATCTTAGCCTTAGCCTCTTCCCAAAGCTTACCATACTTGTCAAGTGCATTGACAGTGCTGTCTTTGCCTGCAGTCTCATCGAAGTAAGTGTAGGTCTGAACAGGGATTTCCATCCATGTAGTGTCGGCAGCCTCAGCACCTGTAGATGCGAAGAGGAATGCACCATTTGCAGATGTACGTACGTTGGCAGCAAGAGTATATGTACCGTTTGGAAGACCTTCGATAGCCTGATCCATATAGATGTTGTTCTTACCTGCTGTACCATTCCATGAGTCGAAGTATGTGCGGTTAGCATCGTCTGTGAAGTACTGTCCCTTCTTTACAGGACCATCGCCTTCGCCCTTGATAACATTCCAACCATCGGTAGATGCTGACTGAGCGTTGATGATAAAGCCTGTGTAGTCGGTAGAGTTAGGATTCTTCTCGTAAGCCTCCTGAGCCTTTGCAGTAGCAGTAGCAGCAGTAAGCTGAACGATAGCAGCCTTAACAAAAGCCTCAGACTTGAGTTCAGACATAAGACCCTTCTTCTGTTCAGTCATAGTGAAAGAAAGAACTTCCTTAGCAGTAGCTGAAGTGAGAGTCTTCAATGTTTCGTCTGCTGTGTTGTAAGCAGGAACATAGTTGTTGACATAAGCCTTCAAGATTGTGATGATGCTGTCAACCTTATTGTAAGAACCTTTGTTGATGTAAGCCAATGTGTTGTCGTAAGCAGACTTAGCAATTTCAGTAGCCTCGCCGTATGTACCATCTGTAACAGCTACAGCAACAGTAGGAATAGTCTTGCCCTCAGCATTGATTTCCTCGTACTTAGCCTCAGAGTTCTGAGCGAGCTTGATAGCAACATTAAGCTTAACAATGTCGCCTGTTGTTGTATATTCAGCGATGCTGTCGTTAGCAGCAGCCTTGTCTGCACCAAAGTGCATAGCAGCTACGAGCGCCTTAGCATTCTCAGCCTTAGCAGCGAGAGCTGCTTCGATTTCTGCCTGTGTAGCAGCACCGAGGTAGAAGAGCTGGAAGTTTGTTGCGCAGAACCAACCTGACTGGTTTTCATTAGCAAGAGTACCAGAAGCACCGATAGTTATTTCTCCATCGTGAACGAGCACCTTGTCTGAAGTAAGAGTTGTCCAAGTTCCAGCGTTGTTGTCGCCATTCCACAAACCTTCTGTCAAAGATACAGAGTTGCTTGACTGCAATGAGCTTGTTGCGAATACGTGCTGATTGTTTACATAGGCACCCTCTGTGATTAAATCACCGCTAACCTTATAGTAACCGTTAGGCAAATTCTTGATGGTCTGAGAAACTTCAAGAGTCTTGCCATTAGCGTTAGCCCTCCATGCATTCCAGCAAACACGACCCTGAGCGTAGTTCAAACGCTGGTCGCCATCAGTACATGTACCAGTCTTGGTCCAGCCTGCAGATGTAGCAATTTCTGGTGCCTTACCTGCTGTAAAAGTATCCTGGTTAGGGTATGTGAATACGCCATTCTCGATAGTTGGCTCTGAGCCTTCCTTAACGAACAATGGGCTCTGTACAAGGAATGTATAGTCAGCAGGAGCGTCAGCAGAAGCAACCTGGCTCATCATATAAGTAATGTAAGCCTGCTTTAGCTCTGTAGCGTAAGCAACGATATCTTCCCACTTACCATTATTTACAGTCTGGTCGTACTTTGCAAGAACAGTCTGTAGAGCAGCAAGTCCTGGATAAGCTTTCTCTACAGCAGCTGTAGCCTTTTTGTATGCAGCAATGACTGAAGGTACAAGATCAGCAGTCTTAATGATAGAATCCTTAAGTGCTGTAACTTCATCAATAGTCTTCTTCATCAAATCAGCATCACCAGACCCCATTGCTTTATCAACAATATCAGTAGCTTTGTCAATCTGATTAGCAAGACCTGAATATTCAGCATATTTTTCAGACAACTCTCCCAATTCATCATAGAGATTGCTCAAATCTGAAGTATAGATATCCGTTATAGAAGCTTCACCTACCTTATAAAGCTTTACACCATCAATAATAACCCAAGGGTTTTTGTTTGAGCCTGTGGCACCTGACTTATAACCAAACTGGAGTGTAAATTCTGAAGTTGGAGTAAACTCAAACTGGTGCTTTGTCCATTCTGTTGCAGAAAGACCAGTTGGATCAGAGTATTCATCCTTACGGCAAATAACCTTTGTAAGGTCAGTAGCCGCTTTTGCAGGATCTGTATCAACATTTGAATTCAAGTTAATAGTCCAGTATTCCAAGCGATATTTAGCGCATGGCAAAGATACAGTCTGCTGATAAGCTACAGCTCCTCCCCATCCTGCACGCATATAGAGGAAACCTGTGTTATCGTCGGTATCATCAGCCGCAGGCTTAGATAGAGCTGTAATAGAACCAGCTGGTTTGCCATCACCCATTCCGAGGTATCCTTCCTTTAAGCTATAAGGGAGAGCTCCAAAATACATCCACTCAGGCTTTGTGGTAGCATAGTCTTCAGAAACAGTCCATCCCTTAGGGGCACCAAGGAAACCATACCATGAAAGGTCGCCAGCTACGTTGTAGCCTTTACCATCTGTTGGCTCAGCATAGTAATCGCCATTTGCTGATTTTAAGAAACGAGAACGGCCTGACTTTTCACCTGTTAGAGTAGTTTCAGAAGTTGGTTTACCTTCGTCGGTGAAAGTTAAGCCCTCATCGAAACCTGCATTAGTAATAAGATGTGTTACATCTTCCTCTTGTGCGAAAGCAGTAAAGCTAAATGCCGCTGCAAGAGACATAAGTAATACTTTCTTCATGTTAGGATAAGTTAATTAGTAATATAATTATTTTATTTAAGTTTTATCACGACTGGAACGTAGATATTCGGTGCAAATTTACTATTTATTTAGTATAACAAAGGAGAAAAATAGAGAAAAAAGGAGTAAAATATGCTTTTTACCCCGCCCCGACCTTAAAAAAAGACGATTTATGGTATATATCACACTAATTATTTGCCAAAAAAGTTGGATGCTTTTATTTTTTTATTAACTTTGCCACCAAGTTTTCTAACACCTATATGATCAAACCTAAATAAGAGTTTATTTGTAGAGGAAATTAACACCTAAGAATTATCTAACTTAACACATATATATAATTATTCTATGAAACTAAAAAGATTATTATCCCTGGCTGTGCTGTGCGTCGCAGGATGGACGGGAAACGCTTACGCGTATGAAGTCGGTCAAGACATTACCGCCTCTGTTCAAAAAGAATGGAAAGATAAAACTGGAACTTACCAACAAAAGTACACAGAAAGGTATAGCGGAACAGCTTATTCTTCTGGAAAAATTCTCTACATGTCTATCGACAACCTCGAGTCTAAAGGTTACTATGAAGTACAATTTTACGCTGTAACCAGTATGGCTTGGAATAATTTTGCCACAGGCATGAAAATTGCCGAATGGTATGTCAACGACGTTTCTGATTATATGAACGTTATTGCTCAAACAGACTGTACACCTGAAAGTGAGACAAATTTAAGAAAGGCTACCGTATATGTAGAAGACGGAAAACTTGAGTTTGGTATCCGTAATATTGCAACTGGTGGAAACTGGTATGTTACACATTTAAAATCTATCGTCTACAAAGGAAAGGCAAATAGCACTAATCCTATAGATGTAACATCTACATATATAAAGAACGCAGGTTTTGAAACAGGAACTACAGACGGATGGGCTACAACATCTTCAAGCGACACAGGTGCAAGAAGCACAACAAATGATACATATAAAACAAATGGCTCACAAGGAAACTGGTTGTTTAATACTTGGTGGCAAGGTACACCATGTACACAAACCATAAAAAAACTGCCAGCAGGAAAATATGAGCTCTCAGCTATGGTTGCAAGTGATGGAGCTACTATCTACATGATTAATGGCAACAATAGCGATGATTATGCCTATGTAGAAACAACAGACAAGGATAAGGCTATAGGCAAAAGTCTAAGCAAAGAATTCTTGCTATCATCAGAAACTTCAGATTATAAAATAGGTGTTGTTGGAGGTGCCGATGGCAAAGCTGGCGAACACAAGCCATACGTAGCAGCAGGTCATTGGTGGTATAAAGCAGACAATTTCCAACTGAAATACTATGGTAATGGTATTGATGTATATGCTACCAAAAAAGAAAGAGACACACCTATTAATATTGAAGCAAATAAATGGTATGCCTTCCCAACAGCTTTCGCAGGCAAATATGCTTTTACAATAGGTAAAGGAAATTTGATTTACACACAAGATGGAACACAAGATGTTTCAGAAGCAACAGGTAAAACTATTGCAACTGGAGAAAAAATCAACTTAACAAAAGGTATAGTGTATGTAAAATCTGCAACAGCAACTACTATAACACTTTCCATGGCTGCAGATTCATACGATTTAGGAGACTTGGTTACTAACGTTGCTGACAATAGCTTTATTCAAAATGGTATTGTCACCTTTACCTACCCTACCCAATCAACTACTAATAAAGATGTAACTACAGAATTAGTAAATGGTGCAAGTGTTACCATTAATGGTAATTCTGTTACTGTAACAGCAATAGAAAAAGGTTTCCAAGTAAATATTAGTGGGTTGGAGGTTGCCAAAGAGTATAAGATTAATATTCCTGCAGACATCTATGGCTACAAAGGTCACACCATGAATGCTGCTCAGACTATCACTTTGCATACTCCTGCAATCTTTGATGGCACATACTATTTATACAATACAGATAATAAGAAATATCTTAGCCGTGGTGGCAAGTATGCAACACAAGCTATTGTTGACGAATATGGTATTGCCATTGTCGTGAAAACAGATAATGAAAACAATACTGAACTTAAACCATTTGACAGCTACTTGAACTTAGGCTTTGATGGTTTTATGTATACAGATGCTCAAGGTAACAATATTCGCAAGTTTAATGCTTCTAAAGTTGACGGAGGATATAAATTCCTTAATACAACAAACCAAAAGTATCTTGCGACAAACACTGGTCAGGTTGTTGGTGATGCAGTAGAGGATGGTAATCTGCAAGGCAAATCTAACATCTGGACTTTAGAGAGTGTTAATGACCACTTGACAGTAGTTAAGACTTACGAAGATTCACAAGCTAAAGCAGCAGCAACAGCAGCAAGCATAGTAGTTTCAAACAAGGCTGAACTTGAGAATACGCTCAAGGTCGAGAATATATATCCTCAGCAGATTGCTATCAAGGGAACACAAGGCGCAGTAAAAGAAAAATATCAAGGTGGTGCTTCGAATGAACAAGTCAGCAAGCCTTTGGATATTTTTGCAGAAACCGTTAATGGTCTTCGACCTGGTTTGTATAAGCTTAGCGTTAATGCTTTCCAGCGTGCAACATTGTTCAACGATGTGATGAATGCAGGTGGCGCACGCGGAAAGGTTTATGTTTATGCCAACGATGCAAAGACACAACTGAAATCTATTGCTGAAGAGTATTCTGACGAAGCTTACACAGAAGGACGGAATCCTAACTCACAATCAGAAGGTAAAAACTATCCTAACAGCATTGGTGCTGCAAACCAGGCTTTTGCAAAGAATATGTATGTAAACGATGTTTATGTATATGTAAACGCTGACGAAGGTGCAAACACAGGAACTTTGAAGTTTGGTATACAGAATCCTACTCGACTTGGCAATGACGATAGCCGAGGAGCATGGACTTGCTACAACAACTTCACACTTACATATTATGCACAAACAGCAGAAGAGATTGTAGACGGCGTACATTATTATTATGGCACACACGAAGCTCCTGAGTTTGAGGTAACAAATGATGTGCCTGTTGTTGACGCAACAAATGCTACTGTAAACAATGCTACTATCAAACGTACAAACCCTAATGGTATAGTATATCTTGCAGAAGGCTCTACAGCCGATAATGGTTCAAATATTGTAGTGGGACAAACTTGCGACAACCTTGTACTCACAGATGGTTATCCATTTACTGCAACAAAGAACTTTGAAGCAACAAAGGCTACATACACTATGACAGCTATTGCAGCATCTACCGACAAGAGCTTTGGAACTATCATGCTTCCATTTGCAATAAACTCTTTGCCTAATGGTGCTAAAGCATATACTCTTGAAAACAATGTTGTTTTTGGAGAAGATATTTACGCAACAGAGGTTTCTACTATCGCTGCCAACACTCCTACTATCGTTACAGCTAAAGGCACTTATGCAGCTAATGATGTAGCTATAGCAGCAACTAAATCAACATACGAGAATGGTCAGCTGGTAGGTACTTATAAAGCTATGGAGGCTATTGAAAATAGCTATGTATTGCAGAAGCATAACGAACGTGTAGCATTCTACTTGGTTAACAACACCAAGCCAACCGTGAAACCATTCCGTGCATATATTAAACCTCAGTCTACAAATGCTAAGCAGTTCATCAAGGTGGTATTCGATGGCGAAGCTACAGGCATTAAGGAAATCACTTCTGACAACACTAAGGCAGAAATCTTCGACCTTAGCGGACGCAGAGTGGCAAAGGCTCAGAAGGGTGTTTATATTATAAATGGTAAGAAAGTAATAAAGAAATAAAGAAAGGTATACAAAAAATGGGAAAAAAATATATTAAGCCAAGTATTAACGTATTGGAAATGACAGAGAATGAAGCTATACTCGCAGCATCTGACGGCACTACAGGAACTGGAGACTATGATGGTGCAGGTACAAAAGAAGACGGCATGGACGAGGACAAAGTTAAGTTTAACTCTATTTGGGACTCAGATTTGTAGAAAACATATTTAATAAGCATCAAAGATGAAAAAATATATATTAGGAACTGCTGCATTGCTGGCATTGGCTGCATGTAGTAATGATGATATTGTAGTGACTCCTGGTGCACAGGAGCCTACAGAAGGAAAAGAAGTTAGCGCTGTGCAGAGCAACATCGTTGGCAACTACGACAATCTGGCTGTAGAAGATTTGGATGCAGGAACACAGATAGGTTCGCGTGCAGGATTGGATGCCAACTTGAATGCAACATGGACTGCAGGCGACGAACTGTCTATAAGCAACGGAACATTGATGTATAGCTACAACGTGACCAAAACTTTTGATGAAGGAAAGACTGCTTCATTTAATGTTGCTGAAGGTCATGCTGCACATACTTCAGATGGCAACGACAACTTCTATGCTATATATCCTCGCCGTGCTATTACCGAGGCTAATGGCGCTGGTCGTTGGAATGGTTCTGAGGTAAAAGGACAGATATTTGCTCAGCAAAGCTATATTGAGAATATGGGAAAGGCAACCAACGGCAATAACTTTGGCGGATACTATATCACTACCAAGGCAGCTGAGGTAAAGACTACAAATAATGAGACACAGCTCTCGTTCTCGTTTACACCACTTGCATCTGTTGTTGATGTAGACCTTAGTAAGACTGTATTGGAAAGTGGTGATGCTGTTGCAGCTGTTTATCTTCGCGACATGAGCGACAAAACTATTGCTGCCAACTTCTCTTACGACTGCAACTCGCATGCACTGACAACAACGGGCGATGGTGGTTGCGACTACAACTACACAAGTCGTAGCAATGTTGTGGAAGTTAGCTTCTTCGAAAGCGAAGACGAGAAAGGCAATATCAATTATACAAGTATTGATGCAAGCAACAAGGTGGTTCGCTTCTATATCTTGCCAGTAAAGCTTAATAAAGGTGTGGAGATTACTGTTCGCACAAAGAATGGTAAATACTATACTAAGAAAGCAAGCGCAAGCGTAGGTACAGAATATACAACAGAAGATTTCAAGATTTCTTCAACCGATAAAGATATCAGTAGCATCGTTAAACCTTACTATAAGAAGTATAACTTCGGTACTATTGACAAAGCCCGCAAGGGCGCATGGATGTCTTGTATTCCTCAGAATGTATTCTATACTATGCTGAGTGTGCCTGGCTCACATGATGCAGCGACAAGCTCCGCAACTGCTTTAGCTAAAACTCAAAACAAGACCATTGCAGAACAGCTTGAACTTGGTGTACGTGCTTTAGACTTGCGTCCTTCTCCGACAGATAATCTTGAGATAAAGCATAGTAATTATGGAACAGGTGTTACTCTTGCTCAGGCTATCGATAACATGAAGACTTATCTCGAAAAGAATCCTACAGAATTTATATATGCTACAATTCATTTGGAGGTAAAAAATGATGCAAGCGACACAGAAAAGAAGAACTGGAGTAACAAAGTATACGCTCTTGTAAAGGCAGCCGTAGATGGTGGCTATGCTTTGGAAGCATTGTCAAAGGGTGCAAAGTTGGCTGACTATAAGGGAAAAATTATCTTTATCTACCGTGATGATTTGACTGGCGATAATCAAATCTATAATGCCGCAAAGGTTGCATGGAATGATAATATTGCACGTACAGTTAAAGTTCGCGGCACAAACGGCAACGAAATTAACGACTTCCTTATATCTTACCAAGATATCTATAAAAATGATGATTTAGGAACAAATGATGGTGGCGTTAATGGATACTTCGTACAGAAAGGTGGCGTAAATAGCGATGATGCTAAAGTTAGCATGGTAAAAAAATATATCGATGATGCTACTGGTTCTAATGACCAGCGTCTGATATTTAATTTCGCCAGCTATGCAGGTGCACCATTATCATTAATATCTGGTCATGCAAAAAATATTATGCCTTCGGTAAACTCTTATATTGTTTCTAAGAACAACCGTTTGGGCGTTATCTTAGCAGACTTCGTGGATGCAACATATGGTGGATATAACTTCACAGCCATTACCACAGCCAACAACTTCAAGTATGTATATACAAAGCGCAGTCGTATTGATTATATCAAGAAGTATAAGAATACAACTGGCAATACTGGCGTTGGCATTGCAGGCGACGAATATGCAGATGGATCTGACGTATTTGCTAAACCACACAAGAACTTCTAATCCCTAACTTCAATATAGGCATAGTCAAGTGGTAGGCTTTCTCTCCTACCCTTGATAAGCCTATGTTTTCTATCTTTTATATGAGAAACTTATTATTAGCTATATTGATGTGTCTGCCTTTGGCAACTATGGCACAGGAAAAGCAGATGGTGGTTTACCGCGACGGACGAACTCCTCTGCGCATAGACGTGGCTTCGGTCGATAGCATAAAGTTTGAGGATGCTGTGGAGGAACACGAATATGTAGACTTAGGGCTAAGTGTGCTTTGGGCTACATGCAACGTCGGAGCAACAACACCTGAAGAATATGGCAACTATTTTGCATGGGGCGAAACAGTAACAAAGGGTAGCTATACGGAAGAAAACTACGTGTATGCAGAGAAGGGCGCATACAAAGATTTGCCTAAGGATATAGCTGGCACAGAATATGATGCAGCAACAGCAATATGGAAAGGAGAATGGCGCATGCCTAATATCAACGAGGTGGAGGAATTGGCAAAGAACTGCACATGGACATGGACTGCACAAAAGGAGGTGAACGGATATCGCATAGTTGGTCCTTCGGGCAAAGAGATATTCCTTCCTGCTGCTGGTCAATGGCGCAACGCTCCTATCAACGTTGGCTCTACAGGCTATTATTGGACAAGCTCTTTGTCTGACGAATATTCCTCTGCAGCCTACAACCTCAACTTCACTGGCTTTAGCGGCAGATGGAGTGCCAACCGCGCCTACGGCTTCTGCATAAGGGCTGTATGCAATAAATGATTCTAACTCTTATTTATTTATATAATTCACAAATATTTATGTTAAGAAAACTATTTATTGCTTCTTTTGCATTAATGACACTATTGGCACCAAATAGCTCATTTGCACAAAGAAGCTACTCATTCAATGCAACAACATTGAATGTTGATGGACTGCCAAACAAAATTCTAGGTATTAATGTAAATCCTGATGGCAAGGAAGAAGAAGGAGCTAAGGCTATTGGCAACGAAACCCGAACAAAGGGTTGGGATATTGTAGCGATGTCTGAAGACTTCAATTTTCATGATTATCTTATTGCTCCTATTTCTGATTTGTATTACGCTGGAACCCATGGAGGTAAAGTCAGCGGACTTTCAAATAAGACAGACGGATTGGGCTTATTGCTTACTAAAAAGACTGGTTGGAAATTTAGTAATGAAACAAGAGTGAAATGGAATGACCACTATGGAGAAACTGACCATGGTGCTGACGGACTTATTGATAAAGGATTTCGATATTACACTATAACAATAGCTCCAGGTGTGGAATTCGATTTCTATTGTCTTCACATGGATGCTGAGGATGATCCAAAAGACATCCAAGCACGAGAAAGTCAGTTGACACAGTTGGTGGAATATATTAAGAGCCATGACAATGGACGCAACATTCTAATCCTTGGTGATACTAACTGCCGATATACTCGCGATAATGTTAAAGGAAAACTTATCGACCCTATCAATGCCGTTGACAACTTCACTATTCATGACGCATGGATAGAGTTGATACGCAACGGAGCATATCCAAATCTTGGCGACCCTGCCATTATGATAGGCGACAAAGGTCCACAGATGGGAGAAGTTGTAGACAAGATTTTCTGGATAGAAAATTCAAAATCGCCTTTAAAAATCAAAGCTAACAATTTCTTGCACGACACATCGTTTACAGCTTCCGACCATTATCCTCTGACTGTGAACTTTACTATTACCGATCCTAATGGTACTCCTGCAACAAATAGCGACTATACATTGCCAGAATCGGCAACAGCAGTTGCGCAAGAAATAGTTGGCAATAGCGCAGAAGAAGTTGCTGCATCGGGCGAAACTTGTTTCCTTATGAACTTGTCTACAAAGAAGTATCTTCAGGCAGGCGCAAATTGGGGTACACATGCCGTAGAGGCTGTGTCGGCAATGCCATTGACACTCACTTTGGTTGATGGAAAATACAGAATAAATACTATTAAGGGTTCGGTATCGGCTGAAGCGGAGCCTTATATGGATAATGGAAACAACAACACCTGGACTTTTGAACAGGTGGCTGGCAAAGAATACCAATATATTATTAGATGTGATGCTGGTGCCTTGGCTTCTACAGGTGAGAACAACCTCGTAAAGTCGGTTGTTTACAATGCTAACAACGACAAACAAAAATGGGTTATCCTTACAGAAGCAAAACTTAAAGAAATAATGATTCATCAAGCTTCTGCAGCTGAACCTTTTAATATCACTCCTTTGGTAAAAGGTGCCGACTTTGGCAAAATGGATGGATGGAACGATCCTAACAATAACGGAAACGTTTATGCACAAAGATGGTGGTCGTCGACTGTAACTCCAACTTTCGATGGATTCTGCGATGGCAACATAGATACATATCGATGGTGTGCAGGATTTAGAACTACAAATAATCAGACAGAAATAAAATTTTCACAGACTATAACCAATCTTCCTAAAGGTAATTATTCTGCTTCTATTGAAGCTTTTTATAGGTCAAGATCAAAAGCAAGATGGGGTGCAAAGATAACAGACCATACGGTAACATCAACATTTAAATTTGCAGATCAAGCTACCGATATAAAGCAAAATACAAATGTTGGAATGGATTTCTCGTCTGACCAAGAGGGACCTAAGAAAGCTTCTGAAGTTTTTAACACAACTAATGATTACAAACTCACGCTGACAACTTCTCTTAAAGATGGAGATAATGCAACCGTAGAAGTATATAAAGATAAATGTTATGGCTATTCGGACTTTACAGGTATGCTTTGCGTTGACGATTTCCAACTTTACTACTATGGTGATGGTGACACAGAAATCGACCCTTACATAACCTTCAAGAATAAAGTGGCAAAGCGTGTGAATGAAACATGGGCTAAGGTACAGCAACTAAACGATGCCGGTAAGGAAGTTTACGACATTTCAAGCGTTATATATCGCTACAATGAGAACAACATTAAGTCGGATGAAGACGTTGAGGTACTCTGCAAGCAGGTAGATGCAGCTTATAAGCGTGCTCTCATAGCTTCGTTGAATAACGAGCCTTCTGGCGACATGACAGCATTGATAGAAAACCCAAGCTTCGAAACTGGCGACATGACAGGATGGGGTTCTGATTTGACAAAACAAGATGTTGGAGTAAAGGCTAATAGTAATAATACATATACATCACAAGGCTGCGATGGCGAACATCTGTTCAACTCTTATAATGGAGATAATGAGACTACTGCTCCTTATGTATATCAGACGATAAGTGGTGTTAAGAACGGACTATATGAGGTGAAGGCTTTGCTAACTTCTTTTGATGGAAGATCAGTATTCCTTATCGGAAACAATAGCCACAAAGCAATAGTTGCAGAAAATAAAGGTAAGTTTACAGAAGCTACTCTTCAGTTCTTGGTAGAAGACGGAAATATTACCATCGGAGCTGTTGGTGGTAGTGGAGAAAAGTATGATAAATATATGCATACTAAAGGTTGTTTCTTCAAGGCTGATAATTTCAGGGTAAAGTATATATGCAACGTGGCAAACGGACGCATAAAACTTGCTGCAGAGGATATAAAAACAAAGGCTGCTACTCTCACCGACAACGCAGGAGCATCTATTGATTTGTCAGAATATGAAAATGGTATAGAGGCTGGCTCATATACCGGTGATGGCAAGGCTGAAATGAAAGAGATGTATGCACAGCTAAATGCTGCTGTGAAGAAACAGCGCACAAAGAATGCTGATATGACTTTCGCTATAGTAAATCCAAACTTTGAATATGGCGACATGACAGGTTGGACTTGTGCAACATCGGGCTGGGAAACAAAGGTGGTATTACAGGATAATGCAACTTATACTACTTTAGGAGCAGATGGTTCTCATCTCTTTAATACATGGGATGGAGATAACGCTGTAAAACCATTGACACAAAACGTTACTGATATTCCTAATGGTAAGTATATGGTTTCGGCTCTTGTAGCTATGGAGGCAGGAAACAATATTGCTTTAACAGTAAACGGACAAACAGCAACGACTGCTGCTGTGGGTCCTGGAACTATGGCTTTGGTAAGTGGAGAATATAATGTAACAGACCATAAGGCAGAAATTTCCTTGTGTAGCGACAATGGCAAATGGTTTAAGGCAGACGATTTCCATATGACATTCATCGGCAACGAACTCACCATGAACGAAACAGATAATGCGTTGACTGCACAGACAGACTATTATACATCTGTAACTGTAAACCGCACCATCAAGGCTGATGCTAAATGGAACACATTGGTATTGCCTTTCAACATGGAGATACCTGCAGGATGGGAGGTAAAAGAACTTACCGATGATACAGAAGTAGACGCTAATGGAAACATACATTTACGCTTCGCCACGGCTAATAGTATAGAGGCTGGAAAACCATATATGATAAGAGTGAATGAAGCTGTTAATAAAATAGAGGTAGAGAATATAGATGTTGATACAAAGACTCCTACACAGATTGGCAACGGAATCAATTTCGTAGGTGTTTATACTGCTGGTAATATCCCTACAGGTGCTTTCTTTATATCAAATAATAAGTTCTATCACGCAACAGGCGGACAAAATATTATCAAGGGTATGCGTGCATATTTGCAATTGCCAGAGGGAAGCCAAGCTAAGTCTATAACCTACGACATTAGCGATGTGCCTACAGCTATTGATAATATAAATACTTCTGCTGCCATTGCCATCTACGATATACAAGGTAATCGCTTGAATAGCATAACAAAGGGTGTAAACATCGTAAAGATGGCAAACGGAATGGTTAAAAAGGTTATCGTAAAGTAAGTTACAATTGCAAACTATAATAATTATAACAAAAAAACAATGAAAAAGACATATATAAAGCCTATCATAAATGTTATAACAACAGAAGCTGAAACTTCGTTGTTGGCTGGTTCTATAAGTGCAACTGACGAGAGGAATAACTTACTCGAAGGCATAACAGGAGGTGACGCTACAGAAACAGGAACTGAAGCAATAATAGAAGCTGACTCAAAAAGTTCTTTGTTTTGGGAAGATTAGTAGTTTCCATAATCTAAGAGCATAATTATAAAAGCCACCGAAGATATTTTGTCTTCGGTGGCTTTGTTTTTATAACATTTAGAGCAACGATATAATATCAATTTAATTAGTTTATGATTATGCTTAGTAAAAATAATCTAAAGAATTTGGATGTGTTGAGTGAATTGATTATTTTTGCAAAAAGAATAACTTATCCACATAGCTATGGCACAATTCATAAATCCTTTTACCGACATTGGTTTCAAGCGAATCTTCGGTCAGGAGATATCAAAACCTCTGTTGCTCGACTTCCTCAACAACTTGTTGGCAGGCGAGGAACATATCGTGAACCTTAGTTTTCTCGACAAAGAGCAGCCTGCTCTGTACGAAGACGACCGCTCGCTAATCTATGATATCTATTGCGAGACTGATGAGGGCAAGAAGATTATTGTGGAGATGCAAAATAAGTCGCAACCTTATTTCAAGAACCGCAGTATCTACTATGTCTCTGAGGCTATAGCCCGCCAAGGCGAAAGAGGGTCGGGATGGAACTATGCCATAGACGCAGTGTATCTTGTAGCCTTTCTTAACTTCTGTCCTATGGATTTTAATCATAAGTTCAGAACAGACGTCGTGTTGAAAGATAAAGAAACAAATGATGAGTTTTCTGACAAGATACGCATGACGTATATGCAGCTACCTTTGTTTAATAAGGAGGCTGATGAGTGTGAGAATGAATTTGAACGTTGGATTTTTGTATTGAAGAATATGGAAACATTAACAAGACTACCTTGGGCTGCACAGAATGCAGTATTCAAGAAACTGGAAGATATAGCCGATGTAGCTGCGCTTTCAAGACAAGAGCGCATGAAATACGACGAGGGACTGAGAAAGTATCGCGATACTATCTCTGTGCTTCAGGGTGCCCGCGAGGATGGATATGCTGAAGGAATGGCACAAGGAATGGCACAAGGTATTGAGCAAGGAATGGCACAAGGTATTGAGCAAGGTATTGAGCAAGGTATTGAACAAGGTATTGAACAAGGTATTGAACAAGGCGAGCAAAAAAAAGCATTGGCTATTGCTGAGAAAATGAAAGCTATGGGACTTAGCTCAAAAGACATCTTAGAAGCAACAGGAATATCATTAGATTAAAATTTAAATAAAAAAAACTTCCCTTCTCGAAATAAGAAGGGAAGTTTTTTGCTTTATTATTCTTCATCGAAATAAGATGCTGACGGCATTACTACGCCATCGCTACAGCATTTATTGAATCTTGCACGCGACTTACGCTCACGACAGAACATGGCTTTTGTTGACTCTTCGTCTTCGGTGAACGCAAGATGATTGTCGATAGCCATAGCTCCAGCCATTCCCTCAACATCAAGATTGTCGGTGCCGATAAGAGTAAAAGTCCAATTCTGCTTCTTCAGCTTCTCTATGAGGTTTTTCACCATCTGCAGGTTATACTCACTTGAACAATTCTCTTCGCCATCGGTGATGATGGTCACCAACACGTTGTCAGCTTCTGTGGTCTGCGCATTCATCTTCGCAATACCCTTGCCTATAGCATCATAGAGCGGAGTAGCGCCACCAGGCTGATAGTCTCTCTTGGTCAGTTGCTTAGCCTTGTTGGCATTCACATTATCGTAGTGAACCTTGAAGTGGTCGCTATCGAAAGTAATCAAGGTTAGTCGCTGTTCCATATCAGGGTGTGCCTTCATCATCTGCTGGCATGTGGTGATGGTTTCGTTGATTCCAGCCAATGCCTCACGATGAATGATGCTCATGCTGCCCGATTCGTCGACGATAACAAGATTGAATACTCTCTTCTGTGCAGTTTCGTTAGTCTTCATAATGATAATCTCCTATAGTTTAATTGTTGTTATAATGTTATTTAATTCTTATAAGAATGTTGTTTTATCCTTATAAGAAACAAGCTGATGAAAAATTAAGTTGATGGTGATATTTTTTTGTATCTTTGCAAAAAAATAGTAAGAAAATAGCAAAAAACAGCATAACTTTGCAGCCACTATGAAGAAAGAAAAAGACCCTATGGGAATGGCAATAGCCGACTATTATAAGAATGGCGTAGCAGGAAGACTGCGTGTGTTCTCGCCCGATTTTGATGAGGACGAGATTCCTGTCGACACCTTGTATCGTGAATACGAAGAAATGCCAAAGTTGGAGCAGACGGCACTAACTATGGCTAAAGGCAACATCCTCGACGTTGGTGCAGGAGCTGGTTGCCATAGTCTTGCTTTGCAGGATATGGGAAAGAAGGTTGTGGCTATCGACATTTCGCCTTTGGCTGTAGAAACAATGAAGCTTAGAGGTGTGGAAGATGCAAGAGAGCAAGACTTCTGGCTCATAAACGAGAAGTTCGACACCATACTGATGCTGATGAATGGTATCGGCATTGTTGGCACCATCAGCCAGCTACCTAAGTTCTTTGACCATATTGCCGAGATTATGGAGCCTGACGGTCAACTCCTTGTCGACTCTACAGACATCTGCTACATCTTTGAAACCGAAGATGGCATAATAGAATTGCCTGAGGGGGATGGATATTATGGCGAGCTGAAATATCAGATGCAATATAAGCGCACTAAGGGCGAGGAGTTCCCTTGGCTGTACATCGACTTCGAAACTCTCGCCACAAAAGCTGCCGAATGTGGTTTTTATGCTGAATTGGTGGAGCAAACCGATGACTACAACTTCCTGGCTCGCATAACTAAGAAGGCATAACTATAATAGAAAAAAATCCTAAAAAAAGGCGTAGCT
>ERZ1034768.319-NODE-319-length-17164-cov-4.995499_pt1 | contig 17164 bp, 15 predicted proteins | sample MGYA00520691_ERZ1034768 | MGnify/ENA primary metagenome ERZ1034768 (study PRJEB33766, sample SAMN09781704) | gut metagenome | biome: gut microbiome | host: Homo sapiens | place: Madagascar | study: EMG produced TPA metagenomics assembly of the PRJNA485056 data set...
TTGTATCATTTTTCTATCTTTTCACTCTTAATCTATGTTATATTATAATTACATTAAGAGCATTGAATGTAGTTAAGATAAGGAGGACAACCAAATGCCAACAGTAAGATTTGCTTTAAATGACGAATATTACACCCGACTTGAAAACGATGCAAAAGACGCCCACATGAATATTCAAGATTACATCCGTTTCAAACTTTTTAACGAGAGAACTATCTTCACAGTGGATGAGGCAGTAAGAAGAATTAAAGAGGGTAATTGGGAAAATATAGAGTTTACCCTACCCGATGTCTATGGTGATGACTGGACTATGAGTCGAGAAGATGGTGCTGGTGCACTTGGCAAATATTTCTTTACTTACATTACCGATCACCCAGAGCTCGGTATACGTTTTGTACCTGATCGCACAATTAAACGTCGTGCAGTTTATACTTATAAGAAGGAGGACTAATTCATGAACTATCAAATCAGACGCGCTATCGAAAGCTACATTCAGGCTAATGGGCAACAAAACACACGTGATGTAATCGCCTTATTTGCAAAACACTTTCATACTACTAAGCAGCGCATCAGCGGTAATATCAGCTGTATGAAGTGCCGCGAGCAATGTATTAACATCATTCCAAACAAACCACACAGCGTTATGTACTAATCTGAACTAACTTTGGCCAGCAGGTAATTCTGCTGGTCATTTATTATGCCAGACCAAATCGCCACCTTATAAAAAGCGAAATGGCCTGGCATTTTTATTTTCACATAGCCCGGAATTTGACTCTCCGCTTTCCCTTAGGAAGTTAAGAAGGACACAAAACACCAGTCTTCCAGAAATATTTCAAAAAATTTATCAGAAGCCGGAATTTCCTTCTTGAAATCCCCTTAGGAAGTTAGAAAGGCAAACAAGCCAATCGGAAAGCGAGGTTAAGACTATGACTACCACAAAAGATTCTGCCAGTCCTATTGATGCCGCTGACGAAGAGTTGATCGATACGCTTATCGCAATCAGCGTCGTAGCAAAAAGACTGGCAGCCAAACTAAGACAATCTATTGAAAATCAAAGAGAAAGTGAGGAACCTGAAAATGAGTAAGATGTCGAATTTATATCTTATCCTTGATGAGATGATCACCGCTGGACAGAAAATGATTGATGCAGCTACTGCATTAAAAGAAATGTTCTCAGAAACTGCTCCTGAAATGAGCAAGGTTGAAACAAAAGCCAAAAAGAAAGAAGTACCTGCACAGGAATCTGAAGTTAAGAAATACTCCTTCCAGGAAGTACGCGGAATCATGGCTTCACTTGCTGGTAAGGGTAAGAAAGCTGAAGCAAAGGCCCTCTTAACAAAATATGGTGCTAGTCGCCTGAGTGATGTGAAAGAGGAAGATTATCCTGCTTTAGTGGCTGAGACCGAGGTAATTGCCAATGGCTAAGCACGCATTCCTCTCCGCATCAGCTTCGCATCGATGGATCAACTGTCCACCTTCTGCAAAGCTCTGTGAAGGAATCAAAAATGAGTCCTCTCCTTATGCGCAGGAAAGTACCGACTGTCATGAGCTTTGTGCCTACTTAGTAGAAAAGGCGCTGGGACGTGATGTAGAAGGCCCAACTGAGAACCTTACTTATTACAGTGGTGAAATGCAAAACTGTGCGGAAGAATACAAAGATTATGTTCTGGAGCAATTCGAACGTTCCAAGAAGTTCTGCAGTGATCCTATGGTATTCATTGAGCAGAGACTGGACTTCTCTCGATGGGTTGAGAACGGATTCGGAACTGGCGACTGCGTCATCATTGCAGATGAAGTTCTCCACATTATTGATTACAAGCATGGTCTTGGAGTCCTTGTGGAATCCGAAGGTAACAGTCAGATGATGTGCTATGCGCTTGGTGCTCTGGAAGCATTCGATGACTTGTATGATATCAGCACTATCGAAATGACAATCTTCCAGCCACGAAGAGAAAACGTCTCTACCAGCTCCATCAGCAAAGATGATCTTCTTAAATGGGCTGAGGATGTATTGAAACCTACCGCTACCCTCGCTTATGAAGGCAAAGGTGAATTTAAGGCTGGTGACCACTGCCAGTTCTGCAAAGTAAAAGCTACTTGTAGAAAGCGCGCAGAAACCAACTTGGAACTTGCAAAGTACGATTTTGAGATGCCTGCTACCCTTGATGATTTCGAGATTGCTGCAATTCTTCCAAGAATTGACCAGTTGATTACCTGGGGAAACGACATCAAAGATTACGCACTTACACAAGTGCAATCTGGAACCCACTATGATGGTTTCAAAATCGTAGAAGGCAGAAGCAACCGTAAATACACTGACGACGACTCTGTCGCAGAAGCGGTAACCGCTGCTGGATACGATCCATATGAAAAGAAGCTTCTTGGTATTACTGCCATGAACTCACTGCTTGGAAAGAAGCAGTTTGAACAGTTATTAGGTGGACTTGTTTATAAGCCACCAGGTAAACCTGCACTTGTTCCTGAGTCTGATAAAAGACCAGCCATGAACACTGCAGCAGATGATTTTAATGACAATTAACAGGAGGAAAATATTATGTCTAAGATCGCAAACCCTACAAAAGTTATTACAGGAGTAAACACAAAATGGTCATACGCTAACGTGTGGAACCCTAAGTCAATCAATGGAGGCGCACCAAAGTACAGCGTTTCTCTTATCATTCCAAAGTCAGATACCGTAACCGTAAACAAGATTAAATCCGCAATCCAGGCAGCCTACGAGGAAGGCGAATCCAAGCTTAAGGGAACCGCTAAGGTTTGTCCTGCACTTGATGTTATCAAGACTCCTCTTCGTGACGGAGACAAGGAGCGTCCTGGTGATGAAGCTTACAAGGACTGCTACTTCATCAACGCCAACTCTGCTACTGCACCTGGCATTGTAGATGCAGATCGTCAGCAGATCATTGATCGCTCCGAAGTTTACAGCGGCGTGTACGGTCGTGCTTCCATTAACCTGTACGCTTTCAATTCCAATGGTAACCGTGGAATCGCCTGTGGACTTAACAACCTTCAGAAGATTCGTGATGGTGAGCCTCTTGGCGGTAAGTCTAGAGCTGAGGATGATTTCGCTACCGAAGAGGATGACGATTTCTTAAGTTAATCTGCAACACAATAAATTCGGCTGGCAGTGGAATAACTGCTGCCAGTCATCTTAGAAAAACGAGGTGAAATATAATGACAACTTATCAAGAATTAATGTTATCGGTTTGCTTTGACGCCACAATAGGATACCTTCTCGCTGGTCTTGGAATGATTATCTATGAAGGTATTTGCTTTATCAAAAAGAAAGTCAAAGCACATAAGGAAAAGAAAACTCAGCAGAACGCTGATGACAATGAAAGGACAGGTAACAATCAATGAGTATGGAATTGCTTAATCAATTCATGAACGATGCTGTAAATTTCACTTTTACTGCTATCGTACTTGCATTAACACTTTTTGCACTAGCTGCTATCTGGAAGTGGCTGATCGGAGTATCGATTCGCTTCGTACATTGGCTTTGCCCAGGGCTAGCAAGGAAAAAGAAGAACAATTCTTCGGATAGCAAAATTTAACATGTGGGCGGCAGTACATATCGTGCTGCTGCCTATTTTTATAAAGGAGTAAACACATGGAAAAGATAAAAGAAATGTCCATCGACTTAGAAACTTACAGCAATGTTGATATAAAAAATCCGGCGTATACAAATATGCCGAATCTGAGAATTTTGAAATACTATTATTTGCGGTTTCCATCAATGGCGACGATGTCATCGTATATGACTTAGCCTGTGGCGATGTTCTTCCTGATGAGATTCTGGATGCTATTGTCAGCAATGACATAATCAAGTGGGCCTTCAACGCTTCCTTCGAGCGCATCTGTCTCTCCTACTGGATGAAGCGTAACTATCCTAACCGCTTCTGCAGTTACAGCATTCCTGAGGACACCGTTGGCAATTACCTTAATCCTGCTTCATGTCGCTGCACAATGATTTGGAGTGCCTACATGGGGCTTCCACTTTCACTTGAAGGTGTCGGTGCGGTGCTTGGCCTTAAGGATCAGAAAATGAAGGAAGGCAAAGATCTCATCCGCTACTTCTGTGTTCCGTGCGAACCTACCAAATCCAATGGTGGCAGGACCAGAAACCTTCCAATGCATGCGCCAGAGAAATGGACTGTTTTTAAGTCCTACAACAAGCGTGATGTTGAGGTCGAAATGGGTATCAAAGAAAAACTCCATAAGTTTCCAGCACCAGACTTCATATGGGATGAATATCACCTGGACCAGGAAATCAATGATCGCGGTATCTTAGTTGATCTACAGATGGTAGATAATGCTATCACTTTTGACGAACGTTCCAAAGCTACTATCGCAGATGAGATGCGTAGTCTTACCAATATTGATAATCCAAACAGTGTATCCCAGATGAAGTCCTGGCTATCTGATCAGGGGATTGGAGTAGAATCACTTGGTAAGAAGGCTGTTGCAGAGATGATAAAAGATGCACCAGAAGATTTAGCTCAGGTTCTCTCCCTCCGTCAGCAACTTGCAAAAAGCTCTGTCAAAAAATATCAGGCAATGCAAAATGCTGCCTGCATTGATCACCGTACTAGAGGCATGTTCCAGTTCTACGGTGCCAATCGTACCGGTCGTTGGGCTGGCCGCATGATCCAGTTACAGAACCTTCCTCAAAACCATATGAATGATTTGGATGCAGCTAGAGAGCTAGTTCGTATCGGCGATTATGATTCCTTGTCTATGTTATATGATGATATCCCAGATACCCTCTCCCAACTTATCCGTACTGCCTTCATTGCAAAACCCGGATATAAATTCTATGTAGCTGACTTTAGTGCAATCGAAGCTCGTGTCATTGCTCACCTGGCCGGAGAATCATGGCGTGCAGATGTATTCAAAAATGGTGGTGATATCTACTGTGCATCTGCAAGTCAGATGTTCCATGTGCCGGTTGAGAAACATGGCATCAACGGTCACCTTCGTCAAAAAGGTAAGATTGCGGAGCTGACCCTTGGCTACGGCGGTAGTGTCGGTGCACTTAAAGCAATGGGTGCATTAGAAATGGGACTGACTGAAGATGAACTCCAACCACTGGTGGATGCCTGGAGACAATCAAACCCGAACATCGTAGCGCTTTGGTGGGACTTCGATACTGCCATCAAAAACGCAATTAAGATGCACTGCAGCACCTCCTCTCACGGTATAAAGTTCACCTGGCGCAGTGGCATGTTATTCATTACTCTTCCATCCGGCAGAAAGCTTACCTCCGTGAAGCCTCGTATTGGTGAGAACAAGTTTGGTGGTGAATCTGTGACCTATGAAGGTATCGGAGCCACTAAAAAGTGGGAACGCCTGGAAAGCTACGGTCCTAAATTTGTCGAGAATGTGGTTCAGGCCATCTCCAGAGACCTTCTTATGAATGCAATGAAAACCTTATCCCATTACTTCATCTGCGGTCATGTCCACGATGAACTAATTATCGAATGTTCCAAAAAGGTATCCCTGGAAGTGCTCTGCCAGCAGATGGCGAGAACACCAGACTGGATGCCGGACATCCTGCTCCGTGCCGATGGCTATGTTACAGAATTTTATAAAAAAGACTAACGAAAATGGCAGTACTGATCACAGCGACCGATACTGCCATTATGCTTTATTTATTCAATTCTGCTACCATTCTTTTAAGGATTTCATCAACCTGACCGGCGCGTTGTCTGCGCTCGAAGGAACCATTACTAAAATGATCTTCTCTTAAAATCGCAGTAAGCAATGCAGTACATAATTCATAATCTGCATTTGCCACACGCTGTAATTCCTCATTACAATTGATCGGTTCTGTTGTCATGTAATCCGCATAGTTACTTTTTAGATCACCGAGATCTTCAAGCAAACTATAATAAGTTCTTTCTATTCCTGGATGATCAATGACATCCTGAATCATCTGTGCTTTTTCTTTATTTGTCATTGTTCCTCCACTATACCGCCTTCTCAATACCATCAAAATGTGCTGCTGCAATTTCATCTAACTGTTTGGCAATCTCGTCAAATGGTTTATTCAGGTCCAACGTTTTAACGCTAATCTGATTACCATGCATTTGATATACATTATCTGGTTGAATCAAAGCGTCCGTTCTTGCGTACAGCAACATTCCAGAAACCTTGTTATCCTCATCTCCAAATTGATATTCACGATTTTTTACATAAGTAAATATCTGATACAGATTATTTGAATGCAAAGTATGTTTATCAAACTGAACCTGTGTTGTATTAGAATAATACTTGGCATCAATAATCAATACTGTCTTTTCTTTTTGAAGGTGAATATCGCTCTGCATTACTGGAAGCATATCTCCAATACCATCATCTAAAGACCACGGTATCTGTGAAGTACTGACGGTTAATTTCGGATAATGCTTTTTATAATATTCGAGAATGAACTTCTCATACAAACGGCACATTCTCTGCTCATCAAGAAAATCCATCAGCTTTGTAGTTCCATCTGTGTTTGTTTGGAGCAAACCTTTCACTACCAAATAACATATAGAAATCAGCATCTGATAGGATTGATTGTTCCTGTTATATTGCAAATTCCAGTTCACAGAGTACAAGTCAATCGGTGTTACATCTGCAAAAAATACCATTAGCTTGCGGAGTTCCTTTTTTCTACTTTTTGCAATATCTGCTTTTAGAAGAAGTTCCACTGTTGATTTGATAATCCGATTCATTGTACTATTAACAGAAAAATCGTCGTATGTACAAATCAGCTTTTTTCTAAGCATACTTTGTGTCTTTATCGACTCCGCAATATCAATTTTGCCTCGAAGCGATGACAAATCTTCAGTTTGAGAAATGTACTCTTTTCCGAGTCCACGTTTTAGCTGGACAGCGATACCTTTTGCCAATATTGCTGCCATCAGCTCTGCAGTATTATTAAATTCTTCAGTAGCTATTCTTTTGTATCCTTGTTCATTCAGAACTTTAAAGGCATACGACAGCATATAATAGACATTTTGAACCGGTATCACTTAATCGCACTCCTTAAATTACTGCTCCAATCTTTCACCTTTGTAGGCTCATCAAACCAATATTCCTTCAAAAGCGGAATCAGCTCATATTCCACAACACCATAGAGCCAACTATCATCAATTGTATCAGGCTGTAAATTGCAGAAGTAGCTGTGACCAATACAGAACCCTTCGCCCAGAGATTCGTCGACGGAAATCTCTCTATTCAAACTCTCGATGCAACTGATCAGTTTGTTGAACTTCTCATTATCTAACGCCATGCGGTACTCACGGAACCCCGGAGTCTCAAACCCCGGCTTGATATCAAAGAAAGCAAACCTTCTACGAAGTGCATAATCCAGCATAGCCAGGCTTCTGTCTGCAGTATTCATCATGCCAATAATATAGACATTCTTCGGCACCGCAAACTTTTCATCCGAATACAAAAGCTGTAGCGCATTTCCTCGCTTATCGTTTTCAATCAGCATAAACAGCTCGCCAAAGATCTTACTAAGATTGCCGCGATTGATTTCATCTATGATAAAGAAATACTCATTATCACTATCTACCTCGGCCTTCTTGCAGAAATTGTAGAATGCCCCCTTCTTCAGTTCAAATCCTGTAGCAGATGGACGAAAGCCCATAATAAAATCTTCATAGGAATAACTCTGATGGAACTGTACCATCATGACACGCTCTACATCTTTTACACCCATCATAGAATAGGCCAAGCGCTTAGCAGCATATGTTTTTCCCACTCCTGGTGCACCCTGCAAGATAATATTTTTCTTATTTCTAAGCAAGCCAACTAATCTGGTATAATTATCTTCAGACATGTACACATCATCCAGGAAATTTTCTGCTGTGTACTCCGGATAGGCAATTTCTTGCTCATCATCTGCAATATCATCTTCCTCAAACAAAGCCTTAATTTCTTGTACGAAGTCACTATATGGCGTGATGTCGGTCAGAGTCTTCTGAGGAGACTGATGATTAATTGTCCAATCGCCCTTGTTCGTCCAATTTACTTTTCTAACATTGGAATATTCATCTGTGCGATCTGCATCATATTCATAATCAGACTCAACAATTCCTTTGCCGAGAATTCCATTATTACCTTTTTTAACGTATACCACGTCGCCAATCTTAATATCATGTACAAACTGCCAAGTAGCATGAGCTGAATTCTTATAGGAACTGCTATCACCGTATTCTTTCTTCATCTGCTGTTTCATTTCATCCTTAGAGCTGAATACTCCAAGATCTCCAATCTCGCCCCAGCCCAGTAGCATATAACCGTTCTTATAACACTCTTCCCATTTATCAGCGCTTTGTCCTGGAGCATAAATCCAGTAATGAACTGTATCGACATCACTATCTGCAAGAGCATCGCTATCATTCGTTTTCTTACTCTTTGCATCAGAGACACCTTTTTTGAAAATATCCGATGCCATCTCCGCTGTTAATTCCACTGACTTGCCTGCTTCAGTAAGTGTCCACACACCTCTTACGCTTTTATCAATATATCCCGCTCCAACGAGATAGTTTCTGGCGAAAGCAACTTCATTTTCAAATTTGTTAACCTTCGTTTTCCCTCTGGTTTCGCTTACTATCTCATCCGACAAATGTTCGTTTTCTATAATTTTCTTTCTCGCTTCTACCGGTGTCGCAGATCCTCCTAAATCGCGTAACGCCTGTAGCAATGGCATAAACCACTTAAGAAATTCCGCTTTTGAAGTCTTTTTGCCTTTTTCAGCAGTCTTTTCCTGATTGACTTGTTCAGAGATCACCCAGGCCGTATAGGATAAATCAGGAAAGTTCTTGTATTCATATTCACCTGCATCCAGAGCTTTCTTACACAAATCCTTTATTTCAAGATAATCTGCAGCATACGGCACTTTCTTAAGCTTCTTCTCGGCTGCGACAACAAACTCGCCAGGCATATTCTGGGCATCTGCTATAAACCAGCGATTTCTGGAATCCAAGTTGATAAATGTATAAGGCCGAATCCAATAAAGGCCCATCGTAATATTCCAGCGAATGCAAAGCTGATCATGCACCTTGTCATAAGCCTCGGAGAATTTCTGACGGTTATCTTCTGTATCATTGTCAGCCAATGCAAGAGCTACCTCAAACAAACTCCACAAGTTATCAATATCATTTGCTTTTCTATCATCCTTAAATCCATAAAACGTAGCCTTCAGATTATTAAGAACCGGAATTCCATCAAAATTGCTCGGCACAGTTGCAGCAATTCCAAACTCTGACGCTATCCCGTTAAGAATAGCAATTCTATTAGCATTTGTTATTCCCTTGTTGAATGTGCCAAAGACGGTAAACGGATCAATATCAATAATCGCATCACCACTTTCAAGTTTCGGAGCACTAATTCCAACAGTGTTATACACCGCATATATTTTCTGAATAAGAGCCTTTCTATCAGTTTTGAAAGGAAGAAGCTTAGTAGCAAACTCTGTATAAAAATCTATCCAATCGTATTGCATTTTCACGATACCTCCTGTTCATCGTTGATATTCTACTTTTTTACTGGCGGCTGGTGAATTAGATGATCTTTTGATTGAACTTTCAATTCTTCATAAATATCATCATAATCAGTCGTCCATTTTAAATGAAGAAGCATATCATATGTTTCATTGTCATCGCCCACTTGACCTTTGGAAGTCATATTCAACGTCAAATCAGCAAGACTAAGCATATGGTTACTAACTCTAAACGGAATATGTATACCTAAACACGCAGATATCACATTTGACTTAGTAAGATTTTCACCCTTCTTCATGTTACTTATTGTTCTGTTATCCAAACCTGTAATACTTCTTAAAAGTCTTGCTGAATAATTACAGATATGTTTATCCATTAGGATATCAAGTGCTGATCCAAATTCTTCACCGTCAATTGCATTTAACATCTCTTTTGACATTTCATTTACTAGCCCATACTGAGATAACAAATCCTCTGTTATAGCGTCATTATAATTAAATGCTTCATCTGCCTTTGATTTTGGAAGTTTCACATAATGCAATGTTCCATCTTTTTCATCCACAATGAATTGTAAGAAACATTCTTCTTCATGTGTCTTTGCATATTCAGTTAATCTTATTTTTCCGTCATCAGTACGTTCCAAGCATTCCGATGTAGCAACGCAAAGTTTATCTTCCACATACGCAAAACATTCTGACTCAATAACACTTTTTACAGCGTTACTTTCTGAATACCAGTTTTCTAAGGTCTTGTAACTGACCGAAGTTCTTATCTCTCTACCAACATAATCATTATCTGTGAGCTTAACAACTACCACTTTAGGTTTATTGTATTCTCTAGCATCATCAGGTGTATATGCAGAAGTCTGTTCTACTTCAATCACATTTAAATACGGATCTTTTCCGCCAGAGAAAATAAAATCACGTAAGTAATTCTCACTGTAAATTGGTAATCGTAACGGAACATAGTCATCCTTAAATACCAATCTAAAAAAGTTCTCTGCCTTTGTCTTATTAACTGATTTTTTTAGCTCAGTAAATGTTCCTCGATCATCAATGTTACTTGGAGTTGCGTGACGATCTAGTAATTCTTTAAGTAAAGCATAGTAACATCCAAGACGTCTAACAACACGATTAATTCGTGCATGCTCATCTGCCTTCATATAATCAGTAATATAATCTCTGAACGTTTTTCCTGGAACTAAATTTGCCTGACCACTTTCTACAGCATGAATAAATCTTTCTGCATATCGTTGTTCTTCCTGTGAAAGCATCGAAAATGATCTATGTAATTCCTTCAATGCCGCATCGACAACTCCTGGATCGCTATCACCTTGAATCAACTTGACATACTTATCAAAATTAGAATTCATGTAATTTGCGTCGATCTTTCCGGTATCATATTCTGTAATATGAACGTCAATTTCATACGGAACATCTCCACCGGCTCCACCACCGCCACCACGAGTTATCTCTTTATATCTAGCTAATAATGTCAGGTATGTCTGTTCATCGATAAGCATTTTTATAGCATCTTCATTCTGATCCTCATCCGGATAAGAATTCTTGCTCCAAGTAAACCCTTGTATAATAGCTGCTTCAAGATGATTCACAAATTTATTAAATTCTTTTGCGAACTTTCCTATCGCTGCATTATCAGCAGGCAACTTTTCAAAATTTACAATACCTGCATTTTTGAATATCTGTTCTATACTTTGGAAAAGAACATTCATGTTTCTTAGATTGTTTGGCAATTTATCCACAAACAATCCTGTAGGGACATCACCTGAATATGCCTTTACAGCCGCTTCAATGTTCTTCTCCATTGTATTTGGTCTACGATAGTATTTGATAATTCCAAAAGGCTTCTCAGCCATATTGTAAAGTCTGTTTGTACGCGAAAAGGCCTGGATGAGGTTTTCATACTCCATCATCTTATCCAGATATAATGTATTTACAAACTTGGAATCAAATCCAGTAAGCATTTGATTAACTACAATAAGAATATCAATTTGCTCATCCTTACCAATACTATCAAATGGTTTTTTATGGCCCAATCTTAGGCTGACTTCCTTACGAAATTTATCATACGTTGGAATCGTATACTTCTGATTGAAGTGCTTATTATAAGCTTCCAAGATTTCAACAATTTCATCTTCCTTCTCTAAACTTCCACCACCTTCATTATCAATAGTAGGATCAAACATTGCGGTGATGAATAAGTCAGGAAAAGCTTTGACCATCAATCTATAATATTTAACTGCTTCTGGAATACTGCTGGTCGCAAAAATAGCATGAAACTTTCTATTTCTACTGTATAGCGTCCATTTCTTTTTTATATCCTGTATTACGCCATCAACATACTCATCTGTTTGGTACTGCTCATTAGGTACAAAATCTTCTATGCCTTTTACATATTTTCCATTTACCAATTCTCCGTGCATCTTGATTTGAGATGAATCCATGTATCTAAGATATACTTTTTCCTTTTTAGGATCGCTAAAAGCGTCCGCTTGGTCTTTTGCTTTGGCTTTACTGAGCGCAACCTTCTCTCGTATATCAGCATCATCATAAATACGCACCATATATGGATCGAAGCCAAGAACATTTTTATCCCGGATTCCATCACCTAGAGTATATCTATGAATCTCATCACCAAATATTGTCGGCGTGGTACTATCTTTTTTCGCATTTAGGTCTTGAATAGGTGTTCCGGTAAATCCAAAGATCAATGCATTTTTGAACGTATTTTTTATATCTACAAGCATATCTCCAAATGTAGAACGGTGGCACTCATCAATGATAATAACCATTCGCTTACGCTGAATGATTTTTAAATCTGCTTCTATATTAGCCACATCTTCCCCTGCGATATTACTCAACTTCTGGATTGATGTAACAATCAAAGTATTATCAGAATCTGGGCTCTTTAATTTCGATATTAAAACATCAGTGTTTTCCGTTGCCTGAACAGATTCTGTTCCTGTAGCAAATGAGCGGTACTCCTTAAGTGACTGTATTCCCAATTCTTTTCTATCAACCAGGAAAACCACCTTGTCTGCATCATGATTAGCAGCAACAAGCTGAGCAGCTTTAAAGCTAGTCATAGTTTTACCACTACCAGTTGTATGCCACACATGACCACCGAGCTGCTTCTTATCATCCCAGTGACTCTTTTTCTCCGCAACAATATTAGCAATTCCAACTGCCGCATAATACTGATAACTTCTCATAACTTTTAATATGCCCTCATCAGTATCTGCAATCGTATAGAAGCCAATTAGCATATGTGCCATTGGAATAGATAAAAACTTTTTAATGAACGTATACCATTCATTTATAGGATTGTTATTGAAATCAGCCCAATGAAAATAAAAGGCCTTGTTGAACACGCCCTTTTCTCCCGGATTTGCAAAATATACGGATTCCTTAGGTTGCATTGCCACAAAGATCTGTATTAGAGAAAAAATGCCTCTAAATACACCTTCATGTGAATATTTTTCTATCTGATTATATGCCTCACTAACCGGAATTCCACTACGTTTCAGTTCCAGGTGAATAACTGGCATACCATTAATCAATAACATCAGGTCGCCTCTTCTGCTATTGAGAATAGGTGACTTTGTTTTAAACTTTGGCTGCTGAACAATCTGATATCTACTCTGTCCTAACGCGATTTCCTGACGATCATAAATCTTTAAAGAAATTTCCTTACCTAGGTGAAGGGGATCATCTGGGTTGTCACGAGTAATAGATATACTACGCCCATTGATGAACTCATTTAGGGCCATTGGCGATTGTAGATTTCTTACCTGGTCTAAAATCTGAGCCATTTCTCCGGAAGTTAATGGCTGATCATTCAATCGCGTTCCCTGCTTATTATTATTGAATAATATGTTGGCCCAATTCTGAATTAAATCTTCTTCAGATGGATATCTAATAACATCCGATTCCCATCCATGCTCGATGAGGGCTTTTATGACAGCTTCTTCAAAGTCCTTTTCTTCATTAAAAATAATATCTGACAAGTCTATCCCTCCTTATACGAACATCTTCTGAAGACATCCTTTTTTCATTCTTTTCGTAATCTCAATTTCTTGCTCAGTACATGAAATGAGCTCATCGAGCTCCAACAAAAATCTAGCAATCCTACTTTGCTCTTCCACATTCCTAGGAACTCTAACCACAATTTTACTGAATGCTGGATATTTTAAGTTCCAAGTGTCGGATGTTAGTCCTTGTGAGTTAATTTCAAAAAGATGAATTATCTCTTTCTTCTTAAACATATATGCAAAGAACTGAGTGTCTATATCTCCTATTGGCTTTACTACAGTATATGCAGGACTTACAATACCTTCGTATGGTGAACGCCCACTTGCTCCTTGCCACATTCTCATTGAGTTATAAGCAATATCACCAATACAAACTCTTTTGTATTTAGATTTGTCAGTATTTGAATTGTCGTGGCGATCTAGTTCAGAAAACTTCTTTATTCCTGAACCAATTGTAACTGATAGTAATTCTCCGTCTGGTAAGCTTTCTAATCGCTCATCAAAGCACGAACCAAGTGTTCGTTCCTCCCAATCTCCCTGGAATTCAGAAAATCTTATTTCAGGAACAGTAGCACCATCCTTAGGGAACATCTTTTGCAAGCATGATTTCTTCATGTTCTGTAACTTCTCAAGCTTACGCTGACGAAGAGTGATGAGGTGGTCAAGATTTTCAAAATATTCACCAATCTTTGTTTGTTCATTCAAACATGGAATAACTATTTCCTGTTTAAGAACTGCATCTCTGGCAATTCCTGTAATTAGACCTCTGGCATCTGTTTTTATATTTTCCACAACTGAGTTTAAAAGAAAATAATTAAATCTATTGTCTAATTCATGCTTCTTTACTTTAAGTGCCATAAATTGCCTAGCAATATGGGCTTTTTCCTGATTTACAGTTGCAATGGTTCCATATCCAGAACCTTTACATACCAAAACAGTATCCCCTTTTTCAGCAATACATCTAGGTTTTTCTGTCCAACGCACTGCTGTAGTGCAACCATTCTCGATGCAACTTGCCCCAGTCAAATAAGGGATTCCGATGCCATCTTCATTGTATTCTTCCGGATTAAAGTCCTGTCCTGAGAGAAGTTCAATAACCTCCGCATACTTACGCTGTTCCCAATCGTCAGTATATCCAGAAAAACGAAGTTTAGGTGTTTTATTATTCTTTTTCATTTTTTACCCCCATATACTTCTTAAATTCTGCTAGACCATCAAGATCATCTTTGCTACCAGATAAACCATCAATCATCTGAATAAGAGAACCAGCTGCAGATTCTTTCTTTACCTCAATATCACTATATGTAGTTGCATATTTTGTATTTAATTTTTTCACATCTGAAATAAGCGAAGAAATAACATCCGCTGGTAATGTCTCTAGTCCAGATAAAATTGGTCTTATCCATTTCAACTCAAGAAGATAAAGTGCTTCATCCTCTTCGAGACTCTTAATTTTATCTATTGTTTCATTTTCCAGCTCTACTTTCTGATTTTTGAGTTTTTTCTTCAAATCACTCTCTTCATCCATCAAAAGCATGACCTGCTTCATTTTCGCCTCTAGTGATTCTTCTGGAAATTCATAATCCATCTGCAATTGTAAAATTCTTGCATTTACTGCAGGTTTTCCAAATGTACCATCCTTATTTGCAGCCATTGTGTTCCAATCAACCACTTTTCTTTCTTCAATATAAGCAAGTTTTTCTTTCTTAGATGAAATCTTTAAATAGTCCTTCAATGCATTGATTTCAGGGCTTTCAACATCAGCCAACGCCTCTACAACATATGCCTTCACTTCTTTTCCGACGAAGGCATTCTTGTCCTCATTTGTAATCTGCAGTTCAAGTTCATCCTCTTCGAGTGACTCTAGTATTTCAGTATAGTAGCCATCAATTTCCACTAATCTATTTTCATTTGATTTTATTTCAGATAATTGTTCGCAGTGGAATACTTCTTGTACAAGCTCAAATGGTAAAATATGACCTTTCCAGCCTTCCTGTACTTCAGTTACCTCATCCTCATCTTCCTTCATTTTCTTTACTACCATATTAGGATCGACCTGGAATATAGCATCAAATCCCTCTCCCTGGATCATTTCTAAATCTGAAGTGATTGTCTCCCAATTTTCAGATAGAATCTGAAATGCCTTGTATTGATCAACTAATTTAATATTTGACGTTCTACTAAAAATATCTGTACATACATCTTCTTTAAGACTTTGAGCATTAACATCAAGGATATCTTCTATCAAACAATCCTTTAAATGCTCTCCAAATCCCCTGAAAATATAATGATATTTTGCAATATAATCAGAGACAGATACAAAATTAGATACCGCACTTTCTACATCATCTACTATAACTCTAGAATAATTAGCTGAAAGAGCACTAAAAATTTCCTCTCGTAGCCCCGGAAACGCATCCCAATACTTATGAAGACCTTCTATTTCCATATTAGGAATTCCGCCAAACATAATGGAATGGATATCCCATGGTTCTTCATCATCAGATGAATCAACATATCTCGGAATATTCAAATTATATTCATTTTCCCGTATCTCTTCCTTTGTAACTAATTTTGAAAATTTTGTCACAGATTTTCTAGCCTTCAAGGTATCAACTATTTCACGAATGTCTCTTGCACGTAATTTATTATTTTTGCCGACCTTCTCATATTTTTTTGATGCATCAATAATCAAGACATCTGAATCTGCTCTTATTCTTTTCAAAACCATAATAATTGTAGGTATACCAGTTCCAAAGAAAATATTAGCTGGTAAACCAATAATTGCCTCTATATGGTTTCGCTCAATCAAAGACTCACGTATCTTTTCTTCTTCTCCGCCTCTAAATAAAACACCATGTGGCAATACAATAGTCATAATTCCATCATCCTCTAAATGATAGAGTTCGTGAAGTAAAAATGCATAATCTGCTTTTGCCTTTGGTGCAACTCCAAATTCTTTAAATCTAGGATCAAATTCTTTATTCTTCGGATCCCATTTCTGTGAATATGGAGGATTTGAAACTACTGCATCAACTTTAACCAACGAATATGTCTCGTCTTTGTTTTCATCTGTTTCAAAAAATGGCCAGTCATCTTCCAAAGTATCGCCGTTTCTAACATTGATATTAGCTGGATTAATTCCTCGCATAACCAAATTCATACGAGTTAAGTTATAGGTATTCTCCTTCAATTCTTGCGCATAATAAACAATCTTGTTCTCGCCTTCGATATATTGAGCCATAGATGCTCCAATATTAATGAGCAATGAGCCTGAACCTGATGTAGGATCATAGATTTTAATATGCTCTCTATCCTTAAGATGGTTGGCCACAATTTCAGACATCAACACTGAAACTTCATGTGGTGTATAAAACTCTCCTGCTTTCTTTCCAGCGTTAGCTGCAAACATACTGATGAGATACTCATAAATAAACCCTAAAACATCATAGTCTTGCTTTCCATCCATCGGAATTCTCTTTATTAACTTAAGTAGTGCCTTTATTGATTTTGTCTGTTTTGTTGATGTCTCTCCAAGTTTTGAAAGACCGCTCTGTAATGTCTTAAAAATATTTTCAAATAATTTCTTATATGT
>ERZ1034768.321-NODE-321-length-17108-cov-9.933150_pt1 | contig 17108 bp, 23 predicted proteins | sample MGYA00520691_ERZ1034768 | MGnify/ENA primary metagenome ERZ1034768 (study PRJEB33766, sample SAMN09781704) | gut metagenome | biome: gut microbiome | host: Homo sapiens | place: Madagascar | study: EMG produced TPA metagenomics assembly of the PRJNA485056 data set...
CGTGTAGTCCTTACCCTCCCCGTGACGCGAAAAGCGGCTAAGGGGAGGGTAAGGACTACACGCGCGCCTTCGGCGTGGGTGTAGTCACAAGAGTCGCATTTTGTATGACAAAATGCCGAACCTTCGGTTCGCCTTGGTTTCGGCTTCGGCCGAAACATGACCCTCAGTTCCCACTTCGGGACTTGCCCGGCTCCCGCCGGCAAGTGCGCGCTGAAGCGCGCCGTTTGCTTACTCTCGTTCGCAAACAAAGCGCAACCCTTCGCTCTCGCGCGGGTTATAATCATCAACGTCGACTACCAATCGACGTTGATGCAGGATCCTGAACAACATGCGCTCGGCCTACCAAGCCGCGCGCGAAAGACCCGGTACGCTATGCCGAATGAGAGACGTATACTTGCGCGCATGACCAACGAGCAGATCGCTGCATTGCGCGCTAACGCCGCCGCGCTCGATACTGAGGCGGTCGATCTCGCGCGCGCCGCTGCGCGCTTCGACGTGACGACCAACGGCGCGCTTCGAGAAGAAGCCGACGCCGTCTTGATGGCCGTCGATTCTCGCGGCGTCTTGCGCGTGAAGGCTCAATTCTATCGATGGGTAAATCATCGCGATCAATACTTCCGCGCCATCGACGCGCTCGTGCACAAGCACTTCACCAACGTCGCCCACGCCGAGAGCGTCGCGGCGTCAGCTCACGACAAGCTTCTGCACCTTGACGCTCTGGCGAGCGTCGGCATGAAAACGTGCAACGCGATTCTCGAAGTGAACTCGCGCACGCTTCGCGCCTTCCATAAATCCAAACCGAATACGTTTATCTTCCGGGTCGACGGCGAGACCTCTGAGAGCTTCTCGCGCAACTGTACAAAGCTCGGCGTCTCGATGTCCGATTACGTGCGCGGCTTCTGCGTCCCCGGGATCGACGACGCGTCGGTGCTCGAAGAGTACTTCGACGCGCGTCTCGTTTACGTCGACCGCGCGTCGCTTCCCGAACTAGTGGAGCTCGTTCGCTCGACCGGCTACCTCTTCGACGACGCATTGCATGACATGAACACCATCCGCGCGGCGGAGAGCATGAGCTATTACCGTGCGGTCGAGCTGTGCGATCACGCAGACAGGAAACTCGGCCAGGCTGCTTCTCGCTACATGGACATCTGGAAGAAGCTTGACGGCTTAGGCGCGGACATGCTCGACGGATTCGTTGTGCTGCCCATGCCGAAGCAAGCGAAGAAAGGGGCGTAGGGATGGCCATGGTGAAGTCGATAGCAAGCAACTTGAAATGCGTCTTCCACATCCAGGACTACTTGGAGAAGAACAACCGCGCCATCGCGCGCGACTTCCTTAACTTCCCAACCGATCGCGACCATACGCGCAACTGGTCGTATTTCTTCGACGAGACGAGGGCGGAGTACGGCAACGACAGGCAATGGGGCGGCAAAGACCCGGTGACTTATCAGCACTTCATCGTAAGCCCCGATCCGCGCGATGAGGTCGACCTCGACACGCTGCGAGCGTTCGTTACCGAATGGGCGAACGACTTGTTCGGCGGCGGGGAAGGCTCGCTCGGCTCGTTCGAGGTCGCCATCGTGTACCACGACGACAACAACCGCGGGATCCCGCATGCGCACGTCGTGGTTAACAACACGAACCTTGAAACCGGCAACAAGCTTCATACTTCGCGGAAGGAGAGCAAGTTCCTCGCGACCCACTTGCAGGATCTCGCATTGAAGCACGGCCTGACCGCCTTCGAGAACGACGGCCCCGCGAAGCTCGAACCGACGCTCAAGGTCAAGCGCACGGCTGCCGAGAACGCCATACGCAAGGAGCGCAAGTTCAGCTGGAAACAGGAGCTTCGCAACGTGGCCGACATCGCCGTGCGCACGAGCGACGGCATACCGCAGTTCCTCGACGCGTGCGCAGCGTACGGCGTGGAGGTGTCCGTATCGCGAAGCGACAAGGACTTCGTTTACGCCCACCCTGCGAACCCGACGCGTTGGCGCTGCTCCGGCAAGCAGCTCGGCGAGAGCTACGTTCCGAGGGCGATACGCGAGCGTATCGAGCAGGTGCGCCCGCGTATAGCCGCGCTGCGCGAGAAGATGCGACCGAACGTGCTCGCCGCCGCTCCCGAGGCGAAGCTCGCGGAGGTCCGCACGGTGGCCGACGCGTCGAAGACCGAGCGGCGCCATGCCACGCCGGAGGAGAAGGCGGCCGCCCTCAAGGCCATTCGAGACGCGTGCCGCAATGCGGAGCGCGTCGCAGTGGTCGACCGTTCGGTCAGCGTCGCGCAAGTCGCATCGACGCTTCGCACCGTGGAGCGTTTCGGCATTAGGTGCCAGGCCGACTTCCTGCACGAGATGCAGGGCATCCAGAAGAGCTTGGCGGTCGCCAGGAAGCAGAACCGCTTGGATCCCGAGACCGAGCAGTCGCTCAACGAGCAGTATGCACGCCTCGCAGCCGCTAAGCGCGTCGCCGAGAAATCGATGATGTTCAAGGGCATCGAAGATCCGGGCATGGCGGGGGCGAAGGCGGCAGGCGCAAGTGCCCGCCCCCGCAACGTCCCCGGTTCGAAAACGGGCAAGGCGTCGTCACCGCAGCAACGCTCGCGCAACCAGCGGCATGCGGCGGGCAAGAACCCGTCCTCATCGCCCAGCCGCCGCGGAGGAGGACGCGACGACAGTGGAAGAAGCAGCCGATCTCGTTAGCATTGGCGTTAGACGATAGAGGGGAGAGTGCAAATGGACACTTTCATCGAGGTTGAGTTCGACGACGGTTTGGTGAGGCATTGGGAGTTTCCCCGAGCTTCGACAAAGGAAGAGGCGACGGTCGAGGTCGACGCATGTTTCGGCGATCTAACAGAAGGGATAATGGTCACGGTGCGCCATCACTCCGCGCCAGATGACGACAGCGACGTATGCCGCGTGGTGAAGGATTACCGTCTTTCGCTCGTGCCTCCCGAGGACATGCCGAAACTGATGGTCTGCCGGTATTGCGGCGTCGAACGGCTTGTCCGATACGAAGACGGCATCGTCAACCTGACCAAGTTGAAGCAGCTTTCGCGGCTTTATTGCGGGGACGAAGGCACGGCAGGGCTGCTTTCCGATATCTTCGCGACTTCTAAAGCGATTGAACAGGCGCATCAAGGAATAACGAACGAAGATATGGCGAATCTGCTGGGCGTGCCAGTGGGAATGCTCGAAGAAGCGCAAGCAGCCGGTTTCAGGGAAGAAGACGAAGCGAATCAAGAGCATTACGACGACGGCAACGGCGACGGCGGGGTCCCCGACGAGGATAAAATCAGTTTCGTGAGTTTTACCGTTGGCGATGATTTGGATGCTCTAGTGAACGTCGGTTTCGACCACGGTGAAGACGGCGCGGGTTTAGCTGCGCAGGCTTTCGCCGATGCGGAGGATTATGATTAGCCATAGTCTTCGGTATCACGTTTTACTATAGCCAAAAAGCAGGCTGACCTGCGGAAACGATGCACTCTATATTATAATATAGAGTGCAAGGAAGGGTTCTGGCCCTCCTTGCCCTTTCTCGATTGCGCCCGGCAGGGATGGGGACGACGGTTCCTATCGTAAATACCTGACCGGGCGCCCTTCCTTATTAAAGGGAAACGACGAAGGAAAGACTATGAATGCGTTTCAACTGTTCATGATCGTGGTGCAACTCACGTTCTATTTGACGGTCCTCTTTTTCAAAGCGATTTACTACCTGCTTTATTACATCTGGCGAGGCGCCGTTTGGCTGCTCAAGCTCCTTTGGCGCGGTTTACGCGCGCTTTTCGGCTTGGTCGGCGACAAGAGCCGCGAGAAGGCGGCGCGCAAAGCCGAGGAGGAAAGGCAAGCCGAAGAGGAACGCCGCCTCGCGCAGGAAAAGGAAGAGCAAGTCGAAAAAGTCCGCGAGGTTGCGAAGAAGATGACCGAAGCCGGAATCCCCCCTGAAACCGGGGCGGAAATCTTGAAGGATGTCGCCCATAAACTGCGCGAAGCGGAGGCGAACGGAACCAAGATCGGCAGCGTGCGAATCGTCTGCAAACAAAAGAAAGACGAGGCGGCAGATGTCGGAACAGACGAAGAATAACGTGTTATGCGGCGCGAAGCTTCGCGCCAAGCGCGAGCTTTGCGGCCTCACGATCGAGGAGCTTGCGAACGAATGCGGGTGCGATTGGCGCGACGTGCGCTCCCTCGAAGAGCCTTGGCGCGGGGTTGCGGTTTCCGACGACGTCGCCGTTTCAGTTGGCGCGCACCTCGACGAATTGCAAGAACGTATGGGCTCTATGCTCGATTACGTCCTGGACGTTTACGAGGAGTTCGCCGGTTTCGCTCAAGAAGGCCCGCAGGTCATCGTAATGCCCTACTACCGCGATCAGGCCGAGTACGACGAGTACGGGAGCGGGAAAGGCTGCTTCTCGTTTGTGAACGCCGCGATCCGCGCCTGCATTGCCGCGTTCGACGATATCGGCGTGCCGACGAGTCTCTATTACCCTGCCGAGGACGAAGGGCTGCACGCGATGAGGACGAAATTGCGAACGATGGGCGATATCGAATGACGGCCAGGCTCCCTAAAACGGTGACACCTGCGCTCATGCGCAAGCTCAACAACGCCCACATGTCGCGAATGGTGACATGCGACGCCGAGTGCGCCGGCGTGGGCTACTGCGCCGCCGTGTGGCAATCGGCGTATCGACAAGAAGAACGAACTGAAGAACGAAAGGAAGTGCGGTAATGGCCGCGAGGAAAACGAAAACAGTAGAGGACTACGAGAAGGAGCTTGTCGAGGAGCGCGCGAAGTGGGAAGAGAAGCGCAAATCCATCGAAAACAAGATAGCCGAAGTCAAGAAAGTGCAGCAGAAGAAGGAGGGCGCGGCCAAAGCGAAAGCCGCGCAGGCCATCGGCGAAGAGGTGCTGGCTCTGCTCGGCGATTGGAAGCGCATCGACTTCGACGCGCTCTCTCTGGCGCTTGCCGAGATCCCCGGCCTCGTTCCCGACAACGACGAGTTGGACGCCTCGGCCGATGCAGCCATCGCCCGCGTCGACGCGTACTCCGTGCGCGTTCATTCCAAAAAATAGCGCGTTCAGTCCCGTGGACGCGAGGAGGGGATGGTTCCGGTGACAGGCAAGGTTCAAGTCGGCCTCGCGGCCGTTGCCGCCATGTTCGCCGTATGCGAGGTGGCGTCGCTGTGGTTCGGCGCGTTCATCGCCGTGGAGGCGTTCGCGGTGCTGTTCTTCCTGGCTTTGGCGGCTTCGGTCGCAGTGGGCATCTGGCGCTTGCGCAGGGAGGATGGCGAATGAGACCCAAAGGCATATGCATCGAAGGCCTAGAACCGGCTGTGCACGGCATCGAGCCGAAACGCAGTGCATTCACGCATCGCAAAAAGAAGAAGGGGATGGCGCATGAGCGTTCTGATAATCGCGGAAAAACCGAGCGTCGCGAGGGGGATAGCGGAAGCCGTCGGCGCCCATGAGCGCAAGGATTCATTGCCGGCACCGGCTACCTTCTGAGCTGGTGCCACGGCCATCTCGTCGGCCTCGATTTGCCGCGCGAGTACCCCGAGTTCGCCCGTGTGGGTATGGATGATCTGCCCATGGTGCCGACCGAATGGCGTTGGCACGTGGCGGATGACGGGAAAGATCAGTTCAAAGTTCTGAAGAAGCTTATGGCATCGCCCGACGTCGAGTTCATCGTCAACGCCTGCGACGCCGACCGCGAGGGCGAGGACATCTTCCGCCGCGTGTACGAGTTCACCGGTTGCTCGAAGCCCGTCAAGCGCTTCTGGTCGACCTCCCTTGTGCCCGAGCAGGTGCGCGCGGACCTCGCATCGGCCAAGCCCCAATCCGCATACGACGGCCTGGCCGACTCCGCGCGGGGACGAGCCAAGGCAGATTGGCTTGTGGGCATGAACGCCTCAACCGTCCTGAACGCGCTTTACAGGGCGGGGCTTTCGTGCGGGCGCGTGCAGACCCCCACGTTGGCGCTCATCGTCGAGCGCACGCGCAAGTCTCGCGAGTTCAAGCCCGTGCCTTTCTACCAGGTGCGCATAGCCGCTCACGGAATGTCGCTTCTAGGCGAGAAGCTATCCGACAAGGACAAGGCCGCAAGCCGAGCCGGCGATGCGCGAGGCGCGGCAGTCACGGTGACGTCAGTCGAGCGCAAGCGCGAGAAGGACAAGGCGCCCAAGCTCTACGACCTCACCTCGTTGCAGCGCGACGCGTCCGATCTGGTGGGGCTCACCGCCGATGAAACCCTGAACGCGCTCCAAGCGCTTTACGAAGCGAAGCTCATGACGTACCCGCGCACCGAGTCGCGATACGTCATGGAAAGCGACCTGCCCGAAGTCGAGGCCGTCTTGTCGAAGCTCGTCCGCGAAGGCCTGCCCGGCAAGGCAGCCGTCGAAGCCTTCAAAGCCTCGCAACCTGATACCGCCAAGGTGGCCGACGATTCGAAGGTTCACGGGCACGGCGCGGTGCTCCCCACGCGCCTCGTGACGGCAGCGGGCGTGGTCGCGTTGCCAGATGATCAGCGAGCCGTTGCGCTCCTCGTGTGCGCACGGCTTGTCGAGGCGGTCATGCCCGATGCCGTGAAGCAGAAGGCGAAGGTGGTCGCCGAATGCAACAGCGACGCCTACGAGGCCTCATCAACGGAGGTAATCGAGGCTTCATGGCTTGCCGTTTACGACGAGCTGAAAACTTTGGTAAAGCGGAAGCTCGACGACAAGGAACCTTCGGCAGCGCCCATTATCCCCGCAGACGTCGCCCAGGGCGCGACCTACCCGATCGAAGCGGCCGATGTGAAGGAGGGCAAGACCGCGCCGCCGAAGCCCTTCACGGACTCGACCTTGCTTGCCGCGATGGAGCATGCTGGCCGCACCATCGACGACGCCGAACTTAAAGCTGCAATCGATGACGACACGATGCACTCGGCGGGCCTAGGCACGCCTGCCACCCGCGCATCCGTCATAGAGAACTTGCTGAAGCGCGGCTACATTGTCCGCAAGGGCAAGTCCCTGCTCTCCACCGAGCGCGGCGAGGCCCTTGTGGACGTTGCGTGCCCGAGCTTGAAAACGCCCCTTCTCACCGCGCAATGGGAACTGGAACTCTCTAAAGTAGAGCACGGCGAGGCGGCGTTGCCCGATTTCCTTGCCGGTATCGAGCAGTACACTCGCGACGTTGTGAGCGAGACCAGGCGCGACTTTGACGCCAGCAAGGCGATGGCCGTTTCAGGTCGGGAGGTGCTTTGCCCATGTCCTGAATGCGGGGCGCCCGTCACGCTTTCGAGAAACGGCGGGCAATGGCAGTGCTCCGCTTCGAAATGGGATCCCGAACGGGACTTCAAGCTCGTTTCCGGCGACGGCTTCAAGCTCAACGTCAAGCAGTTCGGAAAAAAGCTCACCCAGAACCAGGCGCGGGGCATCGCCAGCGGCAAGCCGACCGTCGTCAAGGGTCTCAAGAAGAAGGACGGCTCCACGTTCGACGCGAAGCTCGTTCTCGGCCCAAAACCCTATACTGGTTGGGCCGAGCTAGCCCCGCGCGAAGCCAAGCCGAAGAAGCCTACAGCCAGGAAAAGCGCTTTCAACAAGTCTTTTGGCAAGCGGGGGCGGTGACGGCCATGTCCGTCGAGGACGTCTGTTTCTCCGATGCGCTGGACAACCTGAGCAAGAACTGCAAGCGGCGACGAAGGATTCAAGGTTTGAGCGTTGCGAGGCTTGAAGAGGCTTCTGGCGTGAACGCCGCGACCATATGGAGCATCGAGGGCGGCATAGGCGCAAACCCGACCCTGCGTACGCTTTGCAAGCTGGCCGACGCCCTCGATTGCCCGCTATCGGATTTGCTCGAACCATGAAACGAAAGGAACGGCATTGGGAAACAACGATTGGGCCGAGGTCTGCACGTACATAGACGGGAACCATGCTGAATATGAGTTGTCTCGAAGCGAATGGGTCTTCATCGATAAGCTGCTCGGCCTCACGGCTGAACGACGCGACCCTGAGTATTTGGAGAACCATCTGTTACCAGCGTTGTTGCAAGCCTTACGGGCGGCAGCTCTCTAGCTTGGACATCAAAGCCCTTTTCCCCGTTAAAGCCCCGCTCAAGGCTATAATCTACAACACAAAGGCCGCCCGTATCCGAAAAGTCAAGCGTTAAGCGGCGGCCTTTCCTTTTGTCAACCGTCAGGAAGAGTCACCACCGACCTAAACGATAGCGGACAAAGCGCCATCGCCGCGTTGACGGTCGTGTGCCCCAGCGCCACGGCAATGTCCTCGATGCTCGCGCCGCGTTCTGAGATAGTGGCCCGGCTGTGGCGAAGGCACGTGCGGCAGCTGGGGCGACTACGCGGGCAATGGCTCGCGAGTAACCACCTTCAGCCTGCAAGCCGCTTAACCTGCGCCCCCCGCTTCGGCGGGGTTTTTATTGCCCAAAGCAGACAATGCCATATATAAACTCTCGTTATGAGTTGACTATATATGTACTCTAGCTTATACTGTAAACTCAGAGAGCGATCAAGGATGGCGCGATGAAAAAGGTTATCAACGGCAAGGTGTACGACACCGGCACGGCGAAGGAAATCGGGGCTTGGGACAACGGCATCTACGGGAGTTTTGATCAAGTCTCCGAGCATCTGTTCAGGAAGCGGACGGGGGAGTATTTCCTTAACAGATTCGACGGTTACAGCGGCGAGACCATTCGCAAGATGACCTACGAGGAAGCCCGCCAATGGGCCGAGGACCGCCTTGACGCTGACGCGTATCTGTCCGAGTTCGATGCCGTGGCCGACGACAATAGCACTGTGTCCGTGTGCTACAGCATCAAGGCCAGCACGCGCGACCTCGTTGAGGGCGAGTGCCGCAAGACCGGCGAGACCCGCAGCGCGGTCATCGACCGCATCGTTGCCGAGCATTTCGCAAAGTAGGAGGATGCAATGAACGAGACAGAATCCGTATCCGTGCTGGATTACAACCTGGGCAGCGTTGCAGATTGCAAGGTGACGTACGCCGAGGAAATCGATGACTACGGGATGTTTTATCTTGTCGAGCAGCCGTCAGAGTATGTGGATGACCCCATGGCGGTCATCGTCTCCGAGAGCGGGATGCAGTTCACGACCGACGATTGGCAGGGGTTGCAGCCGCAGAGCGCGGCGGAGGTTCCCGACTTCCGCTGGGTCGACGCGAGCGGGGTCGGCGCAATCATGCTTGACGGTCTGCCGCACTCGCTGTGCATCGACAACGACATAGCCTCAAGGATTGCCGCGATCGACAAGGCAACCAGCGACGAGTAAAACAAAAGCCCCGCATTGGCGGGGCTTTTTGCTGTCCTGAATATGGGACTGTTTATGCGGCTAACTAATCCCAAGCGGCCATCAGTCGTTGCATCCGGCATAACGAATCGCTATACCGGGTTCGCCGCTTCACCTCGGCCTACGGTCTAGAATCGAGGGAAAGGCGGAACCCGGCGAAAGGCTTGCGTTATGGCTACCGAAGAAGCAAGGAAAGAAGCGTCCCAGAAAGCGGTTCTCGCCGCCTACCTGTCGTTGTCCATGCGCGGCAAGGACATCACGCCCGAGAATCTTGTGCGGGAGTCCTTGCAGGTTTCCTCGATGGTTTCCGAGCGCGGTTTGGCGATGCGGGTGATGAACTCGGTTCGCTTCCGCGCGGTCGTCGAATCGATCTCCTTCGAGCAGACCACGCAGCGATTCCTCATCGCTTATCATCCTGCCGACAAACCGAACGAACGCGAAGAGATCCGTTCTGAGCGGGCGGACAGCAACCGCGGGCAGCTCGTTCGCATGCTCTGGAATCAGAGCCTTGTCGGCGAGGAAGTGGTCATCTTCAAGAACAACGAGCCTGACAAGACCGGCAAGGTTGCCGCCGGCTTCCGCGTGGCGGTCTGGGTTCTCGACAACGGCAGGCCGCGCAAATGACATCTCCTCCCGAAGATCTAGCTTGAACGTTCCGAGGTGCGAGTTGCAAGGGCTGTGCGGTTAAGCGCGCAACCCTTTCTTTTCGCTATACGGCACATAGCTTATTGCAATTACCCGCATATGCTGTCGACGGAGTAACATCTGTTTTGCGAGCTAAAGCAAACTGTACCGCTGTTGGAGTGGGAATTAGCGCCTGCGGAGATCCGCATCGGATGGGGGAGCCCCCGTCTTGGGTCGCTGAAACAGGAACGCCGTGTTCGATTCGGTTGCCAAACCTATTCCTGTTGTTCTGGCTGTTGCTGCGGGTTTTAACGACCGGCTGATTCGACACGGTAGTCAAACTCGGAGACTGTGATGCCAGTTTTGGATTGAGTTAGGCAACTGGCTGATTTGTCACGGTTACCAAACCACAACATCTAATAGCTCATGCCTCGCAGGTTTGACGACCCGCTGATCCGACTCTGTGCCCAAACCGTCACCCCTCCCTCTACCATCTAACGATTCCTTGTGCTTCCGAATACTATCGCCAAGGGTCTTCTTGCTCCCACATAGTGCTCTGCTATACGAGACATAGCGGATCGCTATTACTTGCATATGCTACCGACGGAGTATCATATGCTCTGCGAGCTAAAGCAAACTGTACCGCTGTTGGAGCGGGAATTAACGCCTGCGGAGATCCGCATCGGACGGGGGAACCCCTCGCCCTGGGTCGCTGAAGCAGGAACGCCGACATTTTTTCATCCGGTTCAGATGCCGAAACCGCTTTCCGACCTGCGGTTCCGTCCGCAACGGTTGGAGAACCGGGTGATTCGACTCGGATGCCAAACCCATCTATATTGACCACTTCATATAGTACGTTGGAGAACCGGGTGATTCGACTCGGTTGCCAAACTAGTTGGACTCCTTGGCCGATCCCCTCCACGTTGGCGAACCGGGTGATTTGTCGCGGCGTCCAAACGCTACATAGGAAGTCTTACGCTTTACCCCGACTCGGCGAGCCGCTGTCCGAATCCCATCATGCCGCCCGCTAAGGGCGGTCCGCTCGTTTCGAGTTGATTCACCTTGCGTAACCCCAGCTCAGAAACCGAAAAGCCACAGAATCGATTCTAAGGCATGGTTTTGTCTTCGAAGGGCAACTGTGCCCTGGTTTTCAGGTCTTTCAGGTTGATTTCGTCTTGTTCACCAACAAGAAAGCGGCCCGCGCCATGACGCGAACCGCTTCCAAGCCGAGTTTCGGCATGCAACGACAGGGATTATGGAGTTGCATGCCGTGCCTGAAATGATACCGACGGGCTACCAATTAGTAAAGCGGATTGAGAGAATCCCCGGTTTCCGGTTCCGTCTAGCCTTCCTCTTCGACCGCCCCGCAGATCGTGCAGGTTCTGACCGTCACCGTCTTCGTGGTGGCGGGGGAGTCCACCACGGTCTTCGTCTCGGTCTTTCCCGGTTTCTGCCCGGTCACCACCGGAACGCCAGTCGTATAGCCATGCGCAGCGTGCGACGGGTAATTGCGATAGTGCGATTCAAGCGCCGCTTGCGAATCGAGGTACGCCCCGCAGTCGTCGCATTGCGTATGGTATTCCACGATATCTTCGCCCGGTGTGGTAACGGTTTCGGTGTGCGTGACCGCCGGCACGTCCACCGTTTTCTCTTCCGTGCGCCACATATGCGTGTGCGCCGAATCCGAAGACGAACCAGCCTGCTGCTGCGCGTCTGATGTCGCCTGGCTCGATGCGTTGGAAGAGCTTGCCGCGCTCGACGAACCAGCCGACTCCGAACCGCTTGCCGTCTCTTCTTTGCTTGTGGCGGGAGCCGAGCTGTTCGAACCCTCCACCATCGCTTTTGAGACGCCGAACACGTAAACGCCGCATACGACGGCGACGAGCACGGCCGCGGCTATCGCGACGTAGAGAGCCTTCCTGAACCTTTCCATGCTCAACCCCTTTTTTACCGAACGCACTTCAAGACCCCGTTAATCGGGTATGGGGAGCGTGACTGTACATTTCCCGCGCTTCGGTGTAGAATGCGAAGCGAGGACGCCCCAGTGCGCTGGGCAGCGTTCTTGCAGTCTTAAGCCGGGTTACTTTCTGAGGGTCGCCCGGCTTCTTTCATGCTTCGAATCGCGGTTCGCCTTTTCATTCCTTCCTCATCAGCAAAAGGCCGATGATTCCGATTGCCACCAGAAAAACGTTGCATACAGCGTTAACGGTGTTTGTGTCCATGGTCAGTACCTCCTAAACGGTAAGTGCTGCCCAGGCGGCGAAGCGTCCCCGTAGGGGATTGTACCGCATCGAATCTTGCTCTGCGCTTTCGTTCAGCCAGCGTCCCTCTTGCTCACCAGCTTGCAGTGCACCACGGTTCTCTCGTTCTCGGGCGTGAGCAGGTAGCTGCACGTCGAGAACGTCCACATCTGCTTGTTCGGCGCGTCGGACAGCACGACCCGTGCGGCGCTCTTACGCTCAGCGCAGTACCGTTGGAACTGCGCGTCGTTCTCGAAGGCGGTCGCCAGGCTGTAGTCCGCGCCCGCGTTAGGGATCACCACCACGCACCATGCCTCAAGCTCGAGCTTGCACGTCGGCGTTTGAAGCAGCACGCGCTCATGCTCGCGGGCGTAAGCTTCGTCCGCGAACTGAGCGAAGTCCGCGAACATCCCCGTGCCGGCGCCGCCCACGTTGTGCCCTTGCACAACGCAGTTCGCACTGTCGGTCAGACCGCCCTCGCAATCCGCATGCAGGAACGGGCAGCCCATGAGGTTGTACTGCCCGTATGCGTCGTGGTAGTTCCAGTAATCCGGGTCGCTGCCGTCCGCTTGGCATATCGGCTGCGATATGTCCGTCCCGGGCACGTTTACCCATCCGATTATCGCCGGGTTCTGGCTCTTCCAGTACTCCCAATCGACTATCGCGAAACCCTCCGAATCGAAGGGGTCGTTCGTCCCACCGGGTTCCTGGGCGGCAGGGGAGGGCGAGACGCCGCTTGCCCGTTCGTTCATCGAGCCGACCCATGCCCACACCCCGAACGCGGCCGCCGCCAGCAAGAACGCAAGCACGTACAGGACGACGTATCCTTTTTTCTTGGCTTTCGGCTTGGACATGATTCTGTTCCCGATTCGATTCCGCGTCAGTTGATTTCGCGCATTGCGGCATGTTAGTATCTACCTAGACGGCAGCGCCCGCCGGTGCCGAAACTTGTGAGGTCTGGGCGCGCGGGTGATGCTAGTCGATTAGTTTGCAGCCGGGTTGCACCCCGGCTGTACTTTCTTTTGCATCATTTTCTTTCCTCGTTGCTACCTGCGATTGAATCGATCGGACAAAGCCAACAGCGTCGTTAAGACGGTGCAAAAAGCGGCGATATAAGTGATCAGGTCCATGGTGGCTCCTTTCTCGGAGCATCACCCGCAGGTGTCGGCGAGCACTGCTTGACTCGATTCTAAACCATTCCGAATCGCATTTTGGTTTGCAGCATTCGAAAGCAGATTCCAATCGTCACCGCCGTCATCATGTTGTCGTTCCTCTGACCTGCGTTGACGCCGTCTAAGGCGTCTGAAACGCTGCGTAAAGCGACATGTCTCGCGGCGCGGTTCCCATATCGGAGAACAAGGTGGCTTTCAAGGAAGAGAAGACGGCGAGGCTTGTTAAGTCAGCAACCGATGCTGTAATATAGGCTCATACCGGCAAAGCCCGTGGTGACAAGCCAGGACGGGCGGCGCAGGTCACTTACTTAAACGGCCAGTAGTTCCAGCTACTGGCCGTTCTTTTTGTCGTTAGCGTCTTCCGGGCGCGTTTTTCTTCCTCTCCACAAGTTGAGAACGAACTGGGCGATTGCGGCCAAAGCGGCCAAATCGATGAGGGCTTTCTCCAGCATGGCGATCATCTCCTTCAATGGAGCGCCGCCCGCGTTCGGACCTTGCCGGCAGGTAGAGATTATACCTTGACCCAGAACAAAACACGGGAGCCTTAAAAGGGCTCCCGTTTTGCATCCTGGTTTATCAATCGCAATGTATTACGAGTGCCAACAATGTGCTACAATTCAAGTACAATGAGAACGGAGGTGGAAGATGTCTGCTACAGCAACATTGAACGCGAGGGTCGACGCTGCGGACAAGGAGCGTTTTGCCGCCACCGCAAGCGCGCTGGGCATCAGCCCGTCGGCTGCTGTCAACGTCTTCGTGCGCAAGTTCAACGAGGTCGGAGGGTTCCCCTTCGACGTACGGCTCTCCCCGGAGCCTTTCGCCTCCGAGGCGGAGGCCTGCGATTTCGCCGATGATGCAGCGAGGGACGTGATCGACGGTGCGTGGTGAGGTCTGGACCGTTGCAGGACCAGGCTACGCGTCGAAGCCAAGGCCCGCTGTGGTCGTCCAGAGCGATGGTGCCGCTGACGAAGAAGTTCAAGCGCGAGCTGGGATGGAGGTAGACATGAACGGAATTGTTGCCGAGAACGGCAAGGTCGTGACCGACGAGATGATTGCCAATTGGGAAAGCGCCCTTGAGCGCGATGAATGGCCTAGCGGATGGGTCAACGTCGGCGAGATTGTCGAGGGCAAGCTTCCGAAGGCCGCACCCGAGACCGTGACGCTATCTCTCAAGGTTCCAGTTGCGATGAAACGGGCTCTTGAGAAGGAAGCGAAGGCCGAGGGCAAGTCAACAGGCGCATATGCCCGTGGAATCCTCGCCGATGGTCTCATGGCCATAGCGTAAATAGGCAAAAAAGAAGCGGTTGGTGCAGACGGGGGTCCAATTCCCCCCGCAGCCAACCGCTTCGGTTCGAGCGTCTATGCTAGCGCCAATTGCTTGCGGACTACTCGATTCAGCAACATCATAGCACTAACCTTGACCCAGAACAAAACACGGGAGCCTTAAAAGGGCTCCCGTGTTTCATTTGAGTCTTAAAGCTCGACGAGCGCGTAGATGTACATGCTCGGCTCCTATCTCGACATTGGACGCTACTTGCTCGCTCCGCACCCGCTGCACACGTACCCGGTCGTGACGGTCTCGTAGTGCCCGGTCGCATCGTGATGGACGGTATTGTAGTTCGGAACTACCGTATACGAGCATGAATGATTACGTGTTTGATGGGCAAACCATTCGTCGACTGAACCAAAAGTTGCGCCGCAGCTCGCCTTAATGATTTCACCTGTTTGAACCTGTTCGTCCCAAGCCGCGGAGTCCTGCACCCACCGCTGCTCGGTCTGCGCTACCCAGTTATGCACGTGTTCCGGCTGGCTGGTGCCACCTTGGCTGCCGCCGTTGCCGGAGGGCTGACTTGCCGAGGGGGTGCTGGCAGACTGCCCGGCGTTGCTGCCGGCAGAAGGCTCGCTTGCCTTGGTCTCGGCGTCCTTCTTCGCTTCCTCGACCTTGGATTCGTCCACCTTGCCGGTTGCCTTCACCGCCTCGGCGACCTTGTCGACCACGTCCTTGCCGGCGTCGCCCTTGAGCGTGTCGTCGCCCTTCTCGACCGCCTTCTTGACGGCGTCGAGCACGTTGTTCAGGTCGTCCTGCGTGACGTCCTCAGCGGCCTTCTCGTTCGCCGGCGCAGTAGAGGCGAGGGCGCCGTCCTCGACGACCGCGCTCACCGCGCCGTCCTTGGCGGTGACGAGGGCGCCGCCGGCTTTCAGCACCGGGAGGTACTCGACGGAGTAGCCGCCCGGCACGAGCTCTATCTCCTCCTGGGCCCCGGAGACGGCATGGTAGTAGTCCACGCTGCGGTTGCCGTCGGTGGTGCCGGTGATGTGGGCTATCACGGGGGTGTCGCCTTCGGCCGGCTCGTAGCCCTCGTAGCCGACCTTGACCTTCTGGCTCGCGCCCTCTTCCGTCTCGGCGACGAGTGCCTTCTCCACGGGTTCGTCAGCGGGCAGGGTGGCGGGCTGGTTCGCCCACACGCATACGCCCACGACGGCCGCGGCGACGACCGCCACGGCTCCGGCGCCGATGCCGATCTTGGCGTTCTTCGAGAGCGCCTTCCAGCCCTTCTTGGGCGCGGCGTCCGTTGCCTGCGCCCCCGTGTTCTCTATGACCTGGGTCTCTTCAAGCCCGAGGTCCTTGGTTTCCTCGCTCATCTTGACTCCTTATCCGAAAAGCCGCCTGCTGTTCCATCTTCATCAGACACGCTCTTCGCGTTTCCGAACGCTATGCCGGCCAGCATCATCCCCGCGCCGGCCGCGATGATGCACCCGAGGCTCAATGCCGCCCACAATTCCTCGCCGATGTCCACGCAGGGGCTTGCGGACAACATTGCGATATTGACGAAGGCGCTTATCACGACGAGGGCGATGCCCGCTTTCAGCGACAAGGCCGCCTTTCCTGCGAACACCAAACGAGTGCTGTCAGCCATTTTACTTCGTCCTCCTACGAATGCTTTTCTCGATGCGCTACATATTGTATACCGCATCGAAGCACGCAATATATTGCGTATCGAAGTTCCAATTCGTATATACAGAGTATATCATACGTATATCTGCTGTATATACCTAATGCCGGCATCGTCTGGTGGGAACCAGCCGCTACTCGCGGGCATCCTTCTTGTCGCCCTGATCTTCATCCGAGGCGGAATACACGCCGGTTTCCTTTGCTTCATCGAGCGTGAGATTCTTCCCGCACTCGCACGAGTATCCCGTGAGCCGCTTTTCGTCGTGAGCCTCCCAGTCCACGACCTCCTCATCGTGGGCAGGCACGTCGATCACGTCCTCGATCACGGGGACGTTGCGGGTGAACCCCGAATGCCCCGTTTTCTCAATGTGCTCTTGAGCTTTGCCCGTAATCACGGCTTTGCAGTCGTTGCACACGGTTTCGTTGACGGTTTCCTGCTTGTACGTCGCGTCCTTGTGCTCCATATGGGTCTGCTTCTCCACGTGCACCGTGCCGTACACCGGCTGCCACACGTGCTCTGCCGCCTGGTGGGCATCGGCCGCGCTTGCAGTCGACTGCGAAGCCTGCTGGCTTTCGGCGGGCTTCGTTTGCTGCTCGGCTCCTTGCCCGACGAAGCTTTGCCCGACGATGGCGCCGACGGCGCACGCGGCGACGAGCGCCGCTGCTGCTACGCCGCCCATCAGCGCCCTGCGCCACGGTTTCTCGGCCTGTGCGCCCGTTGTTGCTTGCGTATCGTCTTTTTCGATTCGTTCCTTTTCGCTCTCTTCGGTCATTGCGGCTCCTATCTTTAAGTCGTTGCATTTTTGAGCCTCTTATCGAATGCTTATGGAT
>ERZ1034768.322-NODE-322-length-17067-cov-4.195215_pt1 | contig 17067 bp, 13 predicted proteins | sample MGYA00520691_ERZ1034768 | MGnify/ENA primary metagenome ERZ1034768 (study PRJEB33766, sample SAMN09781704) | gut metagenome | biome: gut microbiome | host: Homo sapiens | place: Madagascar | study: EMG produced TPA metagenomics assembly of the PRJNA485056 data set...
TGGGCGAGGATCTCGGCGTGGTTCCGGCATACGTGTCCAAGTCGCTGTCCGAGCACGGCATTCTCGGTTGCGCTGTGGAATGGTTCGAGCAGTTCGACGGCGAATTCCGTGCGCCGAAGGATTGGCGTCCGTATGCGTTGGCGTCCGTCAACACGCACGATTTGCCTCCGGCAGCCGGCTACTTGGAGTACGGGCATGTCAAATTGCGTGAACAGCTTGGACTGCTGTCCGGTCCGGTCGAAGAATTCCAGAAGTCTGCGGAAGCCGAACATAACGCCATGCTGAGTATGCTTGTCGACGAAGGCTATCTCGACGCTTCCGCGCTGGAAGACGAGCTTGCCAACGAAAACGAGATCATCGACGCGCTGTACCGCGGTTTGAAGGGATCGCCATGCAAGCTCATGGCGGCGTCCATTGTCGACGCGGTTGGCGAAAAGCGCACGCAGAACCAGCCGGGCACCAGCAACGAATATCCGAACTGGCGTATTCCGCTGGCTGACGGCGATGGCAATGTCGTGCCGCTGGAGCAGTTGTTCGACAATACTCGACTGCAGGAGATCGCAGCGATTATGCGCGGCTGAGATTGCAGCGGATTGAGGCTGATTGCAGCTGATTTCGATTGGCGGAAGGCCGGCGATGCAAGGTAGGGAGACCTGCCAAGCGTCGCCGGCTTTTGCGTGTCGATTGCTGTGTTTCCGTATTCGCAAGTACTAGGGGTTGATGTGTCGCGAATGTCAAGGCTGGCGATACACTAGTAGATTGTTGTGTTTCCCTACGGGGTCCTTCAAAGCGCTTTTCCCACTCGCCATCGAGGACTTTCAGGGAGCCCACGGATAATGAGACCTGAAAAAGGCATCATTCCGCGCCTAACCAACGCAGAGATGTTGATGGAAGGTCCGGAACACAATATATAGAAAAGGTACATCGTGAAAACTTTCACTCCGAAGCCAGCTGATCTGACTCACGACTGGTACGTCATCGACGCCACCGACGTGGTGCTCGGCCGTCTCGCTTCCCAGGCAGCCATCCTGCTGCGTGGCAAGAACAAGCCGACCTACGCTCCGCACGCCGATTCCGGCAACCACGTGATCATTCTCAACGCCGATAAGATCGCTCTGACCGGCAACAAGTTGGGCAAGGAACTGTACATGCACTCCGGTCGTCCGGGTGGCCTGCGTCGCGATAGCTACGGCAAGCTGCTCAAGACCAACCCTGAGCGCATCATCAAGTCCGCTATCAAGGGCATGCTGCCGAAGAATCGTCTGCCCAAGGTCCCGCTGGAACGCCTCCACATCATCTGTGGCACCGAGCATCCGTACGCTGGCCAGAAGCCGCAGGTTTTCGAGATCGCTCAGGTCTCGCAGCAGGCTAAGTGAACCGAAGGGAGATAAGAAACATGGCTGAAAACACCAACAACTCCGCGGTTCTCGAGACCGAAGAGGAGCTCACCTCGTACACCACCGAAACCAACGCTGGCGCTGGCACCGGTACTTCCGCTATCGCTCCGGGCTACGGCACCGGTCGTCGCAAGGAAGCCGTCGCTCGTGTTCGCCTGGTTCCGGGCACCGGCAAATGGACCATCAATGGTCGCACCCTGGAAGAGTACTTCCCGGCCAAGCTGCTGCAGCGTGAGGTCAACTCCCCGATCGTGCTTCTCAAGCTCGAAGGCAAGTTCGACGCTATCGTCCTCGTTGACGGTGGCGGCACCACCGGCCAGGCTGGCGCAATCCGCCTGGGCGTTGCCCGCGCTCTGAACGCTATCGATCGTGATGCGAACCGCGCAGCCCTGAAGAAGGCTGGCTTCCTGACCCGCGACGCTCGCGTCGTGGAACGCAAGAAGGCCGGTCTGCACAAGGCTCGTCGCGCTCCGCAGTTCTCGAAGCGCTAAAGCTTTACGGCTTATACGAAACCCCTCGGAAATTCGATTTCCGAGGGGTTTCTTGGTATTTCGGACGGTATTTTGACTGGCGTTTAGATGGTTGGCATCTGCTTCATCGCGCTGATGCTCAATGCCGGAAGCGTCCACAATGTCGGATCATCTTCCGACAGCCCATCATCGGCGGATTGCAGATTTGCTTCATTGTCTTGCATTTGCCAGTACATCATATTGATGCGGTGCAGATGATTGCGCAGCCTGCCTGCCGGTTTGTTTTCCGACTCCTCGTCAAATTCCGACACCCGTTCGATGGACGTTCCCAATCCCGGATATTCGCCGACAATCTCCGACGAGGACCAGACCATCTCCCATTCGATGTCTTTCGGCAGATGAAAACGCGTGACCTCATCGGAACCGTTGATCAGAATCAGCAGACTTGGCTCGTCGGGAGATAGCAGCTGCATGGCGAACGAACGGACGGAAGGATTCGTCCAATCCGCATCATTTGGCATCTGTCCATTCGGCAAATACCAATGCACGCGATCGGATTTCTTCAGCAAACCGATTTCGCTCAGGCGAGTGAAGAAATCCTCATGATTGTACAAATCGCGGGATTTACGCAATGTGATTAAACGGGAAGTGAGATTGAACTGCTTCAATTCCGGCGTTTGTTCGGTACTGTACAGCCAATCCCAATCAAGCCAGGTGGTGTCGTTATCCTGCGTGTAGGCGTTGTTGTTGCCGTTCTGCGAATTGCCGAATTCGTCGCCGGCAAGCAGCATTGGCGTGCCTAGCGAAAGCAGCAGCGTACCCAGCAGGTTCATGGTGGCGCGTTGCCGTTGCTGCACGATGATTTGATCGCCGCTGGGGCCCTCGTGACCGAAGTTGACGGAATGATTGTCGTTTGTTCCGTCGCGGTTGTTTTCGCCGTTGGCCTCGTTATGCTTGGTTTTGTACATGGTCAGATCGGCTGTGGTGAAGCCGTCATGGCATGCCACGTAATTCACGGACGCGGTCGAACCGCGGCCTGGATCGGTGGCGAACAGGTCGGATGATCCGCACAAACGTGTGGCCATCTCCTGCATGGTCATTTCGCCGTATTCTCCACCGCGCATGCGATCCACGTCGGTCAGCCAGAATTTGCGTGTGCAATCGCGGAACCTGTCGTTCCATTCAGCGAAGGGAATGCCGAATTCGCCGGTGCGCCAGCCATTTGGACCGCAATCCCAAGGTTCCATGATCATTTTGAGATTGCCGAGCAGCATGTCGGAACGCAATGCATACAGGAACGGATGGTAGCGGGTGAATTCACCGTCGAGACGTGCCAGCGTCGCCGCGAGATCGAATCGGAATCCGTCGATGCCAATGCGTTTGGCCCAATAGCGCAACGAATCCACGGCGAACGTGGTGACGTGCGTGTTGGTGAAATCAAGCGTGTTGCCGCAGCCGGTGGTGTCGTACAGGCGGCTGATCTTATCTTTGGTGCGTCGATAATATGCCAGATTGTCGAGTCCGCGCCAGCATACGGTCGGCCCTTCCGGTCCGGATTCGCAGGTGTGGTTGTAGACCACGTCCATAATCACTTCGAAACCGGCCTCGTGCAATGCGCGCACCATGTCGATGACTTCCTGGCGTACTGCGGCCGCACCGGCCTCCTGGGAGCGCTTGGTGGCGTATGAGGCTTCCGGCGCGAAATAGCCGAGCGTCGAATATCCCCAATAGTTGACGCGTCCGCGTTCCTGCAGAAACAGTTCGGATTGCTTGGCTTGAATCGGCAGCAGCTCAATGGAAGTGACACCCAAATCCTGCAGGTAGGAGAGCGTCGCCGGATGTGCCAAACCTGCATAGGTGCCGCGAAGCTCTTTGGGAAGCCAAGGCGCGTTGGCTGTGAAGCCTTTGACGTGCAGCTCGTAGATCACGGTTTTGCTCCATGCCACATGCGGGTGTGATGGCTCACCGTCATGCTTGTTGGTGGCACGGTCGTCTATCGCCACGGAAACGGGAACATGCCCCACGGAGTCGATGGTGCTCATCGGGCCGAATGGCGAACCTTTGACTTTGCCGTTCACGATCTCGCATTCATAGGAGAACGCTCCGGGATCAAGCTCCATTGATCCTTCGATGCCTTTGGCATAGGGGTCGAGCAACAGTTTGTACGGGTTGAAGCTCACGCCGTGGTCGGGGTCCCATGGGCCGTTGACGCGGTATCCGTATTGCATGCCATCCCAGGCTTGGGGGATATGCACGTACCACAGTCCATAATTGGGGCCGTCCATGCGGAATAGTGTTTCGCGAAGATTGAGCGAGGGGATTCGCCGAGTGCAGATGCGCTGTTTCATCGCCTGATCGATGAAGGTTAGCCCCGGCTCGTTGAACAATCGTACTGCGTCGGCATAGAAGGCACTGGGTTGGTCGAGCGGCTCAAGTACGCAAAACCACACTTGGTCCGCTGTTTCCGAGCGGACGATGGCGTCGGCGCCACCGTCATCGGTGAAGTAGAGACCTGGACGGGTTGCGTAGCGGTGCAAAGGTGGGTTCTTCATAACCTCATTCTAAACACTTTGAAATTATCTGTTGACTTGCTATGTCGGGACCATTTCCGCCCATGTCAGATCGATGGTTGCTGCGCTGCCGGTGAGATGCCGTTCTGGCTATTTTTGATGATGGTGTGCATATTGTGATGGTGGTTTTTTGAAAAACGTTGATTTTCTGCGGCAACACGCTCTGCAAATAACTTTATGAAAAGAGATTTGCAAAAGAATTTAAGAAAGTGTATAGTTTTCAATCATCAGGCAGAACGATCTGCCGGAACCTCTTTCATAGTGGAAAGGACATATCATGAAAGCTCTTGTACTGACTGGTGTCAAGAAATTCGAAATCCAGAACATGCCAACACCGCAGATCGAACCCGATGAAGTGCTGATCAACACCGCATATGCAGGTGTGTGCGGCACGGACCACGACCTGTACGCAGGTCGCCCCGGCTCCGCTGCCGCAGTTCCGCCGATCGTGCTCGGCCATGAGAACTCCGGCGTCGTCGCCGCGGTCGGTTCAGAAGTCACCAACGTCAAGGTCGGCGACCGCGTGGCCGTCGATCCGAACATCTACTGCGGCCAGTGCGAATTCTGCCTGACTCAGCGTCCGGAACTATGCGACCACTTGAGCGCGGTCGGCGTCACCCGCGACGGCGGTCTGGCCGAACAGTTCACCGCTCCCGCCGCTGTGGTCTACAAGCTGCCCGACAATGTCTCCCTGCGTGACGCGGCCGCCATCGAACCGGTCTCCTGCGCGGTGCACGGACTCGATCTGCTCAAGTTGCACCCGTACCAGAAGGCGTTGGTCATCGGCGACGGCTTCATGGGGCAGATCTTCGCCCAGCTGCTGCAGGCCTACGGCGTGCATCAGGTCGACCTCGCCGGCATCTTCGACGAGAAGCTGCAGCGCAACAAGGAGCTTTTCGGCGTCACCGAAACGTACAACACCACCCACGAGCAGATTCCGGAAGACTCCTACGACGTGATCGTCGAAGCGGTTGGCCTGCCCGCCACCCAGGCCCAGGCGGTCGCCGCGGCCAAGAAGGGCGCCCAGGTGCTGATGTTCGGCGTCGGCCCGCAGGAAGCCCACTTCGAGATGAACACCTACGACATCTACAAGAAGCAGCTCACCATCCAAGGCTCCTTCATCAACCCACTGACCTTCCGCGACGCCATTTCGTTGGTTTCCGCCGGCAAGATGAACATTGGCGGCCTGATCAGCCATGAGCTTGAACTCGAGCAGGTGCAAGCTAATCACGGTGTATGGCCTGTTCGCGGCGTTTGGCGGCTGGTCCGCAGGCGTGCTTGCCGAAATGTTCGGTGCTCGCAAGGTCATGATGTTCGGCGCATGCTGGTGGATCGGCGTTCACCTGCTGTTCCTGGGTGTGGCGATTCCCAGCCATATATACCCGCTGATTCTCGGGCTGTATGCGATGCGCGGCATCGGCTACCCACTGTTCATTTACAGCTTCGTAGTGTTGATGGCGCAATACATTTCGCCGTCGCGCCTCGCATCGGCCACAGGATTCTTCTGGACTTGCTTTTCTCTAGGAATCGGTGTGTTCGGAGCATATCTGCCAAGCTTCATCATGCCGTTGGTCGGTGAATACAAAACATTCTGGTTCGCGCTGCCGTTCTCCATCGTTGGCACTATTATGTGCTTCCTGTTCGTGCCGAAAAACAAAGTCCTGAAAGGCGAAGGATTAAGTCGTAAGGAACAGTTGAAGGAGCTTGCCGAAGGCGCAACCATTCTCGTCACCAATCGTAAGATTCTAATCTGCGCCATCATTCGCATCATCAACAATCTGCTGCTATATGGATTCCCCGTAATCATGCCGTTGTACTTGTGCACTACGCACAATGGTGGCATCAATATCTTCAAAACCGAGGAATGGATGCGCATCTGGGGATTCGTATTTGTGGTCACCCTGATCTTCAACACGTTCTGGGGCTGGTTCATGGACCGCTTCGGATGGGTATGGCCAATGCGATGGTTCGGCTGTGCGATACTGGCCGTCGGTTCCGTCGCCTTCTACTACATTCCGCAATGGTTTGGTGCGAATGCGGTGATGATGATCATTGCATCGATTATTGTGGGCATCGGTACCTGCGCATTCTCGTCATTGCCGACGATTATGACGCTGTATGCCGGTGAGGGCAAGCAGGGTGCGGCATTGTCCGCATACAATCTTGCGGCAGGATTAACCACGTTCGCAGGTCCTGGCATTGCTACGATTCTGCTGCCGACTATCGGATATGAGGGCGTGTGCTGGACGTATGCGGCATTGTATGTGCTTGCTTTTGTGCTGACACTGTTCATTCATCCTGAACAGCCGGGAATCAGCAAAAAAGCGTCACAATATGACGGTAAATGCGCCGCTGACATCGCCGCATAGCGCATATCCTAATCACAAAAGGGAAAAACGTATCGTACCAACCATCACAAGGAGGGTATTATGACCAAACCAATGTCTGAATTCACCACCGATCTGCAGCATTCCGGCATGCCGGCGAAAGATCTGGACGAAACCATCGAATTCTATACCAAGAAACTCGGTTTCGAGCTGGCGGGACTGTTCCATAACGGTGAAAACCGTTGCGCATTCCTGCGTTACGGCCATCTGACCATCGAAACCTGGGAAGGCGACCCAGCACCGCTGACCACCGGTGCCATCAACCACTGGGCGTTCGATACTCCCGACATTGAAGCCGCGTTCGAAAACGCGAAGGAACTCGGACTGAATTTCAAAGACACTGAAATTCAGCATATCGACAGCTTCTGGGAGCATGGCATCCGCTACTTCAATGTGTACGGACCGAACGGCGAAACCATCGAGTTCTGCCAGATCGTCAAGTAATCACTGTCAAGTAATTGCTGATTGCATAATCGCTGAAAACAAATAAAGATAAGCGAAATAGGCGAAATAAAAGCAAACAAGAGGCGTGTGCTGAATCTTAATGCGGATTCGGCGCATGCCTCTTGTTGCTTATGCAATCGATATTGTGCAATTGCTGTTGAGCATAACGATCACATATCGCACAATTCACGTATGTATGGCTCCACGAAACGCAAAGCCGCGCCGATGATGTCTTGGTGGTCGAGCGCCATGCCCTTGCACAGGATGAAATCCGTGGTGCCGAACGGTGTGTGCCTCACCACGCGCTCGCGCAGCCCCGCAATATCGTCGTCGTCGAGATATTGCGCCGCTTCGCCGCTGATAATCACGTCGCCGGCCAATACCGAGCGAATATTCGTTACCGCCAGCGCCACATAATCCAGCCATTGCGAGAATCGTTTGCGGTGCTCCTGCTCGCCTTGTTCCAACACCGAGAAGAAGCCGGGCAGGCTTTCGCCGTCCTCCATCAGCGTTTCCGGCGAGCAGTAGGTGTCCATGCATCCCAATTGCCCGCAATAGCAAGGGTTTCCGCCCGGAATCAGCGTCATATGTTCGATTGAGCCATTGCATTGGTTTGGCCCTTGGTAGAGCGATCCGTCCACGATGACCGCGCCTCCTGGGCGACGTTCGAGGTAGATGCAGACGGCATCCTTCAGATTGTGGTCGAACCAGAGTTCCGCCATGGCAGAAGCGTCGGAATCGTGAATCATCAGCGACGGATAGTTGAGGCCGTGGCTGAGTTCGCTGAGTTTCAGACCGGTGTTGTCCATGATTTTGCCGAAGGTGATCGACTGTCCGTCTGCCGATACGATGCCTTGCATGCAGAAGGCCACGCCCAGCACCGTGCTGCCTTGTTTCGCCAGTTCCTGCGCGAAATCGTTGATGATGCCGTTCATGCGCTGGTAGTAGGCGTCGTTATTGCGATAGGGGAGTGTGCGCTGCCTGGTGGCCACGGATTTGCCGTTTAGATCAATGGCGATGGCCGTGATTTGCGTGGTTTGGATGCGCACGCCGATCGCCACGCTGGAGTGTGCCGCGAATTCGTAGATTTGCGCTTTGCGTCCGCCAGTGGATTGCTGCATCTCGCCTTTGACGATGAGCCCGTCGGCCTCCATGATGCGTAGATTCTGCGTGATGGTTGGTAGGCTGAGCCCCAATTCGTGTTCGAACATCTGCTTGGTGGCTGAACCTTGGGTGTAGATGAACGCGGTCATGGCCTTGAGATTGGCTTCTTTGACCGATATGGCGGATTGGGCTTTCACTGGTTGATCCTTCCTGCGCAACTTCTTTTCCAAGACTACTTCATAAAAGTCCTTTCCTTATGTCACGTGTTGATCTGAAATAACGGGTGTCGCAAAAAAGTATAAAAAATGGCCTTGTATAAGGGATTTTCTGCCACTTTTCTGCGTTGAAAATATGTTTATCAACAAAAAAAGTTGAGACGGTGACAACGACGTTCCACCAAGAAAAGAGGCATTGTTATGAAGATAGGTCTGCCGCGCACGCTATTGGCCGGTTTGGTCGCCATAGCGGTGTTCATGACCGGCGATGGCTTTGAATTGACCTTTTTGTCCAAATACATCGTGGACCAGGGATTCAGCTCTTCGCAATCGTCGCTGATGTTCACCATGTACGGGCTGATGGCTGCGCTTGCCGGCTGGGCGTCCGGTGTGCTGGCTGAAATGTTCGGTGCCAAACGCATCATGTTGATCGGCGCGAGCGCCTGGGTTGTTTTGCATCTGCTGTTCGTCGGTGTGGCGCTGCCGAGCGGCGTCTATCCGCTGATGCTAGGCGTGTATGCGTTGCGAGGTGTTGGCTACCCGCTGTTCATTTACTCGTTCGTGGTGTTGATGGCGCAAACCATCGATCCTGCCAAGCTCGCGTCGGCTATGGGGTGGTTTTGGACCGCCTACTCGTTCGGCATTGGCGTATTCGGCGCATATTTGCCGAGTTTCACCATTCCGCTGGTGGGGGAGTACTACTCGCTGTGGCTTTCGCTGCCGTTCTCTATAGCTGGACTGCTGATTTGCCTGCTGCTGGTGCCGAAAAGCAAGGGTGCTGACACCTCTTCCATGAGCAATGCCGACAAGCTGCGCGAGCTTAGTCGAGGAGCCACCATTCTGGTGCATAATCGCCAAATTGCATTGGCTGCGGTGGTGCGCGTGATCTGCAATCTGACGTTGTATGGCTTTCCCGTCATCATGCCGCTCTACTTGGCCACTACCAACAATGGCGGCGGAGCTTGGTTTGAGGTTTCGCAATGGAGTCAGATTTGGGGATTCCAGTTTGTGGTCACCATTTTTGGCAATGTGTTCTGGGGTCGTATGGGCGATTCGCATGGTTGGATGAGGCAAATGCGCTGGTTTGGCTGCTGGTTCTGTGTGATCGGCACGCTGGGCATGTATTACATTCCGCAGTTTTTCGGGGCGAATATGGTGCTTATGTGCGCTGATGCGGTTGTTCTTGGATTGGGAATTTCCGCTTTCGTTCCTATGGGAGCCGTGTTTCCCGCGTTGGCGTCGGAACATAAGGGTGCTGCGATTTCCGCGCATAATCTCGCTTCCGGCCTAACTACGTTTTTCGGTCCGCTGATTGCGACGGTGCTGATTTCCACTGTCGGATTCGGCGGCGTGTGCTGGACGTATGCGATCTGTTATGCGATCGGATCGTTGGTCACGTTCGGCATTCATCCTCATCAACCCGGATTTGACGATCGCGGCCATCGCATTGTCACGATCGGACGTAACTAATCGCAATTGAATATCAATTGCTCAATCATCATCATTTTTTTCAAAAAACACCATTATCCACAAAGGAGAATAATCATGAAGGCAGTCGTTCTCGAAAAGCAGGGCGTCATCAATGTGCGTGAGGTACCTGACGCCCCCGCACTTGGTCTGGGCGAGCTGAAGATCGCGCCGCATACTGTTGGTGTGTGCGGTTCCGATCTGCACTATTACACGCATGGTCGCGTGGGTAAATATGTGGTGAAGCAGCCGATGATTCTCGGTCATGAGGCTTCCGGCACGGTGGTTGAGGTCGGTCCTGGCGTCGAAGGCTTCAAGGTGGGCGATCGTGTGGCCATGGAGCCCGGCATTCCGGATATGAGTTCGCGTGCCAGCAAACTGGGCATGTATAACGTCGATCCTGCGGTGCGTTTCTTTGCCACTCCGCCGATTGATGGCTGCCTGTGTGAAACGGTGAACCATCCTGCGGCGTTCACCTACAAGCTGCCCGACAATGTGAGCTTCGGTGAGGGTGCGCTGCTTGAACCGTTGGCTGTGGGCATGTGGTCCGCCACCAAGGCTCGTATCAAGCCGGGCGATGTCTGCGTGGTCACTGGATCGGGCACGGTTGGCATGCTGACTGCGTCGTGTGCGTTGGCGGGTGGCGCTTCCAAGGTGCTGATTTCCGATGTGTCGGCAATCAAACTGGCGATTGCGGCCCAGATTCCAGGTATTATTCCGGTGGATCTCACCAAGGAGGATCTGGTGGAGCGCGTCCGAGAGGAAACGGGCGGTTGGGGCGCTGATGTGGCTTTCGAATGCTCGGGCTCGCCGAAATCGTATGAGACGTTCTGGAAGCTGATCGCTCCTGGTGGCGCTGCCGTTATCGTTGGCATTCCGGTCAATCCGGTGGCTATCGACATCACGGAGCTGCAGGCTACCGAGGTGCGCGTCGAAAATATCTTCCGTTATGCCAATGTGTATCAGAAGGCAATTGACCTCGTGGCTAACGGTAAACTGAATCTGAAGCCATTCATCACCGACACCTATGCGATGGAGGATGCCAAGGCGGCGTTCGATCGCATGGCTGAGGGGCGTCCTGGAGACATCAAGCTGCAGATTACCGTGAATAACGACTGACGTTACGCACGTTACGGAACGACGAAAGGGGTCTGTGTCATGGGTGTTGTTGTCCAAGCCAATGATAATCGGCATGGGAAGGCGGCTTTGGCTCAGGCCTCTTTTGGTGGATTCGTGTCGAAAGATGGAAGTTCGAACGATTCCGGCGTATTGGAGATCATTGTGCCGGACGCGCAGGCTTCGGTGCGTTGGACGAAGCATGGCTACCCAAGCTCGCTGGCGAAATGGCATTATCATCCTCATATTGAAATTCATCTGATTCGGGAAGGTACCGGATTGATGATGGCGGGCAATGCCGTTGTTCCGTATGAGGCCGGGCAGGTTGCGCTGATAGGTTCGAACCTTCCGCATAATTGGGTGTCCGACATCGTTCCGGGGGAGCGGCTTCGTCAGCGTGATGTGGTGTGCCATGTGCGTCCGGAAACCATGCGTCTGCTGATGTCTGGATTTCCGGAAACGTCTGGTTTTGCAATGGTGTTGAAACGTGCGGGGCAGGCGTTGGTGCTGAGTGGTGAATCCGCTCGTCAGGCCGGTTCGATTCTGGAAAGCATGGAGGAACATAGTCTTGCTTGCCGTGTTAGTGATCTGATTCGTGTGTTGGATGTGTTCGCGCATGCCCCCGCAGATGAATCCTATACGGTGGTTGCGTCCGGATACGATCCGGCTGTATGTAGTGGTGCGGAAAGTGTGGTTAACGATGCCATTGAGTACATTTCATCGCATCTGAGCGGTGAAATTAGCATGGATTTGGCCGCCCGCCAGGCCAGAATGAGCGTTTCGGCTTTCTCTCGTCTGTTCAAAAGGGCTGCAGGAATAGGGTTTTCGGATTTTGTTCGACGATTGCGTATTGGGCATGCATGCAGATTGCTGACGACCACGAATCAAAGCGTCGCTTCGATTCGTCGCGCTTGCGGATATGGCAACGCTTCGAATTTCAATCGTCGCTTCTTTGAAGAAACAGGCGAAACTCCTACTGGCTGGCGGAAAAAATACACTGGACGAACAAGATAAATAAATCGGCTTTGTAAAAGTTTGGTATGATTGATATCATATAGAAAATACTTTTATTAAAGATATGGAGGTGAGACTTGAGGAAGTCTGTGTGATTTATGGTAAAAAGCAACAAAAACGCTCAAAATGATGTTTTTGAGGCTTTTTGATTCCATAAAAGAACGCAATCTAAACATTAAATGAACAGAAGATAACATTTCTCTTGCGACACGACACAGTGGAACATCATATTGCATACTCACTAAAGTGTGTCCTAGGTCACAAAAGACCAGCAACGCGTCCATCCGCTTCGAGGTGGATGGAATAACTGAAAACTACTTTGCAAACCCCCAAAGAATCGAGGAGGACTTCAAGTGGCAGACGCAAAGAAGGAAGAGCCGACCAAGCCGACTCCGGAAGAGAAGCTCGCCGCAGCCGAGGCTGAGGTCGACGCTCTGGTCAAGAAGGGCCAGAAGGCTCTTGAAGATTTCGAAAAGCTCGATCAGAAGCAGGTTGACCGTATCGTCGCCAAGGCTTCCGTCGCAGCACTGAACAAGCATCTGGTGCTCGCCAAGATGGCCGTTGAGGAAACCGGCCGTGGCCTGGTGGAAGATAAGGCCACCAAGAACATCTTCGCCTGCGAGCACGTCACCAACTATCTGGCCGGCCAGAAGACCGTCGGCATCATTCGCGAAGACGATGTCATGGGCATCGACGAGATCGCCGAACCGGTCGGCGTCGTCGCCGGCGTGACCCCGGTCACCAACCCGACCTCCACCGCCATCTTCAAGTCGCTGATCGCGCTGAAGACCCGTTGTCCGATCATCTTCGGCTTCCACCCGGGTGCACAGAAGTGCTCCGTCGAAGCCGCCAAGATCGTGCGCGACGCAGCCATCGAGGCAGGCGCTCCTGAGAACTGTATCCAGTGGATCGAGCACCCGTCCATCGAAGCTACCGGCGCCCTGATGAAGCATGACGGCATCGCCACCATCCTCGCCACCGGTGGTCCGGGCATGGTCAAGGCCGCATACTCCTCCGGCAAGCCGGCCCTCGGCGTCGGTGCTGGCAACGCTCCGGCATATGTCGACAAGAACGTAGACATCGTGCGCGCCGCCAACGACCTGGTGCTCTCCAAGCACTTCGATTACGGCATGATCTGCGCCACCGAGCAGGCCATCATTGCCGACAAGGAAGTCTACGCTCCGCTGGTCAAGGAACTCAAGCGCCGCAAGGCTTACTTCGTGAACGACGAAGAGAAGGCCAAGCTCGAGCAGTACATGTTCGGCTGCACCGCTTACTCCGGCCAGACCCCGAAGCTCAACTCCGTGGTGCCGGGCAAGTCTCCGCAGTACATCGCCAAGGCCGCAGGCTTCGACATTCCGGAAGACGCCACCATTCTTGCCGCGGAGTGCAAGGAAGTCGGCGAGAACGAGCCGCTGACCATGGAGAAGCTCGCTCCGGTCCAGGCCGTGCTGAAGTCCGACAACAAGGAACAGGCCTTCGAAATGTGCGAAGCCATGCTCAAGCATGGCGCAGGCCACACCGCAGCCATCCACACCAACGATCAGGCTCTGGTCCGCGAATATGGCCAGCGCATGCACGCATGCCGCATCATCTGGAACTCCCCGAGCTCCCTCGGCGGCGTGGGCGACATCTACAACGCCATCGCACCGTCGCTGACCCTCGGCTGCGGCTCCTACGGCGGTAACTCCGTGTCCGGCAACGTTCAGGCAGTTAACCTTCTCAACATCAAGCGCATCGCTCGGAGGAACAACAACATGCAGTGGTTCAAGATTCCAGCCAAGACTTACTTCGAGCCGAACGCCATCAAGTACCTGCGCGACATGTACGGCATCGAAAAGGCCGTCATCGTGTGCGATAAGGTCATGGAGCAGCTCGGCGTGGTCGACAAGATCATCGACCAGCTGCGTGCACGTTCCAACCGTGTGACCTTCCGCATCATCGACTACGTCGAGCCGGAGCCGAGCGTCGAGACCGTCGAGCGCGGCGCCACCATGATGCGTGAGGAGTTCGAGCCGGACACCATCATCGCCGTCGGCGGTGGTTCTCCGATGGACGCCTCCAAGATCATGTGGCTGCTGTACGAGCACCCGGAAATCTCCTTCTCCGACGTGCGTGAGAAGTTCTTCGATATCCGTAAGCGCGCCTTCAAGATCCCGCCGCTGGGCAAGAAGGCCAAGCTCGTGTGCATCCCGACCTCTTCCGGCACCGGTTCCGAAGTCACGCCGTTCGCTGTGATCACCGATCACAAGACCGGCTACAAGTACCCGATCACCGATTACGCGCTGACCCCGTCCGTCGCCATCGTCGATCCGGTGCTGGCGCGTACCCAGCCGCGCAAGCTTGCATCCGATGCTGGCTTCGACGCCTTGACCCACTCCTTCGAGGCTTACGTCTCCGTCTATGCCAACGATTTCACCGATGGCATGGCGTTGCACGCGGCCAAGTTGATTTGGGACAACCTCGCCGAGTCCGTCAACGGCGAGCCGGGTGAAGACAAGATCAAGGCCCAGGAGAAGATGCACAACGCCGCCACCATGGCCGGCATGGCATTCGGCTCCGCATTCCTCGGCATGTGCCACGGCATGGCCCACACCATCGGTGCTCTGTGCCACGTTGCCCATGGTCGTACCAACTCCATCCTGCTGCCGTACGTCATCCGCTACAACGGCTCCATTCCGGAGGAGCCGACCAGCTGGCCGAAGTACAACAAGTACGTCGCTCCGGAACGTTACCAGGAGATCGCCAAGAACCTTGGCGTGAACCCGGGTAAGACTCCGGAAGAGGGCGTCGAGAACCTAGCTAAGGCCGTCGAGGATTACCGTGACAACAAGCTCGGCATGAACAAGAGCTTCCAGGAGTGCGGTGTGGACGAGGACTACTTCTGGTCCATCCTCGATCAGATCGGCATGCGTGCCTATGAGGATCAGTGCGCTCCGGCAAATCCGCGTATCCCGCAGATCGAGGATATGAAGGACATCGCCATCGCCGCATACTACGGCGTCAGCCAGGCCGAAGGCCACAAGCTGCGCGTCCAGCGTCAGGGCGAGGCCGCCACGGAAGAAGCTTCCGAGCGTGCATGAGTCGCTTCATGTATAGGCCATCAGCAGTGACCTATATATAAGGTGCTTGCGTTATATCGGCAAGCATCATAGATAACGAGGAATTTGGTTGGATTCGTTCAACCGGATTCCTCGTTTCTTTATATAACGGGAGAGCATTTTCGGATGATGCCGGAATGACGATCCGTTACATTCGGCACTTCGATTCGGGGTTTGCAGCAGGACTTCCGACCGCGACACGCGAGGATTTCTTAAGACTACCCCTGATGCTTAAATAAAGAAGTTGCCTGATTTTAGGGCTCGCAAATTGGAATTAAAAAAGCGAGCGTGGCACAGTGAATCACGTGAGTGAGAAACTGCATGGCTGCGCACTGATGTGGTATGGCCACGGAACTTCCACGGTTCCGGGGGCCTTCTGCGCCGGTGCCCTTTGAGAAGCAGGCTGGTAAACAGTAACTAACGAATCGCTAGAAAGGGCGGAAGGCAATGGCGGGACAGAAAATCCGCATCAGGCTTAAGTCCTATGACCATGAGGTCATCGACCAATCGGCGAAGAAGATCGTCGAAACGGTGACGAACGCGGGCGCAACTGTGGTTGGCCCGGTTCCGCTCCCGACCGAGAAGAACGTGTTCGTCGTTATCCGTTCTCCTCACAAGTACAAGGATTCTCGCGAGCATTTCGAGATGCGCACTCATAAGCGTCTCATCGACATTGTGGACCCGACCCCGAAGGCCGTGGATTCCCTTATGCACATTGATCTGCCCGCAGATGTGAACATCGAGATCAAGCTGTAAGGGAGGAGGGAACCATTATGTCTAATCGCACCGCACTGCTGGGCAAGAAGCTCGGCATGTCTCAGGTCTGGGACGAGAACGGTTTCTTCGTTCCTGTGACCCTCGTTGACGTCTCCACCAACGTGGTGACCGCTGTCAAGTCCGAAGAATCCGACGGCTACAAGGCTGTCCAGCTTGGCTACGGCCAGGTTGACCCGACCAAGGTGACCAAGCCGCTCGCCGGCCACTTCGCCAAGGCTGGCGTCACCCCGCGTCGTCACCTCGCTGAAGTCCGCACCGATAACGCCGAAGAGTTCGAGCCGGGTCAGGAACTGACCGCCGAGCTGTTCCCGGAAGGCACCCTGGTCGATGTGACCGGTACCACCAAGGGCAAGGGCTTCGCCGGCACCATCAAGCGTTGGGGCTTCAAGTCCTATCGCCGTACCCACGGCTCTCACAAGAACGAGCGTCGTCCTGGCTCTGTTGGCGCATGCGCTACCCCGAGCCGTATCCTCAAGGGCAAGCGTATGGCTGGCCGCATGGGTCATGCAACCAACACCACGCTGAACCTCACCATCGTTTCGTCGGATGTTGAGAACGGCGTGCTCGCCATCAAGGGCGCCATCCCGGGCCCGAAGGGCAGCATCGTTCTCGTCCGTTCGGCAGTGAAGGGGGCCTGATAAATCATGGCAAACGTTACTCTGAACGTCACCGATAACCAGGGCAACGCAACCGGAACCGTTGAGGCTCCGGCTGAGATCTTCGGCTTCTCCGCCGAAGAGGTCCAGTCCCGCATCCCGCTGATCCATCAGGTTGTGGTGGCCCAGCGCGCAGCCGCTCGCCAGGGCACCCACGCCACCAAGACTCGTGGCATGGTTTCCGGCGGTGGCCGCAAGCCGTGGAAGCAGAAGGGCACCGGTCGTGCTCGTCAGGGCTCCATCCGCGCACCGCAGTGGTACCACGGCGGCACCGTGTTCGGTCCGCAGCCGCGCGACTACTCCCAGCGCACCCCGAAGAAGATGAAGGCCGCTGCTCTCAAGTACGTGC
>ERZ1034768.326-NODE-326-length-16954-cov-3.188887_pt1 | contig 16954 bp, 21 predicted proteins | sample MGYA00520691_ERZ1034768 | MGnify/ENA primary metagenome ERZ1034768 (study PRJEB33766, sample SAMN09781704) | gut metagenome | biome: gut microbiome | host: Homo sapiens | place: Madagascar | study: EMG produced TPA metagenomics assembly of the PRJNA485056 data set...
ATCCACATATGCTGAATGTCGCCGTTTCCCGCGCAGTTCATTCGCTGACAGTCATTACATCGCAAGACCCGTGCAATGACCGGACAAACTATGGTGATCTGGCGCGCTACATCGAATACAATAATTTTGAAGTCATCCAAAGTCAGGTCTACTCCGTGTTCGACATGCTGTATCAGGGATATGCCGAGCAGCGCAAAACATATCTGCAAAAGCACAAACGGATTTCAGAATATGACTCTGAGAATCTGATGTATGCCGTTATTCAGGACGTGCTCTCGGAGGAAGCGTTTTCCTCCATCGGCTGTACCATCCATGTTTCTCTTGCAACGCTGATCAAAAACTACAGGTCTTTGACGGAGGACGAGCGGAAATATGCCCGTAACCCGCTGACTCACGTTGATTTTCTGTTATTTCGTCAGATGGACAAACAGCCTGTTCTGGCCATTGAAGTGGACGGGACCAGTTTCCACGAAGATGGAAGTAAACAGGCAGAACGGGATGAAAAGAAGAACCGTATCATGGACAAATGCGGCGTTTCTCTGCTGCGTCTCCGGACAGACGGAAGTGGAGAACGCGAAAAGATCCGGGCAGCATTGCAGGCGATCCTGCTAATTAAAAACCCTGTATGACAGCAAAACGACGGTGCAATCATCTTATGATTGCACCGTCGTTTTGCTTCTATCCAAGCCGGGACTGGCTTCACCCTTCCCGCTGTTCTACAATTTCCAGGCTGTCCTGTCCGATGCGGCAGAGCAGAAACAACACGCGCACGCCTGCGGCTTTTGCTTGTTCCAAAGCCGTCCCAAACTCCGGCTGTGTGCTGATGTTGGGCCGCACTTCCGTAACGCCTTCCATTTGGATCACACATGCCACCGCACACCGGTACCCAGCCTGCTGCGCCTGCTCCAGCTCATGCAGGTGCTTCATGCGTCGGAATGAATTCAACTTCTGCTCCGCCCATTCCAAGGGTCGTTTTGATGCCGACTCCTCCGAAGAATGCAAAGTTCAGAAGTGCATTCCACAATTCCAGCAACGGCGGTGCAAGCCGGGCTTCCAAAGTAATGCTGCCCCGGAAGGACGGAATCCGGACATCCTTCAAAGAGTACCGCGTGGTCCGCAGATCATAATCTGTAATGTGCAGCCCTTGTGCCAGCATCTGAAATGCATCAGGGTCAGTCAATGCAGCTTCCGGAAAGGCACTGTTCCAGTGCTGGATGAGACTTTGCAGAACAAGCATTTCCTGCGGATAAACGGCATAGCGGCCGCTCTGCTTGAATGCACAGGGCGAACAAAACGTCAGCTTCGCCCTGTGTGTGCCCTGATCACGCGCGGTGCAGATCAGCTGCTGAGCCGAAACAGGCTGCGCCCGGCACAGCAGCTGCGCCTGCAGCGTCAGCTCATGCAGCCGGACCTGCTGCACCTGTTCCAGCACCGGTACTGCGGCCTGCCGGAGTTCATCGTTCAGGAGGTTGACCGTCCATACAAGGGTCTGCTTTTCGGCGGAAAAGCGCAGAAACTGCGCGACCGGGTGCTCACCCTGTTCATGCAGAGTGCTCCCAAGCTCCGGCGGAAGCTGCTCCAACAGCCAGCCGTACAGGCGGTAGGCATACGCCTGCGGCACGCGAACATTTTCCGGTGGGGTCAGGGCAAGCTGCAGCTGTTCGATCATACGATATTTACCTCACAGAATCCATAGGGATAGTATTTATTTTTGTAGAATGCATACTTCATCATACGGGGAGCCACCCCCAGCGCATGGTCCTCCTGGTGATGGTGAGCCGGCGCTTTTTCGTTCAGTCGGTCGATCGTCCAGTTCAGACCGGCCTCCTCGCCCAGGTAGGGGTACACCAGCGTCTTGGCAAGAAAACCCGAGCCGCCGCCCAGGATGAGGCAGGGACTTTCCGGCAGCCCGGCGGCATTCTGAGGCAGTGTGAAATGGTTTGCATAGAACTCAAAGAACGTGCGGTAATATGCAGAATACTGCCGGATGGCATCCGTCAGTAATTCTTTTGTGATACGGCCCTTCAGAACAGACTGGTCCAGTGTCAGCCTGCACACCAGACCCGTTCCGGCGGCTATACACTCTCTCCAGACCGGAATAAAGTTCATCTGGCCATTCGGATGAAGATCATATTTAGAACAGAGGATCATCTTAGATTTCTGGTCATCGGATGCGATCGGTCTGCTGTCAGAGACTTGGATCCCCCGGAAAAGGTCGTTAACGGAATCCTCTTTTTGTCCGCTCAATGTGAGCAGGTTCAGATAGCGGCTTTCTGGAAAAGCAGGTCGTTTGTCTGCATCCCACAGGTCGTCCGTACTGTGAAGTGCGGCATCTTCTTCCAGCACCTGATGCGCCAGCCACGCCGTGCGCAGAGCACCCTTGATGCTGCTGCCCGGGACATAGGGCTGATTCCTCGCGTCACGCTGGAAGGCGTGGATCTCACACAGTTTGCCTTTGTCATCCAGAACATTCGCAGCATTGATGCGGTAGCGTTCTGCCTCCCGGAGATCCCTCCACTCTTTTTTCAGGCCGCACTCTTTCGTGAGAAACTGGTACATATCGGCATCCTTTGCGTGCAGAACAAAGTCGATGTACCGCTCCATCACGCCGTGCTGCACCAAAAATGCGCTGAATTTCTGCTCATCATAAATGCTGATGCTTTTATCCGGATTGCGATTATATTGCTTGGGCAGGTAAGTAACGCCGCTGCCGATAAAAAGCGGCGATTGTACGCGAATACAAAGGTCGTAGAACTGCAAATGATCCTGCTGCCTCATAAGTCTACCCCCATAAAAAGCGGTTTTGAATACCGATAGACCGGATGTGCCGCAGTCAGGCTGACATCATACAATGCACCTTGATACCGGTGCCGGAGCACCGACCCGGCCGAGAGAAAATACTGGGTCTTTTTCTTCAGCGCAGCATTCACCCGGTCCGAGGCCATATAGCCGCCGCGGCGCACCAGCTGGAAGGAGGCACCTTCCAGGGCAGTGTCCAGTTCTTCATCCTGCGGCAGGCTGGTGGTCAGCAGAAGCTGCCCGGCAGCATGGTCTGCCATAAGTGCCCGGTACAGCCATTTTGTCTGCTCATCAACCGGCACATGGAGCAGCGTCTTGCCCGCCGTATGAAATTTGCCGTAGCCTGCGCTGACCTTGCCGCCAATGCCGGTCATGCCGAGCCCATCCAGCAGAGAGGCCAACGTATCTGCCTGCCTGGCATCGGCACAGCTGCAGATGAAATACAACCCGCAGTCCGGTGCAAACCGGAACAGGCCGACCTGATAGGGCTCGGTGTCGCCCTGTGCCGAAATAGCGGCCTTGGTCTGTTCAAAGTGGCTGCCAAAGCTGGTGCGCACCTCCGGAGCGTCCTTTTTGTCCGGGTCAAAGTGACCTGCATGGAGACTCCGGGCGTATTCATCAAACCGCAGGACCGGGATCCATGCCAGCTTTTTTACCTTTTTGCGCAGCGTAGTCTCTACCTCTTCGGTGGACTCGGAAGGCAAAATGGGCTTTGGCAGATAGAGGGTCTTTCCGCACCACGGCATCAGATCGCTGAACAGGAGTCTGCCCTGCTGCACATCATCGCACAGTTTCTGCAGAGCGTTTTCTCCGTGCTGGTTCAGGGCCTCGTGGCACAGTGCAGAAAACAGGGTGTCTGCCCGGAGCGTTTCCTCTGAGGTGTAGAGCGAAAGCGCCGAGTCGGAGCCGCCGAAATGCACGGCCGTGTCAAATGTCAGTTTAAACAGAAAACAGGTCATAGTGCTCCACCCCATCAAAGGCTTCTTGGGCGCATGCCAATGTCTCCTCGTCGAGAGCCGTGCTGCAGAGCGGCTGAAGCTTGATCGTATTCAACCGTACCCGGCCACTGCCGCGGGAACCATGCCCGCCCAGATAATCCATTTGAAGGAGCTTCAGGCCTTTGGCGAGCAGTTCCATGTCCTCCAACATCTGGTTTTCATCGGAGATATCATAGACGATCCGCACATCAAATTTTGCTCCGGCAATGACCCGTTCGATCTGACGCGGATTGGCTACAGAGTTTGCGCGTTGGATGGCATTTTCAGTCTTGATCTCCGTAACGCCGACGGCAGACAGCTCGTCCGCATTCAAAAGAAAGGCATCTGCAAATTGCAAGCGAGAGCGGTGAGCAATGTTGTTTGAGGAATTGGAAAAGCCGAACAGGTTCCGGATATCGGCATCATCATCCGGAAAGTCCGGCATATTTTCGATATCCTGGCACCGGCTGCGAGCCAGCAGAGTGCGCAGCTTGCCCTTTAAGCTGCTGCCCGGGATGATGGGCAGGCTGGACAACGGATCCCGGACGACCGGGCTGTCCACGGCACCGATCGCTGAGAATGCAGACGAATCCCCGATGTGCAGACCGGTGACGACTTCCAGCTCACATCGGATGAGAAGTTTTCCGTACATCATTCCTTTTCCTCCTTGTCCAGATGGTAAAAGCGATGGTAAGCCACCAGTGCTTCCATATAGCGTGCAAAATCCAGCGCTTCCTGTCGGCTGTTTTCCGGGTTTTGTGCAAGCCGCTTGAGGTATTGCAGAAGCTTTGTTTTTACAACAAATGCATTCGTATTCAGGTCCCGGCCGCACTCATAGGCCGCACGGAGACGCATCTGATTCACCTTGGAAAGGCTGGCCTCGCTCATTTGGTTACTCGTCCGCCGAAGCTCCTGATCGTAGATCGCAGAGGTAAAGCTCATCAGGTTGCGGAGCTTGCTTGTGCTGATGCAGCCTTCCTTTTTGGAGCTGCTGAAACCGACGATGATCGTTTCTGCCTGATCCACATAGTCGGCAGGCAATTTCAGAGGTTTGATGCCAACGATCTCGGTGCTGCCGGATGCATGGTTATTCGGTACCATCCGTGTCGCCATCCTTTCTGTGCTGATACACATTGATGTAGATCGCAGTGATGAGCTGGTGCCGCTGTTCCGCGTCCATTGCCCAGTCCATCATCCTGCGGGAAAATGCTTCATATGCCCGGTATTCCGGGGCGTTCTTTTTCGGGGCAAGCCGGGCCAGCAGATAAGCATACCGGGCCAGATTGATGCGGTCGTTCTCTGCTTCCCGCAGAAGGGCCAGCAAATTGTACAGCATGGCATTGCCATGCCCATTGTCGGCGTCGTGGAAGAAGCTCTGCAGGCACGCCGCTTTTTCGCCCAGGACTTTGTCACGCAGGACATCCCACGCATAAACATGTCCCTGCTCCGGCTGCACAAGTATATGCCCCTTTGCATCCGTCACGGCGCTGCGCTCCGGGGTAAACAGTGCCACCGCATTTTTGCCGGGCAGCTGTTTGGCTGCTTCTTCCAGTTCGGCCGTTTGCTCCGCCGAGAGCCGGACGGGGTAATGGTCGTCAAAAATGCCGATGCCGGCGCTCAGGGTCAGTGCCCCGCAGGAGAAGGCCGTGAAAGTGCTCTGGATGCTCTGAGCCGCCTTCAGGGTGTCGTTCCAGGCACCGATGAGGAATACGTCGTCACCGCCTGCGTAGACGATGGCCACCTGCATCCCCTGCAGGATATCGTTGATATAGCATTTGAAGAACAGCGACATCTGCCGGGAGAACGCTGCCGTGCGGGACAGGGTGACGTACTGCATCCGCCGAACCGGATCTTTTTCGGTCTCCTGCTCGAAGCCGGAGATAAAGGCGTGGCCGAGGTTGTCCACATCCATCCGGCACACCGCAATGCGGCGGATGCCCTCGGACTGGTCGGCCAATTCTTCCATCTCATTGCTGGCGGCATAGTCGCCCACATACAGATTGGTGCTACAGGGCAGGCCGGTGAACGGATCATTTTTGGTGTAAACCCGCACGATGGGTCCCGGGCCGTCCAGCCGTCTGCGGGCCGCGTCCACATTGGTCAGGGACAGGTATTCTTTCCCGCCGTCCAGTGCAGGCAGAGGGCAGTCCTCCGCGGTGGAGGCTGTGCGGCTGACCACAAATACCGACTGTTTCTGGATCTCGACGGAAAGGTCCACGAACAGCTTGCACCAGGGGCAAAGCTCCCCGTTCAGGTTGGCACTGGTGCCGCATACCTTGCACTCCCGGCCGTCCGGGCAGGCGGCAGTGCTGTTCAGCTGCCGCAGATCGTCTGCTTTGTAACGGTGGAATTTGTGTTGTTCCAGCAGGCGGTTCACCCGGCGGAACAGCTCTTTGTAGGGACTTTTTTCGGCCGGAGCATTGGTCAGGTCGTTGCCGGAGCACTCCGTCCATGCATTGGCAAGGAACAGCTGGGTGCCGAACTGCTGCCTCAGCCAGCCGTTGAAGCGGCGGTTCCATTGGGTCAGCACCCCGATGACGGCGGGCGTGTTGGGCAGGAGCACATAGCAGTGCCCGCCGCCGCTGTAGATCACATTGGCACGGGAGACACCGCACCCGGCCAGCAGTTCGTCCAGATAATGCTCCATGAGCAGGTCCAGAAAGAACGACCGGCTGCGCAGCGAGCGCAGGGCATTTTCGGTGCGGACCGTATAGAGGAACTTCTGGATGCGGGAAAAATCTGCCGTGTAGAGCAGAAAAGCGTTCTGTTTGCGGAAAGCCGCTTCCTGCTCGAACAATGTCCGGCGCAGGTCTGTGATGCCGTTTGCCTGCACATACCCGCTGATGCATGCCGCCATGGCCGCCGTAGTCCTGGCGTGGTCGTAAAGGGAAATATCGGCGCTTTCGCCGTTGCTGATGCTGGACGGGAACCCGCTGAACTGCGTTTCCAGAAGACCCAGCAGAGAGTTGATCGCTTCGGGCTGCGGCTGCAGCTCCGGCAGATACTGCTGCAATCTGCGCACGGCATCGCCGTAAGCAGAGGTCGGCAGCGGGTGCTGCTTCTGCGGCAGGCGCAGTTTGCCGTCCTGCGGCTGCGGAGGCATCGTCCAGCCGGGATGCGAACCGTTCAGGTGGGTGAACACCGAGTTCAGCGGCAGATCCCGCCGGGACGCGGTGCTCTCGCCTTCGATCTCCTGCCTGTCATCCGTTGCCGAGAGGCTGTCGGCCAGATACACGATCCATGCGGGCGAATCCGGCGGCAGGTCGCCTTGTGCGCCGCGCAGCTCGGCGGCGTGGTGATAGCGCACGCAGTCGAGCATGGGGCCCCAGCCCGGCCCGGTGAGCACACCGTGCAAAAACTGATACCCCTGCGCACTGTGGCTGCCGCGCTGCCCTTCTGCACGGTACACGGCCTTGCCGATATCATGCAGCAGCCCGCCAAAGGTGGACTGCAGGGTAAGAAGGTCCAAAATACCATCTCCTTTGTGGTTGAAATTCAACCAGAATTGCGCAGAATGCACTATAATAAAGCAGAAACTTTGGCGTTTTTGTCAAGAATGCCATCTTCTTTCCTATTATAGCACAATCTGCCGCTGTGAGAAAGGTGGTTTGCGGAATAAAGCCGGTGCTCAGTACAGGACCGGGCGCTGCGGTGCCTCCATCACGGCCTTGCCGACCCCGACTGCCAGGCCGCAGCCGGCACCCACCAGACCGCCGACGGCTGCGCCCATCACCTTGGGCTGCCGGGTGAGGACGGCGATGCAGCCGCCCACCATGCTGCCGGCACTTGCGCCGGATGCGATCGTATTGAAAATATCCATAATTGTTTCCTCCCTATTTCTATTCCTATGTAGGCGTGCAGGCGGCTGTCTGCCGCCCTTTCACTTTTCATAAGCCCACCGATGGGACTCAGTTAAGGATGAAACGAAAAAAATCCTCATCTTTTTTCAGATGAGGATTTTTTTGCCCCCTTACGGGGATAGATTGAAACGTTGCACTCGTGTGATCGTTCTGATCGATCCGAAGTTACCGTCCCCTTGCGGGGATAAATTGAAACATGGAACTCCGTATGCTGCCTTTGGATTGATCGTGTTACCGTCCCCTTGCGGGGATAAATTGAAGCTGATAACGAGGTCAAGTATATGTCCAACACTGCAAAAGGTTACCGTCCCCTTGCGGGGATAAATTGAAACTCTGCATTGATGGATGCTGACAACTTTAATCATAGGTCACCGTCCCCTTGCGGGGATAAATTGAAACCGCAAAACCGTGCAAAAGGAGCGGAAGATTTTCACGCACAGTTGCACAGATCATACGATCTCAAGGTTACTATAACACAATCCTCCGCAAAATAAAAGACCTTTTTTCCCCGAAAGGTGGAATTTTTGCGGTGCGAACCCCTGACCGGCAGCCACGCAGGCCCGCATCAAAAAGTCGGTTTTGCACCGGAGCATATAAAAGAACCCCGCCTGCTGCAAAGGCAGGCGGGGCCAACGGGCCTTACTGCTCGTCGATCCGGTGGCCGACGTTGTTGCCGGCCAGAGCGCCGGTCACGCCGCCGACGATGGCGCAGGGGATGGTGCCCGCAACGGCACCGATGGGGCCGCCCACGGCAATGCCGATGGATGCGCCCTTGACTGCGCCGACCGCTGCACCGGCAACGGCGCAGCCGATGGTAGAGATCAGTTCAACCATGTTTTTCACCTCCTTTGCATTCACTGAATCAAAGCCCACGCATTGGGCCGGGTTAAGGGCAGGCAGAAAATTTTCCGCTCAGGGCGGTGTGCCGTAGCGGCGGAATCCGACAAACACGAACACACTCTGCCGCAGGGTGCTGCCGTCCGGGCGGGTGGTCTCCTGTACCTCGCGGCAGGAGCAGGCGGCCAGCACCGGGACACCACGCCCTTCCAGCCGCCGGATGACCCGGTAGGCAAAAGTGCTCTCGCCCTGGCAGAGCACGGCATCCGGGTTCAGATGCAGGAGATGATCGGCGTATACCGCCGCCATTGAGTCCAGTGCTGTCTCATCGGCAGTGGGGTCGATGTCCGGGAACGGAACATCCACCACCTTGCCGTAGCGCTGCGCGGCGCTCTGCTGTGCGGTGCTCCACCGGGCGGATGGGTGGTTGGAAAAGTTGATGAACATCGGGCATTCCTCCTTACGTCTGAAAAAGGCCCCCTCTCAGGGAGGAGCGAGGGGACCTTGCGTCGGCAGGCCTTACCGCTTGCCGCCGTATTTGCCGGTGAGCACCGCGATGACGGCACCGCTGACGGCGCAGGGGATGGTGCCCGCAATGGCCCCCAGAGGGCCGCCCATGGCAGTGCCGATAGCTGCACCCTTGGCAGCGCCGGCTGCACCGCCGACAACAGCACGGCCAATGATCGAAATGAGTTCAAACATAATCGTATCCTCCTGATAATGTAGGTTGTTGTCCGGTCACTCTACTACAGACCATGAAACGGTCGGAGTTCAGGTTGCCGGGGAAAAATTTTTTCGGCTGTGGGAATCGGATGTTCCGTTCTCTTTTGCCGTTCACCCTATATAAGCCCACGGAAAGGCTTCGGTTAAGGCGGACCTCGAAATTTTTTTGCGAACTTGTTGGGCAGGACCGTTCGGTCGCTTAAAGTCCCCACCGGGGACTTCATTGCTTCACAAAACAGTTGTACAAAGCCGGATTTCGTGATATGATGCAAACAACGATATTTTTATAAAAGGAGAGATGCTAAAATGCTACGAACGTATCTGACGACTGTTCCGCTGCAGGGCTTCCATGATTTGGAACAGGTGGTCTATGCACGGGAGGGCGCTGTACCCCCGCAGCCCACCCGGTTCCCGATCATGCAGGTCATCCGGGACACCCTTGCCCCCGGTGACACCGTACAGGTGCTGGTCATCCGGCAGGAAAACGCCGACACCTCACGCAACTATCAGTTCCTGTTGGAAGAGCTGGCCGGGCTGGGCATTCCGGAAAGCAGCGTGCGCCAGATCACTCTGCCGGAAAACCAGCGCCCAGACATCCTGGTGCAGCTGTGCCGCGATGTGGTGGATGCTCTGCCGCAAATCACGCGGGCGTATGCCTGCATCACCTACGGCACCAAGAGCATCCCGGTGGTGATCCTGGCGGCGCTGACCTGTGCCGAGACGACCCACACCGAGCTGGAAGTGGGCGGCATCTACTACGGTGAGACCCAGCGTAAGGACGGAAAGATCGTAAGTGCCAAACTGTACGACGTGACCGTGCTGTACCAGCTTTCCGGGCTGGTGGGCGGCATCCGGGACAGCCAGACCGCCGAAGAAGTGTTCCGTCAGCTGATCTGGATGAGTGAACACCGGGAGGGCTGAGCCATTATGAGTGATGTGAAAACCTGGGCGGAGATCGACGCTTCGCCGCTGCTGCATCTGCCGCCCGAAGAGCGTGCACAGCTGCAGCAGAGCCACGATGAGCGCTTTCGTGCCTTCTGGGCGGATTGCTTTCAGGCCATGCTTGCCTCCAGAAAAGGCAGTGACGAGGAGATGGCCGTTGATTCGTTCTGTGACGCGTTCCTGGATGTTTTTGCAGGTTGGACCCCGAAAGACAACCAGACTTTCAGCGTCTACCTGCGCAGCGCAGTAAAGCACCAGCGTGCTCACATGATCCTGGAAAGCGAGACCACCGGTTTTGGGCGCGAGACCAATCGCAAGATCAAAAAAGCTCTGGAGTACATGGAGAAGAACGGTATTACCGAAACGATGCTGTCCCACAGCAAGGAGAAAGCGCAGGCGGTGGCAGAATCCGCACATGTCGGGACAAAGACCCTGCTGGAAGCCTTGCGGAACCGACAGAGCGTTCTCAGCCTGGACGCTCCCGGCGATGGAGACAGCGTCCTGGGCGACTATGTGGAGGACCCGCGTGAAAACGTGGAGCAGCAGGCCGAATGGACCGGTGAATTTCTGCAGTGGATGCACCAGGGCCTTGGGCTGCTGAGCCTGGCCGAAAAAGAAAATTTCGGAAAAGAAAACGGCGTGCTGTGGAGCAGCGGGCTGATGGGGCATCTGCGCAATTACGATGTCGTGCCGCCTGCCGACGATGCGAGGTCCCGGTTAGACAACTGTGACGATCTGCGCCCGCTGGAGCGGGACAACTGCCTGTGGGATGTCCTGTTGCTGCGCAGCTATGTAGCTTTTACGGTCCGCCCGCCCTACACCCCCGATGAGTTGGAACACGCGGCGCTGAACGAGCTGCAGCGGCCCGACCGCAACCCTGCAATGGACAAAACGGTGGCCGAATTTGAAGGCGTAAGCAAATCGGCAATTTCGCAGCGGCGCAAAAGGATGAGAGCAAAATTGGAGGAACAGTAAAATGGGACGCAATGTACTGCTGCTCTACATGAGCCAGTTTGACTTCCCGGCAAAAAACCCGGCGATCCACACCCAGACCAACGAGGCAGCGGTTCGGGATCTGAAAAAGCACAAGGAAAGTCCGGACTGCATCCTTGCCCTGTGCAGCGAGCGGGTGCGCAGCAGCAAAACGGTGACTCTGCCGGACGGCACTGCCTGTACCACGCTGGAATATTTCCGAGACGTGTTCCTGCCCAAGGTGCAGATCCCGGCAGAGCGGTTGGTGGTCATCCCGGTGCCGGACAGCATGGACGATACGGCACAGTTTCATGCCATCTCGCTGCTGCTGGGCCATATTGAACCGGAGGACACCCTTTCCATCGACCTTTCCGGCGGCCTGCGCGACACCGCCATGCTGCTGGTGACAGCAGCCCGCTGTATGCGCGATCTGCGCGGTGTGGACACCCGCAGGGTGATCTATGCCGAGCTGCCTTCTGCCGGCGAGCCCAAGGTGCACGACAGCAGCAAGCTGTACGACCTGTTTGACCTCGTCACGGCCATGGACGAGTTTTTCTCCACCGGCACGGCCCGCAAACTGAAAAACTACCTGTGGAGCGAGGGCGAAAGCGACCCTGCCCTGCACACTCCGCTGGCACGCATCAACCAGTTCTCGGACGATCTGGCTCTTTGCCGCGTGCAGGCCCTGGGCGGAGATCTGGAGCAGATCGGGCAGGCGCTGCAGGTTGCGCCGCGGAAAAGCCAGACCCTGACCGGATTGTTCTTCCACCTGCTGAAAGACCGCTTCTGTACCGAGTTCGAGGGCCTGCTGCGTTCGACCCAAAACAATCTCCCCGCCCTGGTGCGCTGGTGCGCCGACCACGGAATGTACCAGCAGGCACTGACTTTGCTATGCGAAGAAATGCCTGCCTATGTCTGCAGCCACCTGTTTGTCCAGCCCACCGAACGAGGCTGGGCCTACATGGCAGATCAGAAGCAAAATGCAGGCAAGGCCTGGGTCTACCCGCTGTTCCATTTCCACTTCTGTCGGCTGACCCTGCTGCAAAATGCACACCAGAAGTTTCTGCCGGAGTTGTGCCTGACAACGAGCAAGGAGGACACCAACGGCAACCTGCTGTTTGGCATCGCCAATGCCAGCGAAATGCATGATTATCTGGACATGGCGCTGGCCTCGGATCAGCTGGTACTCGACCCGAACGTGCGCCGTCAGATCGAGGATGCCGGCCTGTTCTACCAGCAGGTGATGCAGTACCGCAATCAGATCAACCACGCCAGCGACAATTCCTTTGGCCTGCAAAGCGAGCGCATCCTGCCGCTGGATGTGGAGCATATCCAGCGGACCCTGCAGGCTGTGGTGGACTACCTGATGGAGCTTGCCCCCATGAAGCCGGTCGTGCCGGCCGGGGTCCGGGCCATCCCTGTGACGGAGATACTGCCCGTCTGAACTGCCAGACCAAACGATCCGAACGCAAAACACCTCCACAACTGGAATGTTCCAGCTGTGGAGGTGTTTTTGTTTGTGTCCCCTCGCGGGGATAAATGCATTTCAAGGTGAGTTTTGTCCACAATGGATCTCTGGTTGTCGCCGTCCCCTCGCGGGGATAAATGCATTAGGACGAAGCTGCAAGAAATTATGAGGTGAGATGTCGCCGTCCCCTCGCGGGGATAAATGCATTGGCAAAGTTTGCTGAAATGCTTTGAAAAAATCATCCAAGATCCGTCAAACCAACCATCAACGCTTATATTATACCCGCATTTCTGCAAAAAGAAAAGGCTTTTGCAGAAAAAAGTCAGATCTTCTGGTGCGGAGCGGTCAAAAACATTCTGGTGGATGGTGCACCGGATGCGCTTTCGCACCAAAATATGGGCAAAGCCCTTGCAGCATAGGGCACAACCTCCGTAGAACATTGCCTGCAGCGGCTGCGTGATGGCCTTCGGCTCAAGCGACAGAAACCTTGCATTTCTTCCTGTATCTACTATACTAAAAGATGGAGCAATCGTTTTTGAAAGAAAACTGTTCATCCTGTCCAACCTGATTTTTCTGGTGATCCTGCTGGCCGAATGGTGGATCATCGGGCGATAAGATATCAACGTGGAGGTCCCGAAATGAAGCATCGTATTGTCACGGCTGCACAGATGAAGGCCATCGAACAGGCCGGAAATTCCCATGGCCTGCCCTATTTGCAGATGATGGAAAATGCCGGGCTTGCAGCCTACGCCGAACTGAAAAACGTCCTTCCGCAGCCCGGCTCTCTGCTGGTGGTCTGCGGAAAGGGCAACAACGGCGGGGACGGTTTTGTCATCGCCCGCGCCGCCGCAAAAGAGGGCTGGAAGGTGACCGTCCTTCTGGCCGAGGGTGAGCCGAAAACGCCCGATGCCATCACAAATTTTGAACGCCTGCACGGTCTGCCGGTGGAAATTTGCTCCGACGGCTCCGGGCTTTCGCATGAACCATTTACTGCTGTCGTGGATGCGCTCTACGGCACCGGATTCCATGGCAGTCTGCGTCCTTCCGGCCTTGCCGCCTGTGCGCTGATGAACCGTCAGCATGAAAACGGCGCATTTGTTCTGGCGGTAGACCTGCCCAGCGGCATCAGCACCGACACCGGCGAGGTAGCCGAAGGTGCCGTCCGTGCCGACCTGACCGTCACCTTTGACAGTTACAAGCCGCTGCACACGGCAGTATCGTCCGCACCGCTCTGCGGCAAAATTGTCTGTGACGACATCGGCATCCGAGACGAGTGGCACCCGGTGTTTTAATGGGAGGTGGTCATCCTGCACGATATCTGGAATTCGTGGCACGGCTGCGTCAAGTGCAGCGAGGGCTGCCAGAACTGCTATATGTATTTTCTCGACCGGATGCGGGACCAGAACGGGGCCGAGATCTACAAGACCAAAAACGGCTTTTCCTAGTTCATCAAGGACGGCAAACGCTATCACCTGCCCAGCAAGCAGCTGCAAAGCCGGATGGCCTACAAGTCCGGCATGAACTTCAAAGGCAAGTCCATGCGTTTTGATCTGGTGGACGACTGGGGCTATCCCATCCCGCAGGAAGAGCTGTATGTGCCACACTTCCGCTCTAACTGCGCCACTTGCGGCAGCAGACTTATCTGCAACGGGTGCAGTAACTGCGGCAAATGCCTGTGACAGCTCTGAAACAACGCACGTCCCCTCCGTGCAGGCCTGGATCTCACGTTCCGGGTATCTGCGCGGAAGGGACGTTTCGTTTTATCAGAGTTTTGTCATCCACAGGCCGGGAGCCATCGGTTCCTTTTTCAGGAAATGGCATAGAACTGCTTCATAAACGCAAAAAAGTGCGCCGTCTGTTCCGACATAAACTGTGTGGAAGAATACACGATATAGAGTTTCCGCAAGAAAGCCGACTGTTCCAGCGGAATGATCAACAGCTTTCCAAGCTGTGCATCGTTCTGAACCGTTGCGCGGGAAAGGATGGAGATGCCCATCCCCAGTGTGATGCAGCGGATCAGCGAAGCGGCATCATCCATCACAGCGATCACATTCAGATCGTCCAGCGAAAGCCCCCGGTTTCTCAGATAATAGAGTGTTTCCTGTTTTGTCCCCGAAGTATCCTCCCGCAGGAGAAATGGTTCTTTCAGCAGCATAGAAACCGAATCTTTCAATTCCAGACAAGCCTGAAAATGCGGTGTAGCCGGGGCCGCGATCACAAGTTCATCCGAAGTGACCGGCAGAAAGCGGCAGGGTGTATCCGAAATTTTCGTGCCGACCAGCCCGATATCGCAGGTTCCATCTGTTACTTTCCGAATGACATCCAGACTGTCCGAGCTGCTGGTACGGAAGCGGACATCCGGCATTTCCTGATGGTAGGCCGACAGCAGTTCCGGCAGAAGCTAGAGGGACGGAACGGAGGAAACACCGATGTGCAGCAACTTCTGGTTTTTATCGGAAAGTTCCAGAATCGCTTTCTGCTGGAAATTCAGGATCTCGGCTGCGTAATTGTACTGTTGTTTGTGATTGCAGCAACCAACCTGCGCCGTAAAAAAGCGGCAAAGTGATCTGAAAAAGGAGAAAGCACAATGGCTAAATTTGTTGAAGTGGACGTTCGCGGCCTTTCCTGCCCTGAACCGGTGTTGCTGACGATGGATGCGATGGAAGAGCATCCGGGCGAGATGATCCGCGTTCTCGGTGATGAAGCGCACACCCGCAAAAACATTGAAAAAATGCTGGAATATGAACACAAGGACGGTCAGACGACCACGCGGGCGGATGGCTGTTTTGAGATCACCTTTCAGGCATAACGGCAGCGTATGAGAGCAAAAAAGCCCTATCAGGTTTTGACATTCTACACTACTTCTGCGGTCATGGAACTGGAAGCCTTTTGCAAACAGAACGGGATTCCCGGCAGGCTGATCCCTGTTCCGCGGGAACTTTCTGCTGGCTGCGGGATCGCATGGCGGATGGAACTGGATGCGTACCGGCAGCATTCCGGCCTGCTTGCAGAGTGCCCTGTTGAAATCGAACAGACCAAAGAAGTTCTGCTATAACAAAATCGTCCCCTCCGTGCAGACCCGGATCTCGCTTTCCGGGTATCTGCGCGGAGGGGACTTATTGCTTTATCAGAGTTTTGTCGTCCACAGACCATGCAGATTGCAGTAGGCATAGACCGCCACCGGTGTCTCGTCGCCCAGCTCAAAAGCCGCTCTGGGTGCCTCGCCCGGATGGAGATAACGGATGTGGCCGCCCTGCGCCGTTTCCACATAGAGCCACTGGATATGGTGGACATCCACCATCGGATGCTCTACCGCACCCACCGTGACGGTGAGGGTGTTGCCGGAATGCTCAACCACCGGCAGATGCTTTTCGCCGCTGGCTTCCACGGTATTGGGGATCAGTTCCCGCATCTTTTCGCCGCAGCAGAGCATCGGAACGCCTGCATCGTGGAGCGTGGTGATGAGGTTACCACAGTGGTCACAGATGTAAAACTTTGCACTCATATTGAAATCCTCCCTGAGAATGTTTTGTGTTTCTTGTGTCTATATGATAACAATTCTCAGTTTTAATTTCCGTGATTGGATCACAGAAGGGAGAATTATTTTGTCAGACAAACAAAAAGTTGTGCCGCATATTATTTCCAAAAGTCCGATGTGATATTCTCGTAAGTTCCATTTGTACACTTTTTGTAAAACATTTGATTTGTTGTTGGCGAATCCAGTCCTCCTAAATCTTCCAGAAACGAACCAACCTTAACATAATCAAATATCCTCATCCATTCTTCTACGTTGATATTTCTTCCAGAATACAGGCAAGTCTTTTTCCCCGCCATTCTGGCTTGTCTTGCAAACATCGTAAGCTCTGCTCGGCTTTGCAAAGTATTTTCACCCTCGCCAAGAAAACAGATGCAGGTTGCTTGATGAAAATAAAGTGTTAATAGCTTCTGAAAATTATCTTTAAGTGGAGTCCCATAATTGACTCTTCGCAAGTCTGAGTAATGGCAATGATAGCAGTTTTCCTGACATCCTGAAATGTAAATACAAAGACTTCGCTCATTGGGAACCTCGTATGGGCTCAAATCAGCCTCAGTATAATAAACCATCGTATTCTCTCAAATGAAACTTATCACATTAGTGAATAAATTTACATATACCCTCCACAAATTCCGATTTATCACAAGTATAGCATACTGCCGCCTGCAAGAAAAGGCACAGACGCAAAAAGCCCCTGCGGGCTTCCGAAGAAACTCGCAGGGGCTTCGTTCTGTTATGCGCTGGTGTTCCTCACACCGGCACAATTTTTATTCGATTTCGATGAGGTTGGGGTTTGCAGGCAGAGCCTTCTGCTGCTGGGGTGCAGGCAGCTGGATGTGCA
>ERZ1034768.327-NODE-327-length-16898-cov-9.191177_pt1 | contig 16898 bp, 19 predicted proteins | sample MGYA00520691_ERZ1034768 | MGnify/ENA primary metagenome ERZ1034768 (study PRJEB33766, sample SAMN09781704) | gut metagenome | biome: gut microbiome | host: Homo sapiens | place: Madagascar | study: EMG produced TPA metagenomics assembly of the PRJNA485056 data set...
TGTTCACCTTGAAGAACACCGCTTGACTGCCTCCTGCGGTGATGGCAGACAGCCGAACCGGACTGTCCGCATTCTGGAACATGGTCAGAGTCAGACTCAGGCGGTTGCCGCCCATCATGCTGTACCGTTCAAACACCCGGACACTGCACCGAGCATCGCCCTCTTTGAAATCACTGCCTGCCTCCAAATCTGCAGACCAACTGCTGTCTGGAATTTCATTTTCCAGCTTCCGAAGCAACTTGTCAAAGTTTTTGTTTCGGATGGTCTTTTCAAAGATTGCCATAATGGTTCCTCCGTTCTGACAATAAAATTCAGTCCCTTAATCTTGATACGAGCAGAGCCACGGGAAAATTGCGGAGAAATCGCTTGAAGAGAGGAATTTTGTCTGATTTGATTATAGCATATCTTTTGGAAGAACAAAATACTTTATGTACGCCGCCCGCAGGCGGCAAAAATCAGTCCGGGGGAAATTCCAGTTCGGCAAACTCCGCATCGGTCAGCAGCTTCAGCTTTTCGATAACCCCCTCCGACAGTTCCCGCAGGGCAGTTTCATCGGGCATCAGGTAGCACTGCATGAGCCGCAGTTCGTGGACAAGCCCCATCCGGGTGCCGGTGTTGTAGAGCATCATCAGCATCAGTTCCTCATGGTTAAAGTTCATGTTCAGCCCTCACTTTCCGGCATACCGTGGGATTGCACTCCGGGGCATCGCACTTTTCCTTTAGATTCATCAGCACCGAAGGGCGTTCCGGCTGCTTGTCCAGAAACCCCGGCAGTTCCTTGAAGCCGATGCTGTCCACATAATGCACAGATATCTCGCCATTGCGTTTGAGTGCAATCACATCGCTGACGGACAGGCTGTGCCCCTCAAAATCCTGCGGACGGGAGAGGTTGAACATCTGAAACAGTTCTTCCAGAACCTCGTTGTCCGGCACATCCTGCCACATGGCGGGCAAATCAGCATAGTAGGTGACCTCATAATGCTCCGGGTCTGGCGTTTTGCCCCGACGATGCAGTTCCCGCATGGAAGCAAATCTTTCATCGAGGTTTTTTTCGTCATGCCGCAGCTGCATCACCATATAAACATCGCACCCTGCGTTCAGAAACTTCTGCGGGATGTCCGTCATGGGTTCACCGTCAAAATTCTGATCCCATTTTTGCTGCATCGTCCACCTCACAGTTCCGGTGCAGAACGTGCAGAGGATTTTGGCGCAGACGTATCACTTGCCAGTTCTGCCAGCTTTTCCAGTGTGGAAGGGCGATGGTCTGCACTCAGTTCCTCGGCTTCCGCAACTTTATCCATGACGGCATCGTAGTCCTGCAACAGCCGCCGCCCCTTTTCCATGTGGTGTGCTTCCAGAATCTGCTCACGGGCTTCCTGAATGGTCAGTTCCGGGGCATCCAACTGCCCGCCGTCCATCACGGAAAAATCGCTGTGGTAAATGGTGTAGTCCCATCCATCCTCACAGGACTGGATGGCAAGATAACCTTTGCCACCCAGTTCCCATGCGGCCTGCTCGTCCTGTGTCTGAATTTCGGGGTAGAAGTCGGCATGGTTCCGCTCCATGACCTCGGCAAACTGGCATATGTGGAACACATTGCCCAGACCGCCCATGTCAAAGTGATAATCATCCAGATGTTCCACCCGTGCCGTAAAACTGCGCCCATCCGGGTAATCCACCTGAATCACGCCGCCATCTGGAATGCGATAGAGGTCATCATAGTGGCTGTTGATGAGACGAATATCCTTCGGCAGCGTTTCCGGCTCCCAGATGCGCCGTCTGCCGATGCCCGCCTGCGGGATGTTTTCGAGGATCTGTACGCTTTCCTGTTGGATGACCTTGCGGTCATCGTCCGAAAGTTCAAACAGATACCAGTTCCGGGCGGCAGAAATGGCGTTCCTGCCATCGGGCGGCAGGTTCTTTTCCGAGATCTGCCCGCTTTCCAGCGGCTCACCAGTTACCTTGTTGTAGGTGGCAAAGCCGACTCCTGCACCGTTTTCCCGGAGGTGGAGATAGCGTTCATCGTTGATAAGGTAAACCGCTTCTTTTTTCTGCTCCATCAGCAGCCACCTTCAAATTCCAGAGAAAACTTGCTGCGGCCATCCGCTTCACAGGACAGCAGCACGGTGGCGTTGTAGGTCTTGCCCTTGGCACTCTTGCAGTCCTTCAGGCGGACCCGACCATCCCGCAGCAGCTTGTCCGCCACATGAGCGTCCATGCGTTTGCCGAGCCGTTTCAGAAAAGCATTGTCCTTCCACAGGACGAAACGGCACTCCCTGTTCTCACAGAACCAGCCCTTTTCACGCTCCACAACATTTGCACCGCAGTTCGGGCAGATACCAATAATCTTGTTTTTCATAAGCGCATTCGCTCCTTTTTTCATTTCCGTGTTCTTTACCAGTTCGGTAATCATCGTATTGATCTCAGTCATAAATTCGCTCGGCTCCATTTCGCCACGCTCGATTTGCAGCAGCTTTGTTTCCCAGTCGGCGGTCATTTCCGGGGACTGAATTTCTTCGGGCATCACAGTGATGAGGGCTTTGCCTTTGTCGGTGGGCAGCAGCACCTTGGTTTTCTTGTTGCCCTTCCGTTCCAGAAAGCCCTTCTGCACCAGCTTTTCAATAGTTGCGGCGCGGGTGGCCGGGGTGCCGATGCCCTGACGCTCCACGCCCTCTGGCATACTGTCTGTACCCGCCGCCTGCATAGCTGACAGGAGGGTATCTTCGGTGAAATTCTTCGGCGGGGACGTTTGCCCCTCTTTCAGTTCGGCACCGGCAACGCTGCACTGACTCTGCTCCTGCACATCGGGCAGAACAGCCGGTTCTTTCTGCTTACCCAACAGTTCGCCCAGCATTTTCCGCTCCATGGCTCTCCATCCATCGGACAGCACCAACTTGCCTTTTGCGGAGAATTCCTCTCCGGCGCAGATGGTGGTGAGCGTAGTTTCTGCATAGCAGTGCGGTTCGCCCACAGCGCAGAGCAGCCGTGCGGCAATCAGCCGCAGGACATTCCGCTCTCCGGCAGGGAGGGCGGCAAGATCTGCGTTTGCCATGCTTTTCGTAGGCAGCAGCGCATGGTGGTCGGTGACTTTGCCGCCATTGATGACCTGCTGCACATGGATGGAAATCGGCTCCTCCACGGCAAACGCCCTGCCCGTGTCCGTCACCAGTCCCGGAAGGGAAGCCGCCATATCCTCCGTCAAAAACCGGCTGTCCGTGCGGGGGTAGGTGATAAGCCGCTTTTCGTAAAGGCTTTGGGCATAATCCAAGGTCTGCTGTGCCGTAAATCCCAGCAGACGGTTGGCATCCCGCTGCAATGCGGTAAGGTCATAGAGCTGCGGCGGGCTTTCGGATTTCTCCTTGCGTTCCATCTTCTGTACCGTGACACGCTCCTCCTTTCTACATTTGGAAAGCAATAGTTCGGCATCCGCTTTCTGGGCAAACCGCTTGCTGGATGCGGTGCCGCCGTCCGCAAGGGTCAGGGCAACCGTGTAGAATTTCTCCGGCACAAAGGCGGCAATGGCGGCTTCCCTCACCACCGTCATGGCAAGCACCGGGGTCATAACACGCCCCACCGCCAGCGGTTGACCGTACAGACATGAAAAAAGCCGGGACGCATTGATGCCGACCATCCAGTCGGCACGTTCCCGGCAGAGTGCTGCATTGTACAGCGCATCGTATTCAGTTGACGGTTTGAGATGGGCAAAGCCCTCCCGGATAGCGTTTTCCTCCATGCTAGACAGCCACAGGCGGGTAAAGGGCTTTTTGCATCCCGCTTGCTGGTACACCAAGCGGAAGATCAGTTCTCCCTCGCGCCCTGCGTCCGTAGCACAGATCACGCTGTCCACATCCGGGCGGTGCATAAGTTTTTGCAGGATGCCAAACTGCTTTTTGGTGCCGGCAGACACCAGATACTGCCACTTTTGCGGCAGGATGGGCAAATCTGCGATGCTCCACTTGACGTATTTGGCATCGTAGACATTGGGTGGTGCCAACTCCACCAAGTGCCCCACGCACCAGCTGACGAGATAACCGTTGCCTTCAAGGTAGCCGTCCTGACGGCTGGTGGCACCAAGAACTTTGGCATAGGACATGGCGACGGACGGTTTTTCCGCCACGATCAATTTTGCGATAAGAATCCCTCCAATCTGTTTCGGATTGCAATATGTACGGCGGCAAATGCCGCCTTGAAATCAGATGGGTTCGGTGCCCGGTTCGTCCGGGGCTTCGTCCTCGTCCGGCACATCGGTCGGAATCTCAAAATCGCCCTTGTACTCGGTGTAGTTTGCATCAGGGTCAAGGGCTTCTTCTGCGGTAGTGCAGCTTCTGCTCTGCTTTGGCTTTCTCGCTACGGAAATAGGCGAGGTCAGTTTTTGGTTGGGTCATGGCATCACGCTCCTTTACAACATTAGTGACATTCGACATTTTTGTTGGTTCGTGGTACACTACATCCAATCGTTGCGAATCAGTTGGAGGTGGTTGTGTTGCTTTCTCTGTACTTAGCTGTTCTTGACGATCAAAGCAATGAAGAACAGTTTATAGATGTATATAATACTTACAAGCGGCTGGTCTATCATACCGCTTACAAAATCATGGGCGATTCGTATCTGGCAGAAGATGTACTGCAAGAGGTGTTTTTGTACGTTGCGAAAAATTTTTCTAAAATTCATCGAGAAAACTGTCACGAACTCGCTGCTTATCTCGTTAGTTGTAGTAGAAGCCGTGCATACGATATGCTTCGCAAGCAGCGAGAAGAGCTGCTGGAAGAAGTATCGGACGCACCAGATGGTGCCCCGGTGCCGGATGATGCAGCAGTCAGCGCCGACAACATCGAACACCTGACAGAACTGATCGGACAGATGAAACCGATGTACCGTGACCCACTGCGCCTTTTGGCAATGGGCTACACCAACCGGGAGATTGCCAAATCGCTTGGACTGACGGACGAAGTGGTTCGGATGCGGCTTTTCCGTGGAAGAAAACTATTGTGGAAGGAGTTGAACCACCATGAGTGAGCAGACAGAAGTTTCTTTTGACACTGCGTTGATGATGGCAATCCATGCAGATGCACAGAAAGAACTGAACGAGCTACCAACTCCGGCGCAGCTTAAAGAACGCTACCCGGACACTTCCCGATGGGATGCCCGCCTGCAAGCGGCGTTGCATAAACGCCGCCCTGTGCTGAAACGAGTGCTTATTGCGGCCCTGATGCTGGTAATTTTAACTCTCGGTGCGCTTACAGTAAGTGCGGACTTCCGCAAGGCAGTCTACACAATGATTCAGAAGTTCTTGCCGATTGAGATGCAGCTGACGTATCAAGTGGATGGCGAGCCGTTGGAACGATTGCCGGATGGATACAGCGCCCATTATGTGCCGGATGGATTTGAACGAGATCGTGAGCAGGAATTTGAAAGCGCAGAAAACTTTTTTCACGTTTACTCGTCAAAAGGAAGCGGCAAAGGATATACCGTTCGATGCTCCATTATACAGCCGGGGCAACAGTCCTCGTTTGACAATGAGCATACAACTTATGAGAACGTAAAAGTTGGAGACGCAGACGCAACTTTGGGAACGAGCGTAGGAGAAAACGGAGACACAGTTTATATTTTAAGCTGGGAGCGAGGAGGGGTTTCAAACACGATTATGGGAAACATCTCACGGGATGAGATCGTGAGAATCGCTGAAAACGTATTTTAATATGAAACTTCATGCTGCTTGTCGGAACTCATAAATAGCATGGAGTTTTTTTGTATAAGTGTACAAATATAATAAAAAGCTGAAAATTTTTCAAAAAGGCTGTCACAAAGACAAGGCGAGCTACGTTGACTAAGCAAATGCTCCTATTAGGAGCAAAAAATTGGAGGTGTATTGTCTATGTCGAAAAAGCGTTTCTTGTCCATCATTCTTTCAGTGGTGATGCTCCTGAGCCTTGCATGCTCCGCTTTAGCTGCGGAGCAGTCCGGTCGGTATATTGGAGACAGCACCGTCAACGGTTCAATCTATCAGACCTACTATCAGGTTGATGCTCAAACGAGAACTGGCATAAAAAGTATCAGTGTCTCCGGCACTCTCTATGAAAAAGGAACCTTTGGAACATGGCAGAGAGTAAGCAACTGTTTAAATACCAGCACGACCTCGAACTGCATGGCAAGCGGTAACTACAATACCAAACCGGGAAAATCTTACAAACTAGAATATTCAGCAACATTTAATTATTCTGATGGGCGGAGTGAAACCATTACAGGAAGTACCAGTAGATAAATAATATCATGTGCTTCATCAAAATTAGAAAGGGTGACTCCGATGCAAAAGTAAACAGCAAAGAACGAATCAATACAATGGAGAATATAGAAAGGAAATTTATTATGTCTAAGCGCATAAAAAAAGTCATAAGCTTAGTGCTTATCTTCATGATAGCGATGCTTCAAACCCTTTCTACTTTTGCAGCGTCAGGTGGTGGCAACAAGTTTGAGATTGTAGATTCTAAATATGGAATTTATCGGCTGAGTAGCTCAAGGGCAAGATTAGCAACCAATACAGATAGTAGTTTGATTGAAGATAACGGCTCCTACTATATCTGCTTGCAGGATGGCCTCTATGCTAAAGCTCAGAAGAGAGTCTTTTCAAAAAATTCGTCACTTGCAACGCTTCGTCCTGAAACTCGAAAGGTTGTCAGAAGTATTTTTGAGAAATGCGAAGAATCTGGAGCTGAATTGCTGAATAATACGGTTGAAGTTTATATTCCCATAAATGAGGATATGTTGAGCCAAAGCTCTTTAATGGCAACTTCAACATTTCCCGTAACAAACGAACAAGTTCGGTATACCTCAGTGGGAGGTGAGCAAGTAATAAAATCCGGAACAAATGCATTTCAATCGTATGCCACAACTGTAATCGATAATATAGCGAAAACGGTTATTGGTGGTGTGGTTTCGAAAATCAATCCATATGTGGGTGTGATATCAACGATTGCAAATTTGTTTCCGTCAAAGTACAATGAAGTCCGTTCTTATACTGACTGGACATTTGGAGTGAAACTCCAAGAAGAGAAAGTTGTGCAGCTTTCATGGGTATACGTTGCAAATTCTCCGTACTTGGGTGCACAGACACAGTTTGCTACAATTCGTTATTTGTCAATTCTTACAAAGGGACTTCAACCGTCAATTACAGACACTTCAAGTTATTTGTATTATCGCACACCTCACTATCAGAGTCCGGAGACGATTGCGCGCCAGCACTATACCGATACGTGGGTTGAGCAGATTCTGTCTTACCCAATTGATGGCATTGATGTGAAGTCGTTAGCATGAACTGGTAAAGTTATTTATGATGAGAAAAAAAGAAAAAGTAATCACAATGACTGTGACCTTGATTTTGGTGGTCATACTGATTTGTATAAAAATCACTCACTTTGTGATAATAGAACGTCCATTGAAACAATGCAGGATAGTATCAGCATACCATCTTACAGTAGACACTAATGGTGCTCAAATTGACCAGTCTTGGCTATTTGAAAAGGATGACCTGACATATATAGATATTGCCAAAACTTTTGAGCAGACATATTTTGTCACTGATTATGCTGGTGGTTCTGGTGATAGCGGTGCACTCAATGAACTCACGATAGCTTTTGGTGAAACAATGGACGGAATGCCAGATATTCGCATAACGGTTTCTGAAAATGGCTACATTCAAATCAATGGTAAAAGAGCATATCCGCTTTCTCTTAAATATGCAGGCAAGAGGCTTTACGTACATCTTTTGGGGTGCTTACAGGATGGAGCCGATCTGCAGCAATAAGAATGACTAAGCAGAAGTTCCTGTGGAAGGTAAATGCATAAAAGTTTGCATGGAGGTGATTCCGATGCAGGATAAAAGTGAATCCTTAAAAACAAAGTCAGCCAAACAATTTTAACACTAAGTCCGGAAAATCTTATAGGTTGGAGTATTCTGCGACCTTTAGCTATTCAGATGGACGGAGTGAAACTATTACAGGAAGCACTAGTAGATAATATACGAATTTCATCTTTTCGCAACAGGAGAAAATATGCTTATGAAAAAGTTTTTTGCAGGCTTATTGGCATCTATAATGCTTATGTCTGTTCTTTTTGTTCCTGCTTTTGCAGCATCTGCGAATACTGATACTCCAAGCTTTTCCTTGATGCCCTATAATCAGGCCGAAAAGGATTATGAGCTCCAAGACACTGCAACGGAAGACACTGTCACATTTCGAATCTATCCGGATAAACAGCAATCTGAAAGAACTGTAGCGGCATATATCAATGTGAGCTTAAAAGGTGGAAATAAAGCCATTACCGCTTCGGTGTGGAAAGTCGGCGAGATAGGAAATCATAACCTGACTATAACACTATATCATGGAAATACACCAACATCTCTAACTACTAATAACGACTTAAAAAAGACCACAAATAATGTAGGAACCATTGGAAATCCCACTAGTGTATCGAGTCCAGTCACAAAAACGCAATTTTGGAAAGCTCACGTAGAAGGTTATATGACACTCTACGGAGAGCGAAAAAATGTCAATTATGATACATATATTTTCTTACATAATAAATTAGGAAATAGATACCCATCTTATACGGATTCTCGTTCTAAAAAAAGTGTGACTGTTCCAGAATCAGCAGTTTGGCCGGTTGTTGCAGCAGCCAACAGAGATTCCTGGACAACATCTCAGAGAACTCAATATCGGACGTGGTACGAAAAAACTTATAACCATGGAAATTCGATGGATTGGACAGATATTCAAATTCATCATATAAAGCCCTTGAAATATGGTGGGAAAAGTGTGAATAGCAATTTGATTCCCCTTCCAAAAGCAACTCACACTCAATTTACTACATGGTGGGCACAATATTAAAAAGAGGTAGCCTGGAATGAATGGTTTAGATAAAGTTATAGAGCATCTGAATCATGCGCATTTAGATGCTCTATTAAATCCACCAACCGATGATATGATATTGGAACATTTAAAAAAAGAAATGGGACATATTCCAGCTGATTATATTGAATTTCTGAAGCGATGTAATGGACTGACGCTCTATCACAGCGGAGACTATTGTTTATTTGATGCTCAGGAAATTCTTTCGTTCCATTTTAGTAATGATAACTTATTATGTCGGTCGGCATGGAAAATTGGATATTGGATGGGATATGATATTGTCATTAACGTGGATGACATAGAAAAAGAGTATCTTTATGCGGGGGACTGTTGCTCAACAGATGAATTTGTATGTGTTGGAAATATACTGAATTTCATTGAAGAAATTGTTAAAAATGAAGGTGATCCTTACTGGACAATCGACGAAAATCAGTACAGAGATTTTTCAAAAAAGTAATTTCAAAGTCAAATACTTTCGCCAGTTGATCCGATACCGGACGGAAGATGGTATTGCCCGGATTGTGGGAACTTAAATGATTCTTACGAACTTTTGCAAAAACTGTGGAAACGTCCGATAACTACTAACAAACCAGCAGCCCTCTATTTGCAACGACTGCAAGTAGAGGGCTGCTATTTTGCTTTGGATATTTTAATTAAAGGTTAGTCTTTCAGTCTGCCGTGATTGCAGCCAAGTGAGAGATAATGCTCAATCTCACTACTCAGCACAAGCTGGACGTACTCCAAGGGCTTATTATATAGCAGCCAGTCCAGTTTTGCCCGCTGTGTGGGGCATGGCAGTACTTGCTCATCAAAGATCAACGCGGTCGTCCACTGTATTTCAATACAGAAGCAGACGACCGCATTGACTTTTTTACGAGATGAGGTCTCTTTTTTCTCTTTTAAGTCACCTAACCGCACTACCCTGCATCACAGGCATTGACGATGATATCCACGTCGGAGCGGTTCATCAGGTCTTTCAGGATGCCAAACTGCTTTTTGGTGGACGTAGACACCAGATACTGCCACTTTTGCGGCAGAATGGGCAAATCTGCGATACTCCACTTGACGTATTTGGCATCGTAGATGTTGGGCGGTGCCAGTTCCACCAAGTGCCCCACGCACCAGCTCACCAGATAGCCGTTGCCTTCAAGATAGCCGTCCTGACGGCTGGTGGCACCGAGGACTTTGGCGTAGGACATGGCAACCGACGGTTTTTCTGCCACGATCAATTTTGCGATAAGAATCCCTCCATTCTGTTTCGAATTGCAATATGTAAGGCGGCAAAACGCCGCCTTAAAATCAGATGGGTTCGGTATCTTCCTCACCGGACTCCTCCGGCTCATCCTCGGTGGGAATCTCAAAGTCGCCCTTGTCTTCGGTGTAGTTTACATCGGGGTCAAGGGCTTCTTTTTCGGCCTGCTTTTTCTGCTTCTGCTTCGCAAAGGCATAGAAAACGCCGCCTGCCGCCAGCGCAATCAGCACGACTACCCCCAGAAAGCCCGATGCGATCTTTGTGACCTTGTTTTCCTTGGGCTGTTCCTCGCCGGATGCCGCCGCTTCTTCTGCGGCTTTCTTAGCTTCTTCCTCGGCTTTCAGCCTGTCCTGTTCCGCCTGCGCCGCCGCTTCTTTTTCAGCGGTGTAGGCATCGGCGGCATCCTCTTCCATCAGTGTCAAAAGGTCCGCTTCGTCCACCAGATTCATAAAGTGGACGGTCTGCTGCCCTTTGGCGTTGCGGTCTATCACCAGATAGAAAGTCGCACCCGACTTCGACACCAGCGTGATAAACTGCTGACCGCTGCCATCAGAATAGTTGGTGTGGTAGTCGTCCACCAGCGTCAGGTTGCCCTCCGGGGTCAGGGCACCGGTTTCCTCATCGGTCACGGTGACTACATCTTCTTCATCGGTGGTAGAAGTCAGGACAGGCTGCTCCGCTTCCTCCACAGGCTCACCGCCATAGGCAAAAGCAGGAGCCGCCATGCCAGCGCACAGTGCCACCGACAGCATCAGGGCGCAGAACTTACTCATCATCTTCATTATCAGATTCCTCCTTGTTGAACGTAGCACCGACTGCGGACAACGCAGCCGGGGTCGGGGTGGAAGTTGCAGACTGGCGCAGCAGGGCGGCAAGCTGTTCCGGCGTAACCTTGGCGGTGCGCACCATCTCGTTGACCTCGGCAGCTTCTGCTTCCTGAATCCGCCGTTCAAGGCTTTCAATGCGAGTGTTGATCTTAATGCGACGCTCCCTTTCCTTTTCCAGAGAAGCGCGCAGCTTATCGAGTTTTTCGCTCATGTTTTCCTCCAATCATTTTGAGAGCCGCCCAAAACCGGACAAATATTTCTGCCAGTAGGACGAATGAATGTTTGCGTACTTGATGGGGTCTCCAGCGCTGACCATCATGCCGTTGCCAAGGTAGATGCCCACATGACTTTTCCCCGGCGTATCATACGTTCCTTCAAAGAAAACAAGGTCGCCGGGCTTTGCTTCGGTTTCGGAAATATGCTGGCTCTTGTTCCATAAACCGTTGGCGGTCGTCCTGCCCACGTTATACCCGTTCTGGTTGTAGACCCAGCAGACGTAGCCACTGCAATCGAACCCGGTTTCCGGGGTGGAGCCGCCCCAGACGTAGGGTGTGCCCACATACTTTTGGGCTTCCTTGTAGATAGCGGCGAACTCCTCATCCGTCAGGGCTTCTGCCGGAACCTGATAATCAATGCCCGGCGCGCCAGAGCCATCGGAGCCACCGGGCGGCAGACCGCCGTTAAACAGGTAAGGTCTGCCACCCAAGGTATCTTGAAAAATTTCGTACCGTTTCCATTGGTCGTTGTTCAGTTCCTCCCGGATAACGACCTCCAGCCCTTTATTCACCAGCTTTGTGTGAAAAATTCGATACTCATAGGGGACTTGCACGGTGTAGGGGATGCCAGTAAAAATGTCAATCATCACTACCGTGCGGTACCGGGTCTGGACTTCCACCCATGTGGTCAGCTTGTATTGCTTGGCAAACGTCTCCTTGAGTTTTGCCTGCACCTCGCTGCGGGTGTAGTCGTCATAGAGCGTGGTCAGGAACGAAGTCAACTGCCACGGGTCGTGCTCAATAGCATCCAGATGGTATCGGTATTCGTCATAGCCGGGGTGGTCGGTGGGGGTACGCTTGATCTTTTTATCCAGTTCATTTTCCAGCTTCTTGTAGTCGGTTTCGGCTCCCCGGATGTCCCGGTCCTCTGCGGTGTAAATGGTCTGCCCGGATACCTGCGTGGTGCCGGAAAACAGAATGGAACAGGACGAAAACGCTGACATGACCAGCAGCAGGAGCAAAAGAAAAACGCCCACGATCAAAAGAACGTGTGCGTTACTCTTTGCAAAATTGGCAATGCCGTTGACTGCGGTGCTGACCACCGCTCTTCCTTTGTCGATGACCTGCTCCATGCCAGACTTTGCAGCATTGGTGCCATTGGATGCCGCTTTGCCGCCTGCGGTCTGCGCCGCTGTGCCCGAATGGGCGGCGGCATAGTAACTTTGCCGGATGTCCTGTTTCTGCCGCCATCGGGAGAGCCAGTTGGAGCCGCCCTCGCCGGTGTCGGATGCGCCTGCATCTTGTGCCGCAGTCGGCTTCTGTGGGGAAGATTGTGCGGTTTTGGCACCCTTCTTGCCCTGCATCTTGGCTTTCTTTTTCAGCTTCCGGGCGTATCTGTTCTTGGAAATATCCCGGACATTTCCTGCCGCCTTTTCGCCCTCGCTCAACGCTTGCACGCCGACGTTTTCATCCTCGTACTGGTCAATCTCCCGATGTGCCGCAGATCGGGCGGCAGCAGCGGCATACATAGCACGTTTCTGCTGCTTTGTCATGCGGGATGCTTCATCCGGGGTGATCTCGGCTTTGCCAAAACGCAGGTGCTGCGCCTTTTCCGCAGCTTTATCTGCGTCCAGTTTCAGCTTCTGCTTTTTGGGCTTAGACTGCTCCACTTTGGACTTTTTCGGAGGAGAGCGCGTGGCCGTGCGCTCCTTTTCCTCCTCGAATTTCAGCTTCGGCTGTTTCTCACTCATGCTTTTGCGCCTCCGCAACTTCGGAAAGGCGGGTCGTAAGGATGCGGTAGAGTTCAAGGTCTTTCGGGAAGTGGTCAACAAAGGGCAGGATCACGTTACCGAAAAACAGCAGCCCTTCACCTTCGCCGGAGTGGGTCACATAGGAAAGCTGATGGGGCGAAATGTTCAGCTGCTTCGCCAAAATCTGCCGGTCTCCGTTGGCTTGATTGAGCATATACACAAAGTCCGAGTTCTCGAAAATATTCGATACTTCAGGGCTTGCCAACAGGTCTTTGACGTTCTGCGTCAGGGCTGTCGGGATGCCGCCCCACTTACGAAAACGCTTCCAGATTTCAACGGAATAGGCTGCAGTCTGCTCTTCCTTCAAGAGCAAATGGAACTCATCTGCATAATACCGGGTGGATTTTCCTGCTTCACGGTTGGCGGTGACACGCCCCCACACAGCATCCTGCACGATGAGCATACCGAGTTTTTTCAGCTGCTTGCCAAGCTGCTTGATATCAAAACAGACAATGCGGTTATTGATATCCACATTGGTATGGTGGTTAAAGATGTTCAGACTGCCCTTGACGTAAATTTCCAGCGCAGCCGCCACATGGCGTGCTTCCGGTTCGTCTTGCGTCAGCAGGGCATTGTACAGATCTTCCAACAGCGGCATATTTTCCGGGATGGGATTCTCGAAATACTTGCGATAAATCACATGGACGCAGCGGTCAATGACCGTCTTTTCCACCGGCTGCAAGCCCTCTTTGCCGCCCACCACCAGTTCGCACAGGGACAGTACAAAGTCGGCTTTCAAAGCCAGCGGATTATCTTCCTCGGAGTAGTTGGCATTGATGTCCATCGGGTTGATATACTGGGTGCTGGCAGGGCTGATGTGGATGACCTGCCCATGCAGACGCTCCACCAGCGGAGCGTACTCACATTCCGGGTCGCAGATGATAATATCATCATCTGTCACGAGGAAGGCGTTGCAGATCTCACGCTTTGCACTGAAGGACTTGCCGGAACCGGGAGTGCCCAGAATCAGGCCGTTGGGGTTCTTCAACTTTTTGCGGTCAACCATAATCAGGTTGTTGGACAGGGCGTTCAAGCCATAATACAGGCTTTCCTTGCCGTTGTCGAACAGCTCCTGTGTGGTAAACGGCACAAAAATCGCCGTGCTGCTGGTGGTCAGCCCCCGCTGGATCTCGATCTGGCAGTCTGCCAGCGGCAGACTGCTCATCAGCCCCTGCTCCTGCTGAAAATCAAGGCGGCATAATTCGCAGTTGTGCTTCTGGGCAATGCTGACCGCCTGAAACACGTTGGTTTCCAGTTCCTGCTCGGTTTTTCCGGTGTTCAGCACCAGAAAAGTGACAAGGAACATACGCTCGTTTTGCGACTGTAATTCTTTCAGCAGGGCTTTTGCATCCCTGCCATAAGTCGCCAAATCGGACGGCAACACGTCCATATCATATCCGGCGCGGACGGCTTTTTTCTGCTCCTCGATCTTGGACCTATCGAGTTCGGTGATGGTGTGCTTGATGGTTTTGATGGCCTTGTTCTGGTCAACGGACTGGATGTGCATGGTAACGATCTGGCTGGAATCCATATCAAGGAAATCCTTCAAAAGCTGGTCGCTCAGGTCAGAAGCCGTGATATTCAGAAAGCTGACCGCTCCGAAGATGCCGCCCATCTGAAAGGTGCGGCTGTTCTTAAACGCCAGCGCAGTGGGGGCAATGGCATCCTTTACGGACAGACCACTGGGCACAAGGTCTTTCCAGTTGAAGTGGAACTTGTTGGCTCCATCCATGTTCAGCATCCCGTGCATCAGCCGCAGACGCTCCGTACCGTCCAGCGGCTTTGCCAGAACGCCCAACCTGTGAAAGTTGTTCATCAGGTCGTTCTGGATGTGCTCCAACCGAGGTTTGACCTGCGCCATGCTGTCGCCCTCGATGCCGTAGGTCAGGAATTTGGTCTTGGTCAGACCGTTGTTGCCCTTGGAAAGCTGCTGCCGCAACATCTGGCTGTACTCGGCTCGCACATCATCAAAGCCATCCTGCTGGTACGGGATTCGGATGGACTTCTCGAAGTCTGCCGAATCGGTGGCGGTATTCACGAAAGACAGTTCAAAGTGGATAGAGCTGTCGAAAAAGTTGAGAAAAGAGCACCATTCCTCAAAGATGGCGGTCTTGTCCTCCTGCTGGGCAAGCTGATAATTGATGTCCTGATACTGGATGGTGCGGGTGTAGTAGCCGGGACGGACACGGCAGGTACCGTCCTCAAACATCCGCTGGAACGGGATGCTTTCCTGTGCCGTGCGGGGCACTGTGGGCTTGGGCGGCTTTTTGCCGTCTTTATTCTTTTTCAGAAACGGAATCATGGGCGTCATCTCCCTTCACAAGCAGTGCATAGTAATTGCGGGTCTGGTACGGACGCACCTTCGGGCGAACAAAGCGCGCCTGAAAGTAGTACCGCAGGATCTTTTCAGCCGGCTGACCGTTCTTCTGATACATGGCCAGAAAGAACATGGGCAGCATGACCGCCATCATGCCGAGGGTAGCACCGGAATTGCCAGCGGTGTCCCGCAGAACAAAGAACAGCGGCACGCCTACGACTGCCGCTGCACCAAAACAGATAAGCTGCCGGGCGGTCAGGTTGAAGGCTACTTTGGACTTCACCTTGCTGAAATCGCGCGGCACGGAAATATAAGCTGCCAAAATTTCACCTCCAATCAATGTGCGCCCAGAATGCTCCGGGCAACAGAACCAGTCTTGAACAGCGTAAAGCACAGCAGCACCGTGTACCCCACGATGCTCCAGATCGAGTTGATGGCATCCCCGGATATGGCAACATTCTGAAGCAGAACAGCGTAGATCGCCACGCAGATTAGAATCAGGAAGCCCTGAAATCCCAGCGCAAACAGAGAACGAAGATAGTTCTGTCCCACATGGGATTGCTCGTGGTTGCCCCATGTTGCCATGGGCACCGGGGCAAGGCTGACCATCATGTAGATCTCAATCATTCTTCCGTAGACGATGACGAAAATCACGATGGACAGGATGCGCATAGTGATGCCGATGAAGAAGGACTGCAAGAACAGCCCGAACAGTGGGCCTACGTCCATCTGCATCATGCTGGATTGCAGCATGGAAAGCCCGATGTCGTTGACCCTTGTGTTGCCGGAAATAATGCCGCTGGAATTTGCCACCACCTGCTGCGTCACGTCGAACACCGCCATGATGATGTCAAACGTATTCGAGATCATCCAGACCGAAACGGCAGTCTTGAAGATCCATTTCATCAGCAGCGCAGGTTCAAATTGTGCCATGTTGTTGTGCTCTGTGATGAGCTGAATCAGCTCATAGCAGGCGATAAAAGTCAGGATGATGCCCGCAATGGGCAGCACTACATTCCGGGAGAGGGCTTCAATCATGGCGAACACGCGCGGTTCAAAACTGGATGGTTTGGTACCGACCTGCTGTGCAATGTTGCCCACTTGGGTGTTCACATCATCAAACAAGCCGGAAAGATTGGACATGATTGCCGCTGTCAGCAGCGACTTGATCCAATCAGAGATCGCTTTGAGAACTGTTTCCACTCAGCGCCACCACCTATCAAGAAAAATGGTTGATAAGGGTCTTGAGCAGGTTGAGCAGAAAAATAAGGTGAGTCAGAATCTGCATAATAGCACCGTCCTTTCAGAATAAAGGTGAATATTCGATTTGCAATGCGTTTCCTCTTGTGATAAGAATCCGTTTGCCACGGAGGGGCTGGAAACACTTGCAAGTAAATATGTACGGGGCGGCAATCGCCGCCCGGAAAAGATTAGCCGAACAGACCGCTCAGCAGGGGGATCAGGGTGATGCCAATCAGGGCAACACCGCCGCCAGCCATGAGCTGCTTCATACCCTGGCTCTTTGCTGATGTGTGATAAAGAAGTAGTAGAAGTGTAAAAAATTTTGCCGTTCCT
>ERZ1034768.332-NODE-332-length-16829-cov-8.471027_pt1 | contig 16829 bp, 9 predicted proteins | sample MGYA00520691_ERZ1034768 | MGnify/ENA primary metagenome ERZ1034768 (study PRJEB33766, sample SAMN09781704) | gut metagenome | biome: gut microbiome | host: Homo sapiens | place: Madagascar | study: EMG produced TPA metagenomics assembly of the PRJNA485056 data set...
GCAGCCGGCAAGGTCTACTACCTGAACTTCAAGCCCGAGCAGGATGAAGCCTGGCAGGATCTGGCCGCCAAGTACACCGAGGAGACCGGCGTTCCCGTCACCGTCGTGACCGCTGCTTCCGGTCAGTACGAGACCACCCTGATGAGCGAGATGGCCAAGAGCGATGCGCCCACCCTGTTCCAGGTCAACGGCCCTGTCGGCCTGGCCAGCTGGAAGGACTACTGCTACGACCTGTCCGGCTCCAAGATCGCCGGTGAGCTGACCAGCGATTCCTACGCCCTGAAGGACGGCGACGCCACCCTGGGCATCGGCTACGTTATCGAGAGCTACGGTCTGATCACCAACAAGACCCTGTTGGAAAAAGCTGGTTACAGCGTGGACGACATCAAGAGCTTCGCCGACCTGAAGAAGGTTGCCGAGGACATCACCGCCCGCAAGGACGAGCTTGGCTTCGCTGCATTCACCTCCGCCGGCATGGATGGTTCTTCTGACTGGCGCTTCAAGACCCACTTGGCCAACCTGCCCATCTACTTCGAGTATCAGGCAGACGGCATCAATAACACCGACGCCATCAAGGGCACCTACCTCGACAACTACAAAGACATCTTTGATCTGTACATCAACAACTCCACCTGCGATCCCGCTGAGCTGGCTGGCAAGACCGGCGACGACAGCCGCAACGAGTTCCTGAACAGCGAGGCCGTCTTCTTCCAGAATGGTTCTTGGGAGTACAACAACTTGGTCGGCGATGGCAAGCCCTTCACCGATGACGACCTGACCATGATGCCCATCTACATTGGCGTCGGCGACGAAGCCAACCAGGGCCTGTGCACCGGCACCGAGAACTACTGGTGCGTCAACAAGGAAGCCAGCGAGGAAGACATCAACGCTACTCTGGACTTCATCTACTGGTGCGTTTCTTCTGACGAAGGCACCAAGGCTATGGCCGACGACATGGGCTTTGTTATCCCCTTCAAGGCCGCTGCTGAGTCCCCGAACCTCTTCGTCAAGGTCGACAATGAAATGACCGCTGAGGGCAAGACCCCCGTGGCCTGGAACTTCTCCACCATGCCTTCCGAGAACTGGAAGAACGGCGTTGGTTCTGCTCTGACCGCTTACGCCGCCGGTACCGGCAGCTGGGATGATGTTGTCACCGCCTTCGTGGATGGCTGGGCATCCGAGGCTGCTTTGAACGCTGCTGCATAATCCAAACAAAACTAAAACGCAATACCTGTGGGGCGGGCGGAAATCGCCCGCCCCGCTTTTTTTAACGAAACGAAGCAAGAAAGAGAATCTGAAAAGGGGGCTTTCCTATGGAAAAAGCCATAAAACGCTACTGGCCCGTCTTTGTGCTGCCAACGCTGATCGCCTTTATCATCGGCTTTGTGTGGCCTTTCATTTGGGGTACGGGGCTGTCATTCTGCAAGTTCACTACCGTTAAAAACGTGCAGTTCGCTGGCCTTAGCAACTACAAAATGATCTGGATCGATGATACCTTCACCCATGCGTTCTGGTTCACGGCGGCCTTTACCATCGTGTCCACCGTGCTTATCAATGTGCTGGCTTTCAGCATCGCACTGCTGCTTACCCGCGGCATGCGCGGCACCAACGCATTCCGCACGATCTTCTTCCTGCCGAACCTGATCGGCGGCATCGTGCTGGGCTACATCTGGCAGATTTTGCTCAACGGTATCCTTTCTGCCCTGGGCAAGCCGCTGCTCGCGCTGAACGCCACCTACGGCTTCTGGGGCCTCATCATCCTGATGTGCTGGCAGCAGATCGGCTACATGATGATCATCTACATTGCCGGTTTGCAGAACGTGCCCACCGATCTGATCGAAGCGGCCCGCATTGACGGCGCTACCTCCCGCCAGATCCTCTTTAAGATCAAGGTTCCCATGGTCATGCCCAGCGTGACGATTTGCACCTTCCTGACGCTGACCAACTCCTTCAAGCTGTTCGACCAGAACCTCTCTCTGACGGCTGGCGAACCGGCCAAGCAGTCCATGATGCTGGCGTACAACATTTATGATACGTTCTACGCCCGCTCGGGACCCCAGTGGAAGGGCATCGGCCAGGCCAAGGCTGTGGTTTTTTTCCTCTTCGTGGTCGTTATCTCTCTGATCCAGCTCCATTTAACCCGCTCTAAGGAGGTGCAGCAATAATGGGCAAGACTGCTAAGGATCGCCGCATCAACTCGGTGCTGTCGGTCGTGCTTACCATCATCTGCATCCTCTGGATGTACCCGGTGTTCATGATTTTGATGAACTCGCTCAAGACTGAGCGTGCCATCACCACCACTCACGCCTTCGAGCTGCCCACCGCCGAGACCTTCGTGGGCCTGAAGAACTACATCTACGGCATCGCGGAGATGGACTTCCTCTCCTCGCTGTGGTACAGCTTCATCATCACGATTTCCTCCGTCGCGCTGATCTTGCTCTGCTGCTCGATGTGCGCATGGTACATCACCCGTGTGCAGGGCGTGCTCTCCAAGGGCATGTATTACCTGTGCGTCTTCAGCATGATCGTGCCGTTCCAGATGGTCATGTTCACCCTGGCCAAAACGGCAGATACCCTCAAACTGAACAACCCCTACAACATCTGCATCATCTATCTGGGCTTCGGCGCCGGTCTGGCGGTGTTCATGTTCACCGGCTTTGTCAAGTCGATGCCCATCGCCATTGAGGAAGCCGCCATGATCGACGGCTGCAACCCGCTGCAGATCTTCTTCAAAGTGGTTTGCCCCATCCTGAAGCCGACGATGATCTCCACTGCCATCCTGGAAACCATGTGGGTCTGGAATGACTACCTGCTGCCCACCCTGGTGCTGGACATCAAGCAGTACCGTACCATTCCCATGGCCATCCAGTATTTCCGCGGCAGTTACGGCAAGGTCGAGATGGCCCCCATGATGGCCTGCATTATGATCACGGTCATCCCCGTCATTGTGCTGTACCTGGCCTGCCAGAAGTACATCATCGACGGTGTTGTGGCCGGTGCGGTTAAGGGCTGATAGAGGGCCCGAAAGTATATTCCGTTAGAAAGAGGTCAGTATTTTTATGAGAACCAGCGGTATTTTACTGCCGATTTCCAGCCTGCCGTCCCCCGGCGGTATCGGTACCATGGGGGCTGCGGCCCGTGAATTTGTGGACTTCCTGCATGCGGCAGGGCAGCATTACTGGCAGATTTTGCCGGTTTGCCCCACCAGCTACGGCGACAGCCCCTATCAATCCTTCTCCACCTTCGCGGGCAACCCCTACTTTATCGATCTTGACCAGCTGGCCGAGGCCGGGCTGCTTACGCCCGAGGAGTACCGCACAATCGATTGGGAGAGTACGCCCGACTGCATCAACTATGGTGTACTGTACGAGAAGCGCTACCCCGTCCTGCGCCGCGCCTGCGCCCGTCTGCTGGCCAACCCCCCAGAGGATTACGAGCAGTTTTTGGCGGACAACGCCTTCTGGCTGCCGGACTATGCCCTGTTCATGGCACTGAAAGATGCCCACGGCGGTAAGTCCTGGCTGGAGTGGGAACGCCCGCTGCGCCTGCGCAAACCGGCCGAGCTGGATAAGGCTCGCCGCTATCATAAGGCGAGCATCGATTTCTGGCAGGCTGTGCAGTATCTCTTCTACACCCAGTGGAAAAAACTGAAAGCCTACGCCAATGCCCGGGGCGTCGAGATCATCGGCGACCTGCCCATCTACGTAGCGGCGGACAGTGTGGATGTTTGGAGCAGTCCGCAGGAGTTCCAGCTGGACGAAAACCTGCTGCCTATCGAGGTGGCCGGCTGCCCGCCGGATGGTTTCTCCGCCACCGGCCAGCTGTGGGGCAACCCGCTGTTTGACTGGGACGCCATGGCCGCCACCGGCTACCGCTGGTGGGTGCGCCGCATCCGCCACTTGTGCAGCATCTACGATCTCCTGCGCATCGATCACTTCCGCGGCTTCGCCGGGTACTACGCCATCCCTTACGGCGATAAGACCGCCGAAAATGGCCGCTGGCGCACCGGCCCAGGCTACAGCCTGTTTGCCGCCGTTAAAAAGGAACTGGGCAGCCCCCGCATCATTGCCGAGGACCTGGGTTTCCTGACCGACGATGTGCGCGAGTTGCTGGCCAAGTGCGAGTACCCCGGCATGAAAGTGCTGGAATTCGCCTTTGACAGCCGCGACGGCGGCGACTACCGCCCCCACAGCTATCCCACCAACTGCGTGGCCTACACCGGCACCCATGACAATGAGCCTGTACAGGGCTGGTTTGCCACCGCTGATAAGACCGACACCGACCGTGCCGTAGAGTACCTGAATCTGACCAAAGAGGAAGGTTACCACTGGGGTATGATGCGCGGTGTCTGGGCCAGCACGGCCGATCTGGCCGTAGTGCAGGCACAGGATGTGCTGGGTCTGGGGCATGAATCCCGCATGAACACGCCGTCCACCTTGGGCGGCAACTGGTGCTGGCGCGCACTGCCGGGTGCTTTCACCCCGGCGCTGGCGCAAAAGCTCAACCATCTGATGGAGCTGTACGGCCGCCTGCCCGCAGAAGCCGCTCCGGAGGATGCAACCCAGGATCCGGCGGATTCCCCGTCCGTCTGATATAAGGGCCGTGCCGTATCGCGGTGATGACCCGGATTTCTTCTCTTTTTTCTATCGTTTCTTTCTTGCAAACAGGATAAGGCCCTCGGCAAACCGCCGGGGGCCTTATCCTGTTTTTGCTGCAGGATGGGTCCGGTGGAACTGGCATCCTGTTCCTTCGGCCAAAGCAGCAAGGTCAGCTATCTGCAGATGCTTACAGCGGTGTGTGCTGTGGTCAACGGCGGGCGGCTGATGCAGCCCTATGTTGTACAGCGCATTACCGCCCCGGACGGTACAATAATAAAAGAGGTAGAACCTACAGTGAAGCGGCAGGTCATTTCGGCTGAAACCAGCGCCACGATGTGCAAGCTGATGGAAGGGGTGGTCACCAAGGGCACCGGCACCCGGGCGGCGGTGCCCGGCTACCGTGTGGGCGGCAAAAGCGGCACCAGCCAAAAGCTGGACAGCAAAAACGAGGGCGCCCGCATTGCCAGCTTTGTGGCGGTCGCGCCCATCGAGGCCCCACGGCTGGCGGTGCTGATCTGCCTGGACGAACCCCACAGTTGGACCACCAGCGGCGGCGCCCTCTCCGGCCCCGTCTGCGCCGAGGTCCTGCAAAAGGCCCTGCCATATCTGGGGATAGAGCCGACGGAAATGGTAGAAAAATAAATTTTAAAATTCATTCACGACATTTCCCTGCAAATCTGCTATACTAAAGCTACTTTAAAAAATAGGAGAGTCTTAGCATGCTGCAGCCTTATGTGTTGTTTGACAATGTGTGTAAATATTACCAGATGGGCGATACCCGTATCGCTGCATCAGATCACGTGAGTTTTGAGATCCAAAAGGGGGAGTTCTGCGTCATCCTCGGCCCTTCCGGTGCGGGCAAAACCACCGTGCTGAATATGCTGGGCGGCATGGATACCTGCGACGAGGGCACCATCCTGCTGGACGGCGAGAAGGTCAGCGGCTTTGATAAAAAGCGGCTGACCACCTACCGCCGCTATGATGTGGGCTTCGTGTTCCAGTTTTATAACCTCGTGCAGAACCTGACCGCGCGGGAAAATGTGGAGTTGGCCGCCGAGATCTGCCGCGACCCGCTGGATGCCGACACCGTGCTGGATGAGGTGGGCCTGGCGGACCGCAAAAACAACTTCCCGGCACAGCTTTCCGGCGGCGAACAGCAGCGTGTCTCCATCGCCCGTGCGCTGGCCAAAAACCCAAAGATCCTGCTTTGTGATGAGCCTACCGGCGCGCTGGACTACAAAACCGGCAAGCAGGTGTTGGCCTTGCTGCAGGCCACCTGCCGCAAACAGGGGCGCACCGTCATCGTCATCACCCACAACAGCGCTCTGGCCGCTATGGCGGACCGGGTCATCCGTATCAATAGCGGCCGGGTGATAGATCAGACCGTGAACCCCAACCCCACCCCCGTGGAAAGGATCGAGTGGTAAATGACACGCAGTTATCGAAAAAATACCCTGCGGACCTTCAAAAGCACCGCCAGCCGGTTCGCCGCCGTCTTTGCCATCGTGGCGCTGGGCGTCGGCTTCCTGGCCGGGCTGAACGCCACGCCCATCGATATGAAAGAGTCGATGGAACGTTATATGGATAATGGCAACTTCTACGACCTGCGCATCGTCTCCACCCTGGGCCTGACCGATGAGGATGTGGACGCCTTGCGCCAGGTGGAGGGCGTTCGCCAGGTGCAGCCGGGCTACTCGGCAGATTTGTTGGTGGAGGTGGACGGTGACACCGTCGTCAGCCGCGTCCACAGCCTGCCTGCGCCGGAGAATAACACCATCAACCAGCTGAACCTCGTCGAGGGCCGCCTGCCGGAAAGGTCCGGCGAGTGCGTCATCGAAGCCAGCTACACCAAAAAGCAATCTACCTACACCGTGGGCACAAAGCTGGTGGTGGACAAAGCCAACGAAGATCTGGACACCAAGCTGAGCACCACCGAGTACACCGTCGTGGGTATCGTGCACAACGCCAACTATTTCAGCTTTGAGCGCGAGCCCGCCAGCGTGGGCAACGGTACGGTCAAGCTGGTGTTCTACATCCCCCAGCAGGATTTCGCCTACGAAGCCTACACCGAAGTCTACCTGACCGCCGAAGGCGCGTTGGAGCAGGACAGCCTGGGCGACGCCTACCAAACCAATATTGATACGGTCAAGGCCAACGTCGAGGCCATCGCCGATGCCCGGTGTGAAGCCCGCTATGACGGCATCATCGCTGATGCCCGTGCCGAACTGGACGACGCTTGGGCTGAGTACAACGACGCCAAAGCGGATGCCGACCAACAGCTGGCCGACGCTGCCGCCGAATTGGCCGACGGCAAACAACGGTTGGCGGATGGCCAGAAAGAGGTGGATGACGGCGAGCGCCAGTATGCAGACGGCTTGAACGAACTGACCAGCAACGAAGCCCTGCTCAACGATGGCGCGGCCCAATTGGCGGATGCCGAAGCCCAGCTGAAAGACGCCGAGGCGCAGCTGCAGGCAGGGGAGAACGAACTTGCCGCCAATGCCCCCAAGCTGGAAGCCGCCCGCAAACAGTTAGAGGAGGGTCAGGCTCAGTACGAAGCCGGGCTGAAACAATACAACGACGGCCTGGCACAGATCGAAACCGCCGAAAAGCAGCTGGCCGACGCCAAGGCCCAGCTGGACGCCAACGCGGACGCCTACCAGCAGGGGATAGCGGCCTTTGCCGAAAAGCTGGGAGTGGATGCGGCCCAGGTGGATGCGTTTATCGGCTGGCTGGCCCAGAACTGCGATGCCAACGGCACCCAGCCGCCCCAGACGGTGGAAGAACTGTGGCAGGCCATCCAGAATTACGGCGGTCTGACCATCCCCGCAGGCCTGACGCAGGAGCAGGTGGATGCCATCCGCGCCCAGGCCAACGACCTGCTGGCGGCCATCGATGAAATTCCCGCAGACACCCTGCCGGAAGAACAACAGCAGCGCTTGCAGGAGGCCCGGACGTATATCGCCGCCGTGGCTGATGCTGCCGACCCTGCCGCCATGCAGACGGCTTTGCAGAATGCTGTCGATTGGGCGCGTCAGTTTTCCCCCGAACTGCCCGATGACATCCGGGACAAGCTGAACGCCGCTGTCGAAGCCTGGTGGGCCAGCCTGCCCGAGGACGGCAAAGCCCAGCTGGAAGAACTGGTTTCCGGCGTGGGTCAGCTGACCCAGTACCGGTTGGGCCTGCTGCAATACGAACAGGGCGCGGCTCAGCTGGCTGCCGCCCGTGCCGAGCTGGAAGCCAACGCCCCCAAACTGGCCACCGCCAAGGCCCAGCTGGACGATGGCTGGAAGCAGTACTATGACGGCCTGGCCCAGTACGAGGACGGCAAAAAGCAGCTGGCGGCTGCCCGCGCCCAGTTGGAGGATGGCTGGGCCACCCTGCAGGACAAAAAGGTGCAGATGGCCGATGCCCGCCGCCAGATCGACGACGCCAAAGGCCAGCTGAGCGACGCCCGCAAAAAGCTGGATGACGCCAAAACAACCATTGCCGAAAACCTGCAAAAACTACGGGACGGAGAAATAGAATATGAGGACGCCAAGGTCGAAGCCAAAAAGGCCCTGGCCGATGCCCGCGCGCAAATCGAGGACGGAGAAGCCGCCCTGAACGATGTGGAGTACCCCACCTGGTACGTTTGGGACCGCAGCAAAAACGTCAGCTATGCGTCCTTTACCGCCAATGTGGATAAGCTCACCGCCATTGCCACCATCTTTCCGGTATTCTTCTTCCTGGTGGCGGCACTGGTGGTATCCACCACCATGACCCGCATGGTCGAGGAAGAACGCCTGCAGATCGGCACGCTGAAAGCCCTGGGCTATTCGGGCGCAGCCATCATGCAAAAGTACCTGATCTACGCCTTCACGGCGGCTGCAGCGGGCACAGTAGCCGGACTGGCCGTCGGCTTCAAGGCCTTCCCGTCCATCATCTGGTCCGCCTATGAAATGATGTATTATATGCCGTCTATTGCCACCCCCTGGCGGTTGAGCCAGGCGTTGCTTGCGGGCGGCACCCTTATCCTGCTCACCGTGGGCATCACGGCGCTGGCCTGCCGCACCACCTTACAGGAGAACCCGGCGGCCCTCATGCTGCCCCGCGCCCCCAAGGCCGGCAAGCGCATTTTGCTGGAACGCATCACCCCGCTGTGGCGGCGGCTGCCCTTCAGCTGGAAAGTTACCTGCCGCAACCTGCTGCGCTACAAAAAGCGCTTCTGGATGACGGTCATCGGCGTGGCGGGCTGCACCTCGCTGCTGGTGGCGGGCTTCGGCATCTCAGATTCGCTGAACTCCATCATCACCAAGCAGTACGGCGACATTTACCACTACGACCTGATGACCATCGTCACCAAGCAGGAGGCCACCGAAAGCGGCCCTGCTTACGACTACCTTTATAATAAGGAGAACGTCACCGATTCGCTGACTGTTGCCATGGAATCCACCCGGCAGGATGGCCCCAACGGTGAGATGGACGTCTACCTCATGGTTCCCCAGGATGTGGACCAGTTTGCTGAGTTTGCTGACCTGCACGAACGCCTCTCCCGCAAGGCGGTGCCGCTGGGGCAGCAGGGCGTGGTCGTGACCGAAAAGATGGCCAAGACCCTGGGTGTAAAGGCAGGGGACACCATTACCCTGACTAACAGCGACGATAAGACAGCTGACTTCACTGTCAGCGGTGTGTGCGAGCATTACGTCAGCAATTACGTTTACCTCAGCCCGGCGGTGTACGAGGCCGGTTTTGGCGAAGCTCCCGCCTACAACGCAATCATGAGCATCCTGCCCGAGGACACCCAGGAAGCCCGCGATACCCTCTCGGCGGACCTGCTGGCGATGGACAATGTGGCCAGCCTGAACTTCACGCAGGACAACGTGAACCAGGTGCTCAACATGCTTAACTCCATCGATGCAGTGGTCGTGCTCATCATCGTCTGTGCGGCATCGCTGGCGTTCGTGGTGCTGTATAACCTCTCCAACATCAACATTGCCGAGCGTGTCAAGGAGATCGCCACCATCAAGGTGCTGGGCTTCTACGACCCCGAGGTCTACGCCTACGTCAACCGCGAGAGCGTGGCCTTAACGCTGATCGGCACGCTGTTAGGCCTGGCAGGCGGCATTGCCCTGCACAGCTTCGTCATCACCACGGTGGAGGTCGATGCCGTCATGTTTGGGCGGCAGATCTACCCCCAAAGCTTTGCCTACGCCATTGCCCTGACCCTGCTGTTCAGCACGCTGGTCAACCTGGTCATGCAGCGGCTGCTGAAACGCATCTCGATGGTAGAGAGCATGAAAGCGCCGGAATAAAACGGACGCATGAAGCTCCTATAAATAGAAGGAGCCGATTGCAAACATATATCTAATGTAAAATAGGTATCATTTTCGTTAAAATCGTTAGATTCGTTAAAGTTGTTTGGATCGTTTTGCTAACGAAAGTGACGACTATGATACCTAGATGAAAGCAGGTAAAAGAAAGCTCCCTCTTTGAGGGGGCTTTTTAAAATTCATCTCTTGACATTTTCCCAATCGGTGATATACTATCCAAGTACGAATATAAACAGTTAGCGTGCGAACAATTCATGAATGAACAATTCGCAGACTAACAAAACGACCCGATAAGGAAGGTGAGAACGATGATCTGCCAAAATCCAGCCACGGTTCGGGATGGCTGCGTAAACAAGCATTTCGGTGCGCTGCTCAGCCATACATCCCGTATGCTGCGCCGCGCTATGGATACCCGCATTGCAGCCGAAGTCACCCCGGAGCTGACCGGTGTGCGCGGTATGCTGCTGGGCGAGATCATCTGCGCGAACAACGAAAACCGTGATGTCTACCAGCGCGATGTAGAACAATGGTTCCACATCCGCCGTTCCAGCGTCACGGCGATCCTGCAGGGTATGGAGCAGGATGGTTTCATCACCCGCTGCTCGGTCGAGAAAGATGCCCGCTTAAAGCGGCTGGCCGCCACCCCCAAAGGGGTGGCCTACCACGACCGCATCCGAGCCAGCATTGACCGCTTTGAACAGGACCTGCAACAGGGCCTTACCCCCGAAGAAATGGCCGCTGCCCGCGTGGTACTGAACCAAATCCTGCACAACGCCCAGTCCATCGAGGCCGAAGCAAAACAATCTACCCCGGAAAGGAGCAATGAAACTTGCTGAAAACACTCGGACGTGAGACAAAGGGATTCCGCCTGGTCTCGATCCTGACGCCGATCTTTATGATCTGCGAGGTTATCATGGAGATGATCATCCCCAAACTGATGGCTTCCATCATTGACGATGGCGTCACCCCCGGCAATATGCAGGTCATCTACATCGTTGGAGCCCAGATGATCGTTGCAGCGTTGTTTGGCCTGCTGTTTGGCATTTTGGGTGCCGTGCTTGGCTCCCATGCCGCCACCGGTTTTGCCCGCAATCTGCGCCGCGGCATGTTTAAAAATATCCAGACATTCAGCTTTGCCAACATCGATAAATACTCTACCGCCGGTCTGGTCACCCGTATGACCACCGACGTTACCAACATCCAAAACGCCTATCAGATGTTGCTGCGCATGTCCATCCGTGCGCCTGCCAGCATGATCGTGGCGCTGATCATGTCCTACACTATCAACCGCCAGTTGGCTAACATTTACTTGATCGCGGTCATTCTGCTGGGCTGCGTGCTGGTGTACATCATGACGCACGCCACCCGCTATTTCGCCGAGGCTTTCCGCAAGTACGATGACCTGAACGAGAGCGTGCAGGAGAATGTTTCTGCAATCCGCGTGGTGAAAGCCTACGTGCGGGAAAAGTTCGAGAGCGAGAAGTTCCGCAAGGCCAGCGAGAACGTGCGCAACCTGCTGATGCGCGCTGAACTTATCATCGCCTGGAACGCCCCCTTCATGCAGTTGACCGTCTACAGCTGCATCCTGCTCATCAGCTGGATGGGCGCACGGCTCATCGTCAGCTCCGGCGCCACCACCTTCACCACCGGTGACCTGATGAGCATGCTGAGCTACTGCATGAACATCCTGATGAGCCTGATGATGCTCTCGATGGTGTTTGTCATGATCACCATGTCCGCCGCTTCCGCCAAACGTGTAGCCGAGGTCCTGGATGAGAAGTCTGACCTGACCAACGGCGAAAAACCCGTCATGGACATCAAGGACGGTTCTGTCAAGTTCGACCACGTCAGCTTCTCCTACAAGAAGAATGGCGAGAAGGTGCTGAGCGACATCGACCTGGACATCAAGTCTGGCGAGACCATCGGCATCATCGGCGGCACCGGCTCGGCCAAGTCCAGCCTGGTGCAGCTGCTGCCCCGCCTGTATGACGTGACCGAGGGCAGCGTCTCCATTGGCGGTGTGGATGTGCGCCGTTATGACCTGGAGACCCTGCGCAATAACGTGGCCATGGTGCTGCAAAAGAACGAATTGTTCAGCGGCACCATCGCCGAGAACCTGCGCTGGGGCAACCCCGACGCCACCGACGCAGAGATCGTGGACGCCTGCAAGCAGGCCTGCGCCGATGAATTTATCGAGCGCTTCCCCGATAAGTACCAGACCCACATTGAGCAGGGCGGCAACAACGTATCCGGCGGCCAGAAGCAGCGCCTCTGCATCGCCCGTGCCCTGCTGAAAAAGCCCCGCATCCTGATCCTGGACGACTCCACTTCCGCTGTCGATACCGCCACCGACGCCAGAATCCGCCGCTCCTTTGCCGAGAAGATCCCAGGCACAACGGTGTTCATCGTGGCACAGCGTATTTCCTCTGTCGAGAACGCTGACAAGGTGCTGGTGCTGGATAACGGCAGGATCAGCGGCTTTGATACCCCCGCCAACCTGCTGAAGACCAACGCCATCTATCAGGATGTCTACAACAGCCAGACCAAAGGCTCCGGCGACTTTGACGAGAAGGGAGGGGAAGCCTGATGGCACAGCAGCCTAAAGTAGTAAAAATGGGCCCCGGCCGCAACGCAGGCCCCCGCCCCAAAGTAGAGAACCCCGGAAAGGTGTTCAAGCGCATCCTGGCCTACATGATGAAGCAGTACAAGTTCCAGGTCATCCTGGTGCTGTGCTGCATTCTGCTCGGCGTGTTCGCTCAGGTCCAGGGCACCCTGTTTATGCAGACTCTGATCGACAGCTACATCCTGCCCCTGCTGGCCGAAAAGAGCAACGATTTCTCCGGCCTGCTGCATGCCATCACCCGTGTGGCCTGCTTCTACGGCGTGGGTATCCTGGCCGTCTTTATCCAGAACCGCACCATGGCCAAGATCGCCCAGGGCACCCTGAAACGTCTGCGCGACGACCTGTTCGTCCACATGCAGACACTGCCCATCAAGTATTTTGACAGCCACGCCCACGGTGACATCATGTCTGTCTACACCAACGATATTGATACCCTGCGCCAGCTCATCAGCCAGAGCCTGCCCCAGCTGGTCAATACGATCATTACGGTAGTCAGCGTATTTTTGTCCATGCTTTACCTCAGCGTGCCGCTGAGCGTACTGACCCTGGTCATGGTCGGCGCTATGATGCTGGCCACCAAGTATCTCACCGGCAACTCCGGCAAGTACTTCCTCAAGCAGCAGCAAGAGCTGGGCAAAGTCAACGGCTACATCGAGGAAATGATGAATGGCCAGAAGGTCGTCAAGGTTTTCTGCCACGAGGATGCCGCCATCAAGGAGTTCAATGAACTCAACGATGAGCTGTTCCACAGCGCCGACAAGGCCAACGCCTACTCTCTGGTGGCGATGCCCGTCAACGGCCAGCTGGGCAACCTGAGCTACGTGCTCTGCGCTGTGGTCGGCGGTGCGCTGGCCATCGGCGGCGTCGGCAGCCTGACGTTGGGCAAACTGGCCAGCTTCCTGACCTTTAATAAGAGCTTCAACCAGCCCATCACTCAGATCTCCATGCAGCTGAACTCGGTCGTCATGGCTCTGGCTGGCGGCGCCCGTATCTTCGCCCTGCTGGATGAAAAGCCCGAGGTCAACGAGGGCGACATCACCCTGGTGCATGCCAAGTTCCAAGCCGACGACACCCTGACCGAGATCAACGAGTCCACCGGCATCTGGGCCTGGAAAAAGCAGAACGCCGATGGCACTGTCACTTACACCCAGCTGAAGGGCGACATCGTCTTTAAGGATGTGGACTTCGGCTACGATGAGGGCAAGATCGTCCTGCACGACATCAACCTCTACGGCCGTCCGGGCCAGAAGATCGCTTTCGTCGGTTCTACCGGCGCCGGTAAGACCACCATCACCAACCTGATCAACCGCTTCTACGACATCCAGAAGGGTCAGATCCTCTACGACGGCCACGACATCAAGTCCATCGAAAAGAACGCTCTGCGTTCCTCTCTTGGCATCGTGCTGCAGGATACCCACCTGTTCACCGGCACCGTTATGGAGAACATCCGCTACGGCCGCCTGACCGCCACCGATGAAGAGTGCATGGCCGCCGCCAAGCTGGCCAACGCCGACAGCTTCATCAAGCATCTGCCCGATGGCTACAACACCATGCTGACCGGCGATGGCACCAACCTGAGCCAGGGCCAGCGCCAGCTGCTGGCTATTGCCCGTGCTGCCGTTGCTGACCCGCCGGTGCTGATTTTGGACGAGGCAACTTCCTCCATTGATACCCGCACCGAAAAACTGGTGCAGGACGGCATGGACGGCCTGATGTACGGCCGTACGACCTTCGTCATTGCCCACCGCCTGTCCACCGTCCGCAACTCGGACTGCATCATGGTTTTGGAGCAGGGCCGCATCATCGAGCGCGGCACCCACGACGAGCTGATCGCCCAGAAAGGCCGCTACTATACCCTGTACACAGGCAATTTTGCCGAGAACAGTTGAACACATTGACAGCATAGTGTACAGCGTTGCTGCGCAAAAATTGCAGCAATCTGGTGTACAATCAATCAAAATTGCCGGGATAGCTTGCCGCTGTCCCGGCTTTTTTGTGTAAAGTGCCGCATTACCGCCAAAAAGTTGACGAATTGGTAAAAAGTGGTTATAATAGGTGACGTAGCCACGATTATTCGGCTGCATAAGATACCGCGGCAGAGGGTACAGCGCAACCGATTAGGCAGCGCCGATATAGGCCGCATGGATACGTTTACAGAACTGTTTATGAATAGGGAGGTAGCCAATATGGCAGCCAAGAAGAAAATTGCACAGACCGTGATCACCGAGGGTAAGTACTACACCATCAACGCCGCAAACGGCAAGGTCGTTGAGGTTGCCGATTATAATATCGAGAACGGCGCCAAGATCCAGCTGTGGGACGACGCCAATGCCGAGTGGCAGCAGTGGGGCTTCGTTGCCGCAGGCGACGGTGTCTACCGCGTGCAGAACCGTTTCACCGGCAAGATGATGGACCTGGATATGGGCGGCGTCAGCGACGGCACCCGCGTACACCAGTGGGAGGGTGCCCCCGCTTCCAGCCAGCTGTGGGTGGTCGAGCCTTCCAACGATGGCCGCGTTAAGATCAAGAGCAACCTGGCAGGCAAGCTGCTGGATGCCGGCATGAGCGCTGTCAACGGCACTCCGCTGCAGATCTGGGCCGACGTCAACGGCGAGAACCAGTACTGGACCATCAACGAGGTCACCCGCAAGCCCAAGACCAGCGTGAAGGCTTCCGCCGTCAAGGCTAAGGCCGCCGCTGAAAAGGCTGCTACCGAGATCGTCGACGCTGCTGCTGTAGCGGTTGCCCCCGCTGTCGAGAAGGCTGCCAAGGCAGCCAAGCCCGTTGCAGAAAAGGCCGCCAAGGCCGCAAAGCCTGTTGCCGAGAAGGCCGTCAAGGCTGCCAAGCCCGTAGTTGAGAAGACTGTCGAGGCTGCTAAGCCCGTGGTTGAGAAGGCTGTTAAGGCTGCTGAGCCTGTCGTCGAAAAGACCGTCGAGGCCGCTAAGCCGGTCGTCGAGGAAGCTGTCAAGGCTGCTGCCCCTGTTGTGGAGGAGACCGTCAAGGCCGCCGAAAAGGCCGCTGCCGAGGTTAAGACCGCTGTGAACACCGCCGCCAAAAAGCGCGGCCGCAAGAGCAAGCGCAAGTAATTTGCACCTGCACATTTTTGCCCGATAACCCCTGCGCCGAATTATGCTGTAACAAGTTGCCCCCGGTACCGTTAAGTACCGGGGGCTTTTGGTTTTATATTAGGTTTTTACGGGCAAAATCAACCCAACGCCGCGATGCTCTCTTTGATCTTCGCGGTCTTTTCCTGGGCGGCGGCCAGCTTGGCGCGGGTCTCCTCCACCAGCTTGGCGGGGGCTTTCTCCACGAACTTCGGGTTGTTCAGCTGGTTGGTGAACATGCCCAGCTCCTTCTCGGCCTTGGTCAGCTCCTTGTTCAGGCGGGCCAGCTCCTTCTCACGGTCGATCAGCTCCATCATCGGGATAAAGCCCTTGGCATCCGGGGTAGCCACGTTTACCATGCCGTCGGCGCTGCCCTCATACTTATGGGTCACGGTCACGTCGGTGGCAAAGGCAAAGCGGGCCAGGTAGGCGCCGCCCTTCTCAAAGGCAGCGGGGCTGGCAGTCTCAATGACCATGCTGGTCTTCTTGGCGGGGTGGACGTTCATCTCGGCGCGCATGGTACGCACAGCCTTGATGTAATCCATCAGTTTTTCAAAGTCAGCGCAGTCCTCGGCCCAGATCTTCATGTTCTCATTGCCCGGCCACAGCTGGGTCATGATGGTCTCGCCGCTGCCGGGCAGGGCCTGATAGATCTCCTCGGTGATGAACGGCATGAAGGGATGCAGCAGCTTCAGTGCGCGGTCCAGCACATACACCAGCACCTTGCGGGCGGTGTCGGCGGCCTGGGCGTCGTCGCCGTTCAGGCGGGTCTTGCAAATTTCGATGTACCAGTCGCAGTACACTTCCCAAATAAAGTTCTCCACCTTCTCGGCGGCCAGGCCCAGCTCGTACTTATCCAGGTTGGCGGTGGCGTCGGCGGCCATCTTGGCCAGCTCGCTCAGCACCCACTTGTCGCTCATGTCCAGCTGGTCCTCTGCGGGCAGGCCTGGCTGGAAGTCTTCAGGCAGGTTCATCTGCACAAAGCGGGAAGCATTCCACAGCTTGTTGGCAAAGTTACGGGCAGCCAGCACCTTTTCATCGCTGTAACGCATATCGTTGCCGGCGGTGGAACCGATAATGAGCATCAGGCGCAGGGCGTCGGCACCGTACTGGTCAATGACTTCCAGCGGGTCGATACCGTTGCCCAGGCTCTTGGACATCTTGCGGCCCTGGCTGTCGCGCACGATGCCGT
>ERZ1034768.334-NODE-334-length-16790-cov-6.723872_pt1 | contig 16790 bp, 17 predicted proteins | sample MGYA00520691_ERZ1034768 | MGnify/ENA primary metagenome ERZ1034768 (study PRJEB33766, sample SAMN09781704) | gut metagenome | biome: gut microbiome | host: Homo sapiens | place: Madagascar | study: EMG produced TPA metagenomics assembly of the PRJNA485056 data set...
ATTCAGTTCGTTGAGTTTAATGGTGACTGCAAAGCGTCCATACAGAGCGTTCCTTTCCTGCAAGAGGTCCTTCATCATCCCGATGTGAGAGCCAGAAAGGACAAGCTCGATATTCGAGAGTCTGTTGTCGATGATGTTCTGGAAAATGGAGTCAACCGTTGCAGAGTCAGTCGCCTTTTTGGGATAGGGGTATTCGTCAATAACCACCACTATTTTTTTAGGCAGGGCATTAAGATAAATAAACACATCTTGCAAGGTGCTGAAGTTCAAAGGAACAGGCAGCATTTTGACTCGGACCAATTCCCGTACAAGGCCGTCAATATTATCTTGCATTGCGCCTTTTGAGCACTCATAGTACACTGTCTGATGCTGACAGTTCTCAAGCGCTTTCTGGATGAGTGTGGTCTTACCGACCCGGCGCTTGCCGTAAACCATTACTGCCTTTCCGATATAGTCCTGCTGCAAAAGGGTGAGCTCTTTCTCGCGACCAATAAACATTATCGCACCTCCAATTTTGTTGAATTATATTTCATTGAATTTACTTTCAACATTATTTTACCACGAGACCGGACAAAAAGCAAGCAAAAAAGAGGACCACCGCACCGCAAGTGGTGGCCCAATGTAAGGATAATGGAAGAGGAATGTGAGACTTGTCATAACTGTTGGTGCGGCAAATAGTACACATTTAGCTTTGGACCAGCATTGAGGTCCACGGCATACACTGGAATTCCGGCGCAATCCTTTATCAAACTGCAGCTGAGTCGGTCGTTTGCGTTGCAAATGTAGTTGATGCCTTTGTAGTACCCATGTTTTAGTAGTGGGCTGACAGCATAAACGAAAAACTGTGCAATATCATAGAGGTCACAGACACTATACCGAATTCCAATGAACATAAAAGGTGTCTCGTCAAATAAACTGCTAATTTGGATATAACCGACGGTAATGCCATCCGAAACACGCGTGATTCCGTATGTTACGCTGTTTTCCGGGTTACACCAAGAATATAACAAAGAAAAAGAGAGATTCTTGTTTGTTCGGAACTCTCCATAAGAGTGTTCCAACGCATAGAGATTACCAGTTGTTGATGCATACTGCACATCTTTGCAATTTTCTTGTTCGATTTCAGAAACCAATTCTGGAGAGCATTCGACCAGAGTATAGTTCTGCATGTCAAATTTCAAGACAAAGAGCGGTTTTGGTTTGGTTTTGAACCCGAGATACACGCTCTGATGTTCTTTCTCATAGAGAACAAATCATTATGGGGGTTATCAACTGTGTGTGGGTGGCAGTGGCCGGCCTGCTGGTGACGGACTTCATCTACAACATCGGCACTACCGTTTTGAACGGCGGCATCTCGATGGTCATTTTCTTCTTTGTGAATAAAATCATCTTCCCCCAAAGCGGAAAGTAACAGGATATCATCCGCAAAAACGGCGGGTTATTTCAGCCTTTGTGCTGGAGTAACCCGCCGTTTTTTTGCCGTGCCGCTACGCAGCGATGGAAACAGGCGAAGAATAAAATTAGATAAATAAATTTACCTAACAATATTGACATGCGAGATAAACGTGCTATAATGTCCTCATTGACAAATATGTCAATTTATTTAGTTAAATTATGTGAGGTACGCATTATGAGCTTTGAAGAACTGAAAGAAGTATTTGTTGACACCCTGAACTGCGATGCTGACAAGGTCACGATGGCCGCCAGCCTGACCGAGGACTTGCAGGCGGACAGTCTGGATGCCGTAGAGCTGAACTTGGCGTTTGAGGAAAAGTTTGGGGTTACGATCGCTGATGAGGATCTGGGGACGCTTAAAACCGTGGGCGACATCTTCAACTATCTGGCCGCACGGGCAGCCTAAAGGGTATTGCAGAATGAGTGCCATTGAAAAGCTGTTTCCGGCCAGCCCGCAGGAGCGCAGCTTTCAGCTGAAAGCCCGCCGCGATGCCGGTACGGCCGCGCCAAACTGGGTGCCGCCGCAATTTGTTGCCTGCAAAAAGTGCGGCCGCCGCGCCACCCGCCAGGTCTGGACCAAAAGCCTGTATGTGTGCCCCAACTGCGGGGTGCATCTGCCTATCGGGGCTTATTACCGGCTTAGTACGGTTTTGGACCACGGGACCTTTAAAGAGCTGAACCCGGACATTGCCCCCAATGATGTGCTGCATTTCCCCGATTATCAGGAAAAACTGGCCGCTGCTTCGGTCAAGACTGGTTTGAAAGAAGCCGCCGTTACCGCAACCGGCATGATCGGCGGCGTGCAGGTGGTGGTCGCTGTGCTGGACAGCCGCTTTTTTATGGGCAGCATGAGTACCGCTGTTGGTGAAAAAATCACCCGCGCAATCGAGTATGCTGCCGATAAGCGTCTGCCGCTCATCATTTTTTCCGCCAGCGGCGGTGCGCGGATGCAGGAGGGCATTTTCAGCCTGATGCAGATGGCCAAAACCAGCGCCGCACTGGAACGTTTTAACCGCAGCGGCGGGCTGTACGTCAGCGTACTGACCCACCCCACTACCGGCGGAGTCACGGCCAGCTTTGCCAGCCTGGGCGACATTACACTGGCCGAACCGGGTGCGCTCATCGGCTTTGCCGGGCCACGTGTCATTGAACAGACCATCGGGGAAAAACTGCCTGATGGGTTTCAGCGCAGTGAGTTCCAACTGGAACACGGCTTTGTGGACCAGGTCGTACCGCGCACCGAGTTAAAAGAGGTCTTAACGCGGATCTTGCAGCTCCACACGCGGGGGAGGAAACGCAGATGATCAAGGAAGTTTTGCAGCAATTGGAACCGCTGGACGCGCAGATCGACGCGCTGTGCAGCAGCGCCGACGATGCCGAGATGACGGACACGACCACCCATGCGGCTGAGCTGGCCGAGCTTTCCGCACAGGAAAACATGCTTTTGCAGCGCTGCACCTCGCTGACGCCGGAGGACCGAGTCTTTCTGGCCCGCCGCCCCGACCGCCCGCACATTACCGAAATAATCGACAACCTGTTTACCGATTTTTTTGAGCAGTGCGGTGATCGGCAATGCAAAGAGGATGCGGCTATTTTATGCGGGATCGCACGGTTCCACGGGATGCCCGTTACCGTTTTGGGGCACCGCAAAGGGACCACGCTGGAAGAAAACCTGCACTGCAACTTTGGCATGCCGGGACCCGAGGGCTACCGCAAGGCCCTGCGCGTGATGAAACAGGCGGAGAAATTTCATCGTCCCATCATCACTTTCGTTGACACCCCTGGCGCTTACCCCGGCAAAGATGCCGAGGAGCGCGGCCAGGGAGAAGCCATTGCCCGCAACCTGATGGAGATGAGCGGCCTGACTGTCCCGGTGCTGGCCATTGTCACCGGCGAGGGGTCCAGCGGCGGCGCGTTGGGTCTGGGCGTTGCCAACCACATTCTGATGCTGGAAAACGCCGTGTATTCGGTGCTCAGCCCCGAGGGGTTTGCCAGCATTTTGTGGAAAGATGCTTCCCGCAGCGGCGAGGCCTGCACCATGATGAAGCTGACGGCACAGGACCTGTACGCAGACGGCATTGTGGAAGAGGTCATCCCCGAACCGCTGGGCGGCGCACAGCGCGGGCGGCAGCTGCTTTTCAGCCGGTTGGACACCGCCATTGCGGTGCACCTTGCTGCCTTATGCAAGATGAGCGGCAAAGCTTTGGCCGACCAACGATACAAAAAATACCGTCGCATCGGAGAAATGAGGGGCGCATGAAAGGTTTACGGCTGCTGGCCACTGGTGGGGCATTGCCTGGCCGCGTGGTGACGAACGAGGACTTGCGCCGACAAGTGGACACAAGTGACGAATGGATCACGACCCGCACCGGCATCCGCCAGCGCTATTACTGCACCGAAAACGAAGATGCCGCCACGCTGGCCATCACCGCCGCCCGTCAGGCCATGGCCCGCAGCAGCCTGACGGCAAGCGACATTGCCTGCTGCATTGTGGCAACACTCTCGGCTCCAACGGCTACCCCCAGCATCGCATGCCGCGTGCAGGCGGCGCTGGGCTTGCCGGAGGACCGACCCGCTTTTGATGTAAATGCGGCCTGTTCCGGTTTTATTTATGCTGCCGCCACGGCCCACGGGCTGCTGACCACCCTGGGCGGGCAGTATGCGCTGGTCATTGGCTGCGAGGCGCTCTCCCGCATGATGGACCCGACCGACCGCACGACCTGTGTATTGTTTGGCGATGGAGCAGGCGCGGCTGTTTTTGAGCTGGCCGAAAATGTACCGTTCGCCGTTACTTTGGGCGCACGGGGCAGCGAAGCCATCCGCGCGGGCGGCCCTGCGGCCTGTGACACAGCACCCATTACGATGGACGGCAAGGCGGTTTTCCGCTTTGCGGTGGAAACCATGCCGCGCTGCCTGCAAACCGTGCTAGACCGCAGCCAAAAGACATTGTCTGACCTAGATTGGGTGGTCTGCCACCAGGCCAACAGCCGCATCATTGACCATTGTGTCAAACATTTACACGCAGAATCGTCGAAATTTTATAAAAATATGGACCGTCACGGCAACACCAGTGCCGCCAGCATCCCGATTGCCCTGCATGAAATGGAAGAAAGCGGCTTGCTGCGCCCCGGCCAGACGCTGGCCTGCATCGGCTTTGGCGGCGGGCTGACCTGGGGCGGGATGCTGCTGACGTATGAGGGTAGAAAATGAAGCTGCTCAACGAAATTTTAGGTACAAAATATCCCATTATCCAGGGCGGTATGGCTAATATCGCTACAGGCGAGTTTGCCGCTGCCTGTTCCAACGCCGGGGCACTGGGGCTGATCGGCTCCGGCGGCATGGATGCCGCCGCCCTGCGGAAAAACATCCGCCGCTGCCGCGCACTGACCGACAAGCCGTTTGGCGTGAACATCATGCTGATGCACCCGCAGGCGGATGAATTTGCCAAAATCGTGGTGGAAGAGGGCGTAAAGATCGTCACCACCGGGGCTGGAAATCCGGGAAAGTACATGGCCGCGTGGAAAGCAGCCGGCATCACGGTCATCCCCGTGGTGGCAGCGGCAATTTTGGCCAAACATCTGGAACCGCTTGGCATTGACGCCGTTATTGCCGAGGGCACCGAGAGCGGCGGCCACGTGGGCGAGATGACCACGATGGCCCTGGTTCCGCAGGTCGTGGATGCTGTTCACGTGCCGGTGATCGCAGCAGGCGGCATTGCGGACGGGCGCGGGCTGGCTGCAGCACTGGCGCTGGGGGCCTGCGGTGTGCAGGTCGGCACCTGTCTGTTGGCGAGCATCGAGTGCCCGATCCATGAAAACTACAAAGAAGCCCTGCTGAAAGCCCGCGACAGTGATACCATCGTGACCGGCCGTATCAGCGGCACCCCCGTGCGCGTGCTGAAAAACCGCATGAGCCGTGAGTATGTCCGCCAGGAAAAGGCCGGAACTGACAAAATGGAGCTGGAGCGCTTTACTTTAGGCAGTCTGCGCAAGGCTGTATTTGATGGCGATACCGAGAATGGCAGCCTGATGGCAGGGCAGGCAGCAGGGATGCTGCACGAAGTCCGCCCGGTGGAAGAAATTTTTGCCGCCATGGTAAGCGATGCCAAAAACTGCATCGACGGGCTGCACAAGGAGATCACCTTATGAAACTAGCATTTTTATACGCCGGGCAGGGCAGCCAGCACGCCGGTATGGGCCAGGACCTTTACGAGGCTTTCCCGGCATTCCGCGCCGCTTTTGACGAAGCTGCGGCGGCAGTGGATTTTGATTTGAAAGAAGTCTGCTTTACTGACACAACAGGCGTACTGAACGAGACCCAATACACCCAGCCCTGCATGACGGCGTTTGCCGCTGGCCTTACTGCCGTACTGCGGGAGGCAGGTGTTACACCGGATTATGCGGCGGGGCTGTCTTTGGGAGAGTATTCTGCCCTGGCCTGTGCGGGGGTGTTTGATGTGCGGACGGCGGTTGCCTTAACGGCTTTTCGCGGTAAGGCGATGACCGCGGCTGCAGCCGGGCACACTTGCGGAATGACAGCCGTTTTGGGGCTGGAAGAAGCTCCCTTGCAGGCATGCTGCGATACAGCTGCCGACGAGGGCATTGTGCAGATCTGTAACTACAACTGCCCAGGCCAGCTGGTCATTGGCGGTGACAAAGCCGCGGTGGACAAAGCTGCCGCGCTGGCGCTTGCTGCCGGGGCACGGCGCTGCCTGCCGCTGAATGTCAGCGGCCCGTTCCATACCTCGTTGATGCACCCGGCCGGGGACGCGCTGCGGGAGAAATTTAGCGCCACCCGCTTTGCGTCGATGCAGCTCCCTGTGCTGTTCAACTGCCTGGGGCACGAGATGGCGGAAACCGACACCATTGCCGCGCTGCTGGAAAAACAGGTGCAGTCCGGCGTGCGTTGGGAAGCGACCATCCGCCGCTTGGCAGAATTGGGCGTGGACACCGCCATTGAGATCGGCCCTGGCAGGGTGCTGACCGGTTTTGTTAAAAAGACCGTAGGAAGTGCCATCTCGTGCTACCCGGTGGAAACTGCCACGCAGCTGCAACAGTTGCTGCGCACCATGAAAGGAGCCTGACCATGCCGCAAACCGAAACCCTGCGCCGTGCCGCCCTGGTTACAGGCGGGGCCAAAGGCATCGGCCGGGCCATCTGCTTGGCGCTGGCCGAAAACGGCGTGAACATCGCCGTCAACTACGCCGGCAGTGCCGCCGCTGCCGAGGAAACGGCCGCAAACTGCCGCGCCCTTGGTGTGCAGGCCATCACGCTGCAGGCGGATGTACGCACCCCCGAAGCCTGCCAGAAACTGGTGGAAGATACCGTTGCCGCTTTTGGACGGATCGACGTGCTTGTCAACAACGCGGGCATTACTGCCGACAAATTGCTGCTGCGCATGACCGAAGCTGATTTTGACAACGTGCTTGCCGCCAACCTGAAAGGGGCATTTTTCTGCACTAAGGCGGCCACCCGCTTTATGATGCACCAGCGGTATGGGCGCATCGTAAGCGTCAGCAGTGTGGTCGGGCTGCACGGCAACGCGGGCCAGGCCAACTACGCGGCCAGCAAGGCGGGGCTGATCGGCCTGACGAAAAGTGTTGCCAAAGAGTATGCCGCCCGCAATATCACCGCCAATGCGGTAGCACCCGGCTTTATAGCAACGGATATGACCGCCGCCATGCCGGAAGCTGCCCGCGCGGCTGCCGCGGCAGCCATCCCGGCAGGTAAAATCGGCCATGCCGAGGATGTTGCGGCAGCGGTGGCTTTTCTGGCAGGGGAGCAAGCCGGTTACATTACCGGCCAGGTCCTTTGCGTTGACGGTGGAATGGGAATGTGAGGTGCGCTATGAAAACAGAAAAGAAACGCCGGGTCGTTATCACCGGCCTTGGCACGGTAAACCCTACCGGCAATACGGTGGCAGAAAGCTGGGCCGCTATTAAAGATGGCCGCTGTGCCGTTGAGCCAATTACCGCTTTTGACACGGCCGATTTTAAAGTAAAACTGGCCGCAGAAGTCAAGAACTTTGACCCTGCCGAACGCATTGACAAGCGCGAAGCCCGCAAAATGGCACGCTTTACCCAGTTCGCCGTAGCCGCTGCCGAGGAAGCGATTGGCGACAGCGGCCTTGCGCTGGAAGAAATCGACCGCACACGATTCGGGGTTATTCTTTCCAGCGGCATCGGCGGCCTGCCCACGATCGAGGAAGAACATACCCGCGGCCAGCAGCGCGGTTTTGAAAAAGTCAGCCCCTATTTTGTCCCCATGTCCATCGGCAATATGGCGGCGGGACAGATTGCCATCCGTTTTGGCTTGCAGGGCATGTGCAGCTGCCCCACCACCGCCTGCGCAGGCGGCACGAATGCAATCGGCGATGCGTTCCATCGTATACGCGATGGGTACGAGGACCGCATGCTCTGCGGCGGCAGCGAAAGCTGCATCAGCCCGCTGGGGGTGGGCGGCTTTGCCAGCATGAAAGCCCTTTGCATGGCGGATGACCCGGCCCGGGCCTCGATTCCTTTTGATGCCCGCCGCAGCGGTTTTGTGATGGGCGAGGGCAGCGGTGTACTGCTGCTGGAAGAGTTGGAAGCTGCCCGGGCACGCGGTGCCAAAATTTATGCCGAGGTCGTTGGCTATGGCGCCAACTGTGATGCCTATCACTTTACCGCCCCGGCACCAGGCGGCACAGGTGGTGCGGCCTGCATGCGGCTGGCACTGGCCGATGGCGGGGTGGCGCCTGAACAGATCGGCTACATCAACGCCCACGGAACATCCACCCACCTGAACGACAGCTGTGAGACGGCCGCCATCAAAACGGTGTTCGGCGGCCACGCGTACAAACTGGCCGTGTCTTCTACCAAGTCGATGACCGGCCATCTGCTGGGCGGTGCCGGCGGAGTAGAGGGCGTATTTACCGCGCTGGCCCTGCACGACGCCTTTTTGCCTGCTACCATCAATTTACAAGAGCCTGACCCCGAGCTGGATCTTGATTATATCCCCAACCAGGGCCGCGCAGCGCAGGTGGAGTACGCTATGAGCGACAGCCTGGGCTTTGGCGGTCACAACGCCTGTGTGGTGTTCAAACGCTGGGAGGGATGAGGATGAACTATACACCCAATGAACCGCCCCGGACCCTGACGGCGGCTGAGATCGAAAAGATTCTGCCGCACCGTTACCCGTTTGCTTTGGTGGATAAGATCCTGGACTACACCCCCGGCCAATGGGCGCGGGGCGTCAAATGCGTGACCCGCACAGAACCGTTTTTTCAGGGGCATTTTCCCGGCCACCCGGTCATGCCCGGCGTGCTGATTTTAGAGGCGCTTGCCCAAACCGGCGCGGTGGCCGCATTAAGCCTGCCGGAAAACCGTGGAAAACTCGCCTTGTTCGGCGGTGTGAAAAACGCCCGCTTCCGCCGTCAGGTCGTGCCCGGCGATGTACTGACTTTGGAATGTGAACTGGTAGAACAGCATGGTCCGGTAGGCATCGGTAAGGCTACCGCCTGGGTGGACGGCGTGCGCGCGGCCAACGCCGAACTAACGTTTGTTCTCACGGATGCTTGAGGGCTGGTTTTGCATGGCGGATTGTGCTATAATAAAGCCATTAACCTACAGGGGGATTCTCGCCATGCTGGACCAGACATTCGGACAGGTATATACCAAATTCAAGCTGCATTTCTATAAGCAGATCTTCAGCCGATTCGAGGACCGCGAAGCTACGCTGACGACTGTAGAATCTTTCTGCATGGAAGTTATCATGGCATTGGGCGAACCTACGATCGCGCAGTTCAGCCACATGATGAACCTTTCCACCCCCAACGCTGCCTATAAGATCAACTCGCTGGTTAAAAAAGGCTATGTCGAGCGCATCCGGTCTACTACCGACAAACGCGAATACCGCCTGCGCCCAACCCAAAAGTACATTGATTACTACAACATCAGCTATTCCTACCTGCACCTGGTCATGGAGCGCGCTAAACAGCGCTTCAGCCCCGATGACCTGGCTAAACTGGAAGAAATGCTGCAAGTCGTCTCTGACGAGCTGATGCCGGAGATCCAGCTGCCCAAATAAAACTTTGAACCGCACGATTTCTCTACGATCCAACAATAACATAAACCCGCCCCGTTTGGCTTTGGTAGGCCAGGACAGGGGCGGGTTTATATTATTTATGTATGCTATTACTTTTTCTGCTCAATCGTATCGCCAGTCTCCGATGGCGCAGGGGCATCACCAAACACAACCCTCATATCCGGCGGTGGCGGTACCTGGTCGGCCATGACCTGCAATACTTTCGAGGACGATTTGTGCATCTCGTCCAGAAAGTGGTTCAGCTGTTCCGGGCCGCCGTTGCGGTTTTCCTGGATGAGCTGGGCCAGCGAATACATGCAGGCGGCCGGATTGCGCAGGTCGTGGACCATGTCGTGCCACAGTGCCTCCTGCTTGCGAACCTCATGCTCCACATTTTGGTGGAGTGCGTCCATCTTTTGCTGCAAGGTGCGCAGGCGCATGGTCTGCAGCACGGCGGCAGCGAGAGAAGCGACACAGAGAACAACCAACACAACGATTAACATAGATACTCCTCCAAACAATAAAATTTTTATACTATCCCAATGAAGGGGGAAGCAACACATTGTAAGATGTCGGAAAATCTGTGAAAAAGGCTCTTACAGCAAACAGGGTTACACAGCAAAATAAAATGCGTGCAAGAAACACTGTTATTTGAAATTTAATATACAATATGTGCCGCAAAATGGCAAGCTCTTTTTGTCGAGTTTGAAAAATTTATAAGCTACTTGATAGAAATATCGCTGTTTTGCTACAAGAGTGATACAAAAAAGGGCCGCAGCCCCCTTAAAAATCAACAAAACAGAACTGTTGTCCTGCTTTTACACAGCATGCAGCCGTACTATAATAGAAAATACACTTTAAAAAGGCAAAGCGCTCTGTGATTCGGCGCGCTTTGCGCAAAAAGATGCTGATGCGGCAAAAGCTGAATGTGGGGCGCAGAAAAGTCATTTTACTAGAGGATGGGGAAAATGCGAGGTTTGGGAGCGATCATCAATGCGCTGGCTATTGTGGCCAGCGGTGTGCTGGACATCTGGAACGATGAAACTGATCAGCGGGGATTGCTGCATATGCGGTAGTCCCAGTCATTCGTTGTGTGCCCGGCATGGGCAATAGGTGGTGCAAAACCACTACGCGCTCGGCAGTATGGAGCGTTAGCCGAAGGCAAAGGTGTCCATCGTGAGGTGGAATCTGAAGGAAGCCGGATGACAGCAAAAAACGCTGGCGGGCAAACTTCTGAACCGACGAACAGAAATCACATAGTAGGCCGTACAGGAAAGGACGAGTGTGCTAGGCAACACAAAGTCTAAAGTCACAGCGCGGGAGCGTCTGATCGCTGTGCTGAAAAACTTTGCAAGTCAGCTGCCGTCGGAACTGGGAACAGGTGTATTCTGCATCAGCGAAATTTACAACGACGAGAAGAAGCTGCAAAAAGCCTACGAGGATACCTCAGCGATGGTACGCACGGGCTATTTCTGTGAGAAAAACTGTGTCATTGCCAACCCTGTATCTGCCGAAAAGGATACCCGCCGGATGAATACCCAGGCGTTGGCATCGGCCATCCAACACGCCCAGGCTGAGGAAGCAAGGAAGTTGCTGAACGATTGGAAGCAGGGGCTTGTGATCAGCAAAGATAAACAGTTGGCGCTTGCCAAGATCCGCGAATGTTCTCGCGAAACGGCCCTGTGTGCGGCTAAACTGGAAATGAACACCGAAAATCTATGGCAACACTACTATGAAAACGAAAACTTTGCCGCGCGGTACGACTGCCTGATCCGTGGTGTGCTGACTGTTTGCGAATACGCCAAAAAGAAAGCCGGTGTGGTCAGCCGCATGTGCCTGTATGTGGAGGAACACTACGGTGACCGTGACCTGAGCCTGGAGGGAATGGCAGATATGCTGCAATTAAACAGCAGCTATTTAAGTCGCACTTTCAAAAAGGAAATGCAGGAAAATTTCTCCGAATATCTGGTACGGATACGCATTGAAAAGGCCCAGGCATTGCTGGCAGGCACCGCCATGAAAACCTACCAGATTGCCGAGGAAGTGGGCTTTAGTGATCCGCATTATTTCAGCCAGGTATTCAAGAAAAAGTGCGGCATGGTACCGGCTGATTACCGCGAAAAGTGCAAAAAATTACCACCTGAAACTCAAAATTGATAACTGTTGCCAATGTCGCAAATTTTATAGAATATAGACAACGAAAGTGCTTGAGAGACAAGCACAATAGAAGCACAAAAGGAGGAAAACACAAATGAAAAAGACAATGGCATTGGTAATGGCAGCATGTATGGCAGGAGCCACACTGGTAGGCTGCGGTTCATCCGCAAGCAGTGCCGCACCGGCAGGGGACAGCAGCACCAGCACCGCCGCCAGTTCGTCCGACAAGCAGGTCACGATGGACCTGATCTGGTGGACCGACGGCAACGAGACCAAGGTCATGCAAGGCTTGATTGATGAGTATGAGCAGTTGCATCCGAACATCAAGATCAACCTGCAGGAGATCGCCTTCGATGACCTGAACACCAAACTGCAGATGTCCATTGCGGGTGGTGAGGCACCTGCAATGTCGCGTGGCACTGAGGGAACCGTCAGCCAGCTGCACGATGCAATGGTCGACTTCAGCGATTACATTGATACCGATGCACTGCAAAGCGAGTATCTGGAATCTGTTGACTACCTGTATAAGAGCGACAACGAAGTTGTGGCAATTCCAACCGAGGTTACCGCCAATGGCATGATTTACAATAAGACTGCCTTTGAGGCTGCTGGTGTGGAAGTCCCCACCGGTCCCGACGATGTTTGGACCTGGGACGAGTTCAGGGAAGACCTACAGAAAGTTGTGGACAGTGGCGCTGTCAAGTACGGTATGGTTATCGATAACCCCTCTCACCGCTGGGCCACCATCCTGTATGAATTCGGCGGCAGCTTGGCTAACGAAAACGGCGGCAACCTTTCCAGTCCTGAGAGCATGAATGCAATCAACTTTACCAAGGGCTTGTTTGATGATGGCTTGGCTGTCAGCAGCATTTGGCTCAGTGGAGAAGACGCCAACAACCTCTTCCGTTCTGGTCAGGTGGCTGTGCATATCTCCGGTACTTGGATGATTCAGAACTATAACGAGAACATTAAGGACTTTGAGTGGGGCGTTACCTACATGCCTAAAGGAACTACTCGCTCTTCCGTCCCCGGCGGTAAGAACATTACCGCTTTTAAAGGTACAGGCTGCGAGCAGGAAGCTGTTGACTTTATTACCTGGGTAACTGCAAAGGAACAGAACGAAAAGTATTGCAAAGATTGCCTGTATGTTTCTCCGCGTAAGGACAATGCCAACATTGAGTACCCTGTTCGTGCAGAGGAATTCTCTGTCTTTGCAAACGAGTTGGCCAACACGGTCCCCGCAACAGGTTTTGATCTGGGTATGGCAGGCTACGCTGCGGTTGCTTTTACCGATCTGCAGGATTACTGGCCTGAAGTGCTAGCCGGAACCCTCACGCCCGAAGACATGGCTGCAAAGATCGATGCTGATACCAACGAATTTATGAAGGACAAGGGCTACATCCAGTAAAAAACCGATACAAGCGCTGGAATAGCGTAGAAAAAGGCGGGTGGCGCGGATAAGTGATCTGCGCCACCTGTTTTAATAGAAAGGGGTATCTGTAGTGAAAAACGCCAAAAGAAAGGGCTCTATTCAATCAGCTGAGATGAAAGTGTTCCCGTATCTGATGATCTTGCCAAACCTGTTTATATTCACCATCTTTATTGCCGTGCCTGCGGTTTTCGGCTTTGTCTATTCATTGACTGACTGGGGTGGCTTAGGCAACTTAAACTTTATTGGCTTGTCTAACTATGTAAAACTGTTCCATGACAGCTACTTTTGGACTTCCATCCGGCAAACTTTTATTTATGCCATCATTGCTCTGCCTATGATTGTAGCAATCCCGCTGCTGTTGGCCACGATGCTGGTCAAAAATATCCGTGGCCGTAGCTTCTTCCGTGCTGTATTTTATTGGCCGTCCATGATTTCGTACATCGTCGTCGGTCTTTTGTTTCAGTTTATTTTTGGTGATAGCACGGGTGTTATCAACTACCTTATTACGCAAATGGGTGGCACATCCGTCAATTGGTTTACCAATGGTGTCTCGGCCATGACAGTTGTTATTATTGCATCGATCTGGTCGCGTTCTGGTTTCTATATGGTTACCTTTATCTCTGGTCTGATGAGTATTGACGAAACTTATTATGAAGCTGCTGAGGTGGATGGTGCTTCGAACCTGCGCCAGTTTATCTCCATCACGCTGCCGCTGCTCAAGCCCAACACATTCCTGGTTATGATCCTGGGCTTTATCGATTTGTTCAAGCAGTACGGTCTGGTCCTGACGCTGACGAACGGAGGTCCAGCAGGTACAACGAAATTTGCTGTTCAGTACATTTATGAGCGGGCATTCCAGAAGTTCGAACTCGGCTACGCCAGCGCCTTGTCCATGGTGCTGTTGGTCATTCTGGCCGTTTTGACGCTGGTTCAGTTTAAGGTAAATAAGGGAGGTGCTGTCAATGACTAACACATTGCAGAAAAACACCAAAAAGGAATCAAAGGTAAAAGGCATTGCTGGCCGCAAAGAAAACCACACCCTTACTTATATCGTCTTGGTGATTTTTACCCTGATTTACATTTTGCCCATCCTCTGGATGACGATTTCCTCTTTCAAATCGGGCACCGAGCTTTTCAGTTATCCGCCCAAGCTGCTGCCTTCCCGTTTCACGCTGGAAAACTACATTGATGCCTGGAACCGCGGCGATTTCAGCCTGTACTTTAAAAATACGACCATTGTTGCTGTATCGGCAACGCTGCTGACCGTTGTCATTAACACCATGGCAGGTTATGCCTTTGCCAAGTATAAGTTCAAGGGCAGCACGGTCATCTTTATGTTCTTCCTGGCAACGATGATGCTGCCGTTGGAAGTGCTGATGATCCCCATTTTCCAGGTTATCCGCACATTTAAAATGTACAACAACTTCTGGGGCCTGATTATTCCCTGCGCAGCTACCCCGGCAGGTGTTTTCCTGGTGCGGCAGTATTTCCTGACCATCCCCAACGAACTGATGGAGTCTGCCCGCATCGATGGTGCCAGCGAGACGCGCATCTTCCTGAAACTGATGATTCCCCTGGCAAAGCCTATTATGAGCGTTCTGGCTATCTTCTCCTTTCTCTGGCGCTGGAATGACTATATGTGGCCGCTGGTCGTTATCCGCGATACGCAGAAATATACGGTGCAGTTGGCGCTGGCCAACTTCTCCGGTCAGTATGCCGTTGACTGGGGCAGCCTGCTGGCTATGTCGGTGTTGACCATGATCCCTGTGCTGGTTATCTTCCTGCTGTTCCAAAAGCAGTTTATGAAGGGCATGATCGCCGGTGCAGTCAAAGGATAAGGTGCTACCATGGATATTTGCTCAAAATTACAGTCGATCGAGCCACAGGAAGGCTTTTACCTGCTGCACACCGATAACGCGCTGATCAAGCTCTGCTTTGTTACCGATGAAATTGTGCGTATCCGAGCTTCTTTTGACAAAGACCTGGCCGAGGAATCTTACATCCTGCTTACCACAGCGTGGGAAGATCGCCTGGATCCGCTGTTTGCGGGTGAGCGCACCCGCCTGACCCCGGTAAAGGCGGGGCTGAAAGAGACCGAAGACGCGGTGCTTTTCTCTACCGCTGAAGTGACCCTGCGAGTGGACCGCGACCCACTGAACTTCACCCTCTGCGATGCAGACGGCAATATCCTCTACCGTGCCTTGTCCGGTTGCCCCTTTGTTAAGGACAGCAATGGCCGGGTGATCGCCTACAGTGAAATGAAAGAAGACGACTGTTTCTACGGCTTCGGCGAGAAAGCAGGACTTCTGAACAAAAACAAAAAGTTCCTGCGGGAGCGAGCTACCGATGCCATGGGCTATGACCCCGAATATACCGACACGCTGTATAAGCATGTGCCGTTCTATCTGCGCCTGGACCGCGATACCCACAAGGCGGTGGGGGTGTTTTACCACAATTTTTACGAGTCCGTGTTCAACATGGGCTGCGAAAAAAGCAACTACTGGCATCGTTACAGTTACTTCCAGGCTGACGGTGGTGACATTGACTGCTTCCTGATTGGTGGTGATACCATCCCGCGCATTGTTGATAATTACACAATGCTGACGGGCCGCCCCTGCCTGCTGCCAAAGCGCGCCCTTGGCTACCAGGCATCCAGCATGTACTACCCTGAATTGGAAAAAGATTGCGATGACGCGATTTATGATTTTGTGGATACCATTCGGGAAAATGACTTCCCGCTGGACGGTTTCCATCTTTCCAGCGGCTATACTAGCTACAATAATAAGCGCTGCGTTTTTACCTGGAACACCACCCGCTTCAAGGACCCGCAAAAGTATTTACGCACCATGAAAGAGCAGCATGCCCAAAACGTGCCCAACGTCAAGCCAGGCATCCTGCTGTGCCACCCGTATTTTGCGGATTTTGAAAGAGCTGGTGTCTTTGTACAGGACAGCCACGACCAAGATACCTACGGCGTTGGCCGATGGTGGGGCGGTGATGGTGCATTTTGGGATTTTACCAGCCCCCAGGCTCGCGCACTTTGGAAAAAGTACCTGACCGATGCCATCATTGATGTGGGTACGGATTCGGTCTGGAACGATAACTGCGAGTACGACAGCCTGATGGACAAAGATTGCCGTTGCAATTTTGATGGTAAAGGCGGCACGATTGGTCAGCTGAAACCACTGATGAGTACCTTGATGTGTAAAATCGGCGCCGAAGCCGTGCAGGAACACGACGCAAACGCCCGTCCCTACATGGTTTGCCGCAGCGGCAGCGCAGGCATCCAGCATTACGCCCAAACCTGGTGTGGCGATAATGCTACCAGCTGGCGTACCCTGCAGTTCAATATTCCGATGATCCTTAGCATGGGCCTTTCCGGCCAGCCTAACGATGGTGCAGATATAGGCGGGTTTGCTGGGCCTGCCCCGGAGGAAGAACTGTTCATCCGCTGGGTACAGCACGGTATTTTTCAGCCGCGGTTCTCTATCCATTCGGCCAGTAGCGACAATACCGTCACGGAGCCGTGGATGTACAGCAAGTCAACCGACCTGATTCGGGAAGCCATTAAGCTGCGCTATCGCTTTACGCCGTATCTGTATAGTGCTGAGTATGAAGCCAGCTGCAACGGTACGCCCATCATGCGTCCGCTGGTGTATGAATTCCAGGAAGATCCGAATGTG
>ERZ1034768.339-NODE-339-length-16712-cov-4.969142_pt1 | contig 16712 bp, 15 predicted proteins | sample MGYA00520691_ERZ1034768 | MGnify/ENA primary metagenome ERZ1034768 (study PRJEB33766, sample SAMN09781704) | gut metagenome | biome: gut microbiome | host: Homo sapiens | place: Madagascar | study: EMG produced TPA metagenomics assembly of the PRJNA485056 data set...
TATATAAACTATTAAAATTTACAAAAAATACAAGAGGAAATTTTGAGTTATGATGAAGCCGAATTTTTTAGATATGTCAAAAATTTTAACTTCCAAACGGATTTACCGTTTGTTTGACGCGGTTGAAGCGCATGGCGGCACTCTGCGTTTTGTCGGCGGTGCCGTGCGCGATACTCTGGCCGGCCGCCATAATAACTTTGACTTGGATTTGGCTTCCGATTTGTCTCCGGACGAGCTTGTCGAAGCTTGTGAAGACTATGGGCTGAAAACCGTGCCTATCGGGCTAAAATTCGGCACTATCGGAGTAATTATAGATAATCAGGCGCTGGAAGTTACTTCTCTGCGCCGTGATGTGATAACCGACGGACGACATGCCGAAGTGGAATTTACCGATGATTGGAGCGTGGACGCCTCACGCCGCGACTTGACCATAAATGCGGTATATGCAGATTTATACGGCAATGTGTTTGATTATTACAACGGCATAAACGATTTGGAAAACGGAATTGTCCGCTTTATCGGCAATCCGGATGAACGCATAAAAGAAGACTATCTGCGGATTATGCGTTTTTTCCGTTTTTATTCTATTTTCAGCAAACAGCCGATGAACAAAGAAGCCTTAAAAGCCTGTGTTGCCAACAAAGACGGATTGCGCACACTTTCTATCGAACGAGTGCGCGACGAGCTGTTTAAATTGCTTGTAACCCCTAAAGCTGCTGAAACCATGCAGATTATCTTTGATAATGACATATTAAGTTACTTTCTGCCGAGCAAATCTATCCATATTAACGCTTTGAAGCACTTGACAGAGCTGGTGGAAGATATGAAATATGAAGGTAATTTTCTACGCCGATTGTTTGTTCTCTATCAGCCCAATGCTTCAGAAGCAGAGAATATGGCGCGGACCTTACGTTTTTCTAAACGGCAGAAAGATAACTTTATAAACTGGGCTAAAATTAACTTAATGCCCGAAAATATTTCTACTCCAAGCCAGCGCCTGCGTTTTATTTACCGCTATGGCAAAACATTCTGTCTGGATAAAATTCTGCTGACAGCGGCAATTTATAACATTGAAAATTCTAAAGTAGCCAATGTACTTCAAGAAGTGGAAGACGCGGTTGTACCTATTTTTCCGCTGCGGGGACGAGACCTGATAGAGCAAAATATCGCTACCGGAGAAAAAATCGGACAAACTCTTACTTTACTGGAGCAGCAATGGATTGACAGCAACTTCAATCTAACCCGCAATGAATTGCTGGAATTTGCTAAAAAAGCAATTTAACTTTGTTTCCGCTCTGCTGACAGCTGCCGCCGCCGTTGATTTCAGCATGACGGGCGCCGGTTCCATTTTGGCAAACAAAGCAGGTTGCACCGTCCAGTCCGTCAAAAGTCACATAAAATCCGCCGTCATCAGCAGAAGCAATATCCCAATTTATTCCGACAAAACCGTTAAAATCCAATCCGGCTTTGTTCAAACCTGCATAATTACCCAAATATGCAGTTTGCACTTCGGCCACCAAATTGCCCAAATCCTGCTGAAAACGCATTCTATTAACAGCCTGTTGTCCTTGCCCTAACGCTTGATAGCCTTGCGTAGAAAGCTCGCCGTCAATCAACAATGCGCCAAGTGTGTCGCTCATCTGAGCCGAGACGGTTTCGCAGGACAAAGCTAAAACTATTATTGCAATCAAAAATTTTTTCATAAATTTCTCCTTATAAATTTATGTTGTTTTGCCAGCCACGGGCGGCTTTGCTTAAATAATCATCAATCGGCGCCAATCCAGGATAGCGGATATATCCTAAAATCAGCGGTTTGTTATAATCTTGCAGCTCCGGCAGTTCCCAATTTCTCTGTTCCAGATAATAGCGCGCCAAATCGGCAAACAAACGGGCTTCCATAAATTCGCCCAACTTAGAATATTTAATCTGCGGACCGGCCTTTAAGCGTCGGCGAAAATCCTCAAAAAGTTTTTGGTGTTGCGACAGAGCCGGAACTTTGCCCGACAGCGTATCTTCAAAGCTTTGGCGAGCAAGTGGATTTTTCCAGCCGCCGCCGAACAAAACAAAATTTGCAGCTAAATCTATATTATCCGGTGTAGAAGCGACAGAATATGCCGCTAAATATCCGGCAAAAAATTCCAGAGTGTGCAGAATATCATAAAAAACCTGTTCGTGTTTCGCCGGATTTTCATAATTGTTTTCAATATAAGCAAAAAGCTCAGAAGTTTTATAAAAAGCCGGATCTCCTGATTTCGGAAGAGGCATTTCATAAAAATTCCGCCCCAGCGCAAACAGATAATGCAATAGCTCCGGCAATAATTTTCCCTGCATGCCCCAATGCGCTCCCCTATCAAACGCCGCGCCTTTATAACGCAGTACAAAACTATCCGTATACTCATTAAACGGACCGGCGTCCCAGCTGATTTGCGCTTTACCGTCTTTTATCCAAGCCAAATTGGATGTGTTTCCAGCATTGATATAGCAGCCGTCACCTTCCTGCCGCGAAATATGCGCATTATGCGGTGCTGCCAGCGGCGCTCCCTCAAAACCGTTCATCAGTAAAGCAGAGCGAAAGTCATTTATAACCGGAATATCGGTTAAATCTGCCAGCAGTTGAGCCGAGCCCATTTGCGTGGTAAACGGCAGTGTTCCGTTGATTTTAGCCAGAGACGGCGGATTATGGTCTAGTGTTTTGCCATGAAAGCCGATAGCCTGCACGCTGCTTTTATCAATATTATTCCGACGGCAAAGTTCATTAACTGCCTTGGCTACGCCTGAGACATATTTTTGGTGTACGGTTAAAAAATCATTATCTTTTATCAGCTCGGACGCCGGTATTTTCTGTGTAACCACTCTCTGCCGCAAAGCATCTACGCTTTGTTTTTCAGCCACGCTATAAGGAATGCTTAAACTGCAGATATCTGTAATTTTTTCTTCGTCAAACTCTGTCAGCACCACATCAACGGCATCCATAGAGTTTCCGGTCATATTACCGATAATGCGTAATTTAGTCATTTATTTTATCTTTCAGCAGCAACGCTGCGCCGATTAAGCCTGCATTATTGCCGGTTACAGCTTTTTGCAGCCGCAGCGGATTGTGATATCCTTTGGCATTTACAGCCTTTTCAACTGTCGGATAGTCCACAATTTCCGCCAAACTGCCGGATAGTGCCACAGCTTCGGTGTCTAGGATACTATTCAGCAAAGACACGCTGTCTATCAGACGATTTTGCCATTCTGCAAAAGCTTTTTCCGCAGCCTTATTATGTTCATTTTTCAGTTTGTAAAGAGCAAAACAATCACATTCATTCAAACCGTTTTGCTCGGCCAAAGTTGCCAAATCTCCGCCGGATAGCAAAAATGGCGGCTCGCCCGCTGCACCGGTTTTTCCGCGTAAAATTCTGCCATCGCAGATTATACCGCAGCCAACACCTGTTCCCAAGGTCAGCATAACCGCCTGCTTTGTTCCTTTCAGCACACCAATTTTATATTCCGCCCACAAAGCGGCGTTAGCATCATTTTCTACTAGTAGCGGTTTGTCTGTTAATTTATGGAAGCCAATGTTTTCATATCCTGCCGGCAGATTGTACGGCTTAGCCGCGAGTTTTTCGTTATAAACCACACCGGCTGTCGCCACCGCCGCGCCGTCAAATTCTTCTTCGCTTAAACGCTTTTTTATATATTCTTCTATTTTCCCTGCATCTTTAGGCGTCGGCATCGAAATTGCCGGACTGAGCAATTTTCCGCCCACCGAAACCACCGCCGAAGAAATTTTTGTGCCGCCGATATCAAAAGCCAATATTCTCATTTTTGCCTCCTTGCATATATATTCAGCATAAGTCAAGAATGTAAAAACTTTATTAGCAGCACAAAAAAACAGCGCCGATTTTTGTACTCAACCGACACTGTTTTGTTTTTATCTTTGGTTATCCAGAGCTTTTTTCTGAGCGGTCTGCTGTATGTTCAGCGGCTTCTGCTCGTTTTTTTGTTCTGTTTTAACTTCAGTTTTTTGTCGGGTGACCGGCTCTTGCTGCTGAACTTGTTTTTTATTTTTCAGCTCTTCGATTTTTTCTTCATTGCTGACCGGCTGTTTGTTTTCAATATTTATCTTTATCGGCTTTTTATCTTCAGCCTGTTTGCCTTTGGTTACCGGCTGTTTCTTTTTACCAAAGATTCTATCCAGCAAAGAACCGGCACGTTTTCGCAGCTTTTTACCTCCAAGCACATTGCCCAATATACCGAACATACCGACACCATCCATCCGCTGGTTATCAACCGTATGAGTTACGGTAGTTTTGACATTTATCTGCTTATACGGACTGTCGCCATCAGCATATGTGGTATAGCGGTCGCCTTTAGCGTCTTGCACAAAGCGTCCGGCGTCATTCTGAGAAGCATTGGAATCAAGCACCCCGTCATTTTGATACGGCGCACCGTTCACATAGCCGACCTGATTGTAACGGTTTATATGAGCATCAATCTCTTGAAAGGCTTTAACCGATTCCGGCGACAAATTAACATGCCCGTCGCTGGTTACAGAATGAGCCAGATTGTTGACTTCATGCTGAGAAATTCCGGTCTCTTGACTCCAGCCTGCACCCAAAACTTTATGATTACCGTGCGAAGCCACATCCGGTGCGCCCTGATTATGCAACATCATATTATCCGGAGCCTGCGCGCCGGCATCATGTGCGGCCATCAAATAGCGGTACGGATCAATGTGTGTGCCGTGAGCCTGATTATATTGATTGATTTCATCAACACGCTGCTGCAGCATATCCTCGTGACCGGCATACCATTTACCGACAGTAGCCTTTGCCCGCTCTTTAACACCGTCATCATAAACGGTTTCGCGGCGATTGGTTACTTCCTGCTCTTTGTGCTGGAACAAATCATTATCCGGATGAGCGTGATTATAGGCATCTATAGCCATATTGGCTGTCACGCGCCCACCGTAAGCTCCGGCCACATTAGCAATAGCCTGCACTGCAGCCCAGCCGGCTGATTCAAATTTACCTAGTCCTGATTTGCGTGAATCTCCATAATTTGAAATAACGCCATTCGTTGTACCGACAGCCAAAGCGCCGATACCTAAAGCCGAAGCCATTCCAGGATTTCCGGTTGCGGCAAAGCCCAGCGCCGCTGCGCCCATCGCTGTTGTCGCCACAGTCATCACCAGCTTTCGGTTTTTCAACATCGCTTTAAAGCCGGCAGGTTTACCCTCTTTCTTTTGCTGTTTGCGCCATTTATGAATCTGCCATAATGTCATACCAACCGCCAAGCTTGTACCGATTGCCATACCGGCAACCTTGTTAGCTCCCATAGTGCCGATAGTGGTAATAGCTCCGGAAACCAGAAAAGCCGAAGCCGCACCTTTAACAGTACGTTTCAGCATTTCTATACGGGCGGTTTTCTTATTGGTCTTGTTATCGGTGCGGGCGTCTGCGCGTTTATCCAAATCTTGAATTGGATTAAACACTGATGTTACAACCGGCTTGTCGCGGCCTACTGTTTGCGCCAAAGCGTCGGCATATCCGGCCGTTGCATTTACGGCCTCATCCACACCGGCTGCAAACGCCTGATGGCTGATTGCCATCGGCTTATCCGGATTCGCCAAATCGGCTGTAAACTGATTTAAGAATTTTTTGTCGGTAAATTGTTTCGGATGCTCTGTTGCTCCTTTTTGCACTTTATCTACCACATGCAAAGCATACAAGGTTTGCGGCAGTTGTGCTGAAACTTCTTTCTGTAAGTCATCTGCTTTAAATTTAGTACCGACGCCGATGTTTTCCAGCAAAACATTTTGCTTTGCCAAACGAATGGAAGTATCCAGCTTGCTGCCTTCAATTACTTTGGCTCCGTCGCTGTAAACATCACTTTGATTGCCGTCTTTATCCACAAACTGCGGTTCAACCTGACCTTTGTCATCCAAAAATTTAAAGTTGCTGACCAGTTTAGCGGTTTCGGCGTCTATTTCAATGCCTTTTAACTGATTATTCAGTTCTTCATAATGCTTTTGCAGCTTATCGGCATCGCCTTCTCTCACGTCTTTGATATTCCATTGCGCTTTATATTCATCAAATTGCTCTCCAAGCATCTGTTCGCCCTGGCGCATTTGCATAGCCAATGTCTTATTGTTTTTTTCATCACGCCAATTTTTATCCAGCGCATCATACATCTGCACATAGCCATCATAAACATCGGCGATGTTGGTTTTATCAGCAAAATACATATCATCAAAAGTATGTTCTTTGTTTGCCAGCATAGTTGTCAGCTGCTCCATACGAGCGCCGATTTTTTCTTTTTTGGCTGCCAAATTCTGCTTTTGGGCATCGTCTTTTTCTTCGGCAATCTGTTTATCCAAACCGGTATAGGCTTTAGCCAGAGCAGCTGGCGGCACAAGATTAAACAGCTCATCATTGCTTACCATTTTGTCTGTTACGCGGCTTTCATATTCTGCCAACTGTTTATCCGACAATTTCGGCAGCTTGTCATTCAACATCTCTATGCGGGCTTGTACCATTTCTTCCGGCTGCTTAGAAACTTTGTTCCACTCATCATCGCTAATTACTTTCATATCGCGCAGCGCTTCAACTTTTACCATATCCAGCAGAGTGTCGTTTTGGTCGGAATTAAAGCTACGCAGCCGAGCATCTTCTTGTTCAGTTGCCTCTTTTATCGGAGGCTGCTTTTCCTTATTTTCATCAATAACAATGCCTAAAGGAACATTGTTATTAACCTGTTCTTTGGGTTTAGCAGCAGTTTCATACATTTTTTTAAAACTATCATCAACCGTATAAAACTCATTGCCGTAATACATTTTATCTTGGTCTTGATTATTCAGAAAGCGTCCGAGCTGCTCTTCTACTACAGATTTTTGCTCTGGCGTCTTATCGGCTAAATAAGCATCTTTTTGGCTTATAAATTCATCAAAATCCTGCTGATTATTTGGAGTATAGCGATGTTTATCTGCCAATTCATGAAAAGCCTCGTAAACTTCTTCATCGTTAGCAAAATTCTGCACAGCCGGAGCCGAAGCTGCATCAGACCTCGTTGTATTTTCGATATTCGCGCTCAAATTTTGAGCATCCAGAAACTGCTTGATATCTTCCAAGGCCACATTGCGTTCTTTAGTTTCTTTATTTTCAACAGCAATAAAAGCTTTATCTTCCTGAGCCAAATCGGCATATTTTTTATCCGGAAAATGGACATCGGTCAGCTTATCCAAATCTTCCTGAGCCGCTGAATTTTCAACTTTTTGCAAAAAATCTTTATCTTGCTCGTTCAAAGTCCCGTTGCGGCTTTTAAACTTATAAAACATTGCCGCCAATTCCCACTCGCGGACATCTTTAATATCTCGATTCCAATTTTGTTTTACAAATTCCTTGAAGTCTTCATCTTCAACTGCTTCCGCATAATTCTGATATTCGGCCATTGTTATCTCCATAATATATTTTTTATCATATTAGCATCTTTTGTCTAAAATTGCAACAATTTTCAGACATTAAAAATTTATTTCAGAGTTTTAAAGATATAATCTGACTAGCGCTCAAAATTAGCGCTGCGCGTCAAATTAAGAGCCGGTGCAACATTTTTAATAAAAATCGCTACAACATTGAAATTTTTTTGCAAATCCAAAGAATAAGCACGATTCAATCGCAAAATGATTTCTTCTTTATTGTCATACCCCAGCATTTGCGGCGTCAGGCAGTCAATCATATTGCTGAAGTTATCAAACACAGCCATTCCTTGCACCAAACATTCAATATGCTCGTGCGGATTATTGATATTTTCATATTCTATCATATCGCCGATTTTCAGACTCTGGCGCTTTTTATCAAACAGGCGCATATCCACCCGACGTCCGGCTTTTATTTTGTTAAACGAAAATTCACTCAAATCCATTTTATATTGCATTTTCAATCCCTTCTTATACATTAGCATGTTATTTCACTTTTCATTTAAAAGCAAGTTTTTTGTCATATTTTTCTGTCACATTCTTTTGCTTGGCATTTTGCCGTATTTAGCTTATATTAGCTTTATGAAAAAATTTTGGATAATCACACTGCTTTTAACCGCCGGCTGCCAAACCATTGCCGTTCCGCCGGAGTTTAGCTATAAAAGAATTGAAACCAGCGATTTTACTCTTGCTTCATGGCAAAAAATCAGCAATCCGGAAGCTGTCTATAAAATATACATTGAAGGCGACGGCTATGCTTTTGACGCCCATGGCTATCCATCTGCAAATCCGACGCCGCATGGAACCTTGGTAAGAGAACTTGCCTTTGGCGACCCTTCGCCGAATGTTATATATCTGGCTCGCCCCTGCCAATATGTGATGAGCAAAATCTGTGCTCCGCGCCACTGGACAACTGCCCGTTTTGCACCGGAAATTATCAATGCCGAATTTGCCGCAGTCAAACAAATTACCGGCAAGCACCAAATTATCTTAGTCGGATTTTCGGGCGGTGCGCAGATTGCCGGACTGATTTCTGCTGCAAAAACCGGACTTAATATAAAAAAAATTATTACCATTGGCGGCAATCTCGACCACACAAGTTGGACTGCCTATCATAATGTTATTCCCCTCAGTGAATCACTGAATCTGGAAAATTACCGCAAGCAATTTATGCAAATTCCGCAGCATCATTATGTCGGCGAAAATGACACTGTCATACCGCCGAAACTTGTGCAAAATTTTGTGATGAACAACAGTTTGATAACCATTGTTGCCAATGCTTCTCATTCAGAGGGCTGGCAAGCAATATACCCTTTAATTTGGAAAGAGCAGTAATATCTCCCGCCTAAAATTTACTTGACAAAAATCAATCGGAAGCGCATTATTTAACCATAAAATTTATATTTATGTTTCACTTTAAATTATTCTGCTATGTCAAAAGAAATTATTGAAAGACTCTTGCCTCAAGTAAAGTCTGCCTGTCCAAAAGATTTGGAACTGTCCATAAAAAAGTTGCCTCTCGGCAAAACTCGTTTTTTACATTTGCTCATCATAAAATATGATAAAGATTACGATGATATCGACGAGTGGGCTATTCACGATGTTTACAAGCTTTTTCATACACTATTTCGTATATTTGGAAATGAAAATGTTGGAGGTAAAGTACGTTTTTTGTTTTGCAACAAAAATGATTTTGTACTTTACACTCCGATAGACACTTTGGTACTTGACCAATTTGACGGCCTAATTTTTCGTGAATGCTTTGGATACGATTACTACACACATCTTATTGGTAAAGCATACGACATTGACAAACTAATTGAATATTTGCTCAACCGAGGCAAAAATTTCTGATTTTGTGCACAATCCCTTAATTCAGTGTTACTGATTAAGGGATTTTTTATTCGGTTTACAAGGCGTTGTCCCAAAACTTTTAGCAAAGAAGGCTCTTATTTAGTCAGTAAATTTGCCTTATTATTTTGTATATAAGTACCTGTTCAAAAAAATTTCCGAAATAAATCAGATAATTGCTATACCTATAAATGCCAGCTTAGGAATTGTTGCAAATTTTTTATTCACCACCGCAGCCCAAGCCCTTTACAATTCGAATAATGAGCCTAATACGCTGCAAGACTTTTTCGTAGTATACATAGAAAGTACATAAGAAAAAGTCTTGCAAGCAGCTAAATGTAAAATTGCGATTAGTGGCGTAGATAGTGCCTGAAACAAGAAGAGAGAAAATTTTAGCGTACACAGAAGTACGTGAATTTTCTCTCTTTCGCAGTTTTAGATGCTAGATGCACCGCTAAGCGCAATTTTAGAAGTGTTCATCACAACGCTTAATCAACTCTTCAATATTTTCAGGCGGCCATCCCGGAGTTTCCATACCAAGATGAATACCCATTTTAGCCAACACTTCTTTGATTTCATTCAAAGATTTACGGCCAAAGTTCGGAGTACGCAGCATTTCTGCCTCTGTCTTTTGAACCAAATCACCAATATAGATGATATTGTCGTTTTTCAGGCAGTTAGCAGAACGAACAGACAACTCAAGTTCATCAACCTTACGCAATAAATTACGATTAAACGGTAATTCTTCATGAACATCTTCGGATTCGCTTTCCGGTTCGTCAAAGTTAATAAACGGCTTCAGCTGGTCTTGCAAAATGCGGGCTGCCAAGGCAACTGCGTCTTCCGGAGAAACGACACCGTTTGTTTCAACATTCATAGTCAATTTATCATAGTCGGTAATTTGACCTACACGAGTGTTTTCAACTTTGTAAGAAACTTTGGTAACCGGAGAATAAATTGCATCTACAGCAATCAAGCCAATAGGAGCATCTGCTGATTTGCTGTTATAAGCCGGAACATACCCCTTACCGGTGGTAACGGTTAATTCCATATTGATTTTTGCACCGGCATCCAATGTGCAAATCACATGTTCCGGATTCATAATTTCAACATCGTGACCGGTTTCAATCATAGCCGCAGTAACCACGCAAGGGCCCTCGGCTTTCAATGTCATTGTTTTTGCGCTGTCAGAGTGTACGGCAACAGCCAGCTCTTTAATGTTCAACACAATATCTGTAACGTCTTCGCGAACGCCAGGAATTACAGAAAACTCATGCAAAACGCCATCAATTTTAATAGCGGAAACAGCACCGCCTTGCAGTGAGGACAGTAAAACTCTTCTCAACGCATTACCTAAAGTCAGACCGAAGCCTCTCTCTAAAGGTTCAACCACTATTTTTGCTTTGTGAGCAGCCTCATCTTGAGTAACCTGCAAATTAGTTGGTTTAATAAGTTCTTGCCAATTCTTTTGAATCACCGGTTTTGTCCTTTTCTTGATAAGTTATATGTACATATAAAAAAACACGGCAACAGGCCTTAGATAAGGCCTGTGCCAAAATAATAACTAGACGCGACGTCTTTTTCTCAGACGGCAACCATTATGCGGAATTGGGGTTACATCACGGATTGTGGTGATAGTAAAACCGATTACCTGTAATGCGCGGATTGCAGATTCTCTGCCAGATCCTGGTCCTTTAACTTCTACTTCCAAAGTTTTCATACCGTTTTCCTGAGCTTTTTTACCAGCCTCTTCAGCGGCAACTTGGGCAGCATAAGGAGTAGACTTTCTAGAGCCTTTAAAACCTTGTGCGCCGGCGGTAGACCAAGATACGGTATTACCCTGAGCATCCGTAATTGTAACTCTTGTGTTGTTGAAAGAAGAATCAACGTGAGCCACACCGGAAGTGATATGCTTTAGCCATTTGCACTTACCTCACTTATTTCTTCTTATTCGCAACGGTTTTACGTTTACCTTTACGGGTACGAGCATTTTGTTTTGTGCTCTGGCCACGAACAGGCAGACCTTTACGATGTCTTAAACCACGGTAGCAACCTAAATCCATCAATCTTTTGATGTTGGTACCAACTTCACGGCGCAATTCGCCTTCTACAAGGTATCCGTTGTCGATTACTTCGCGGATTTTCATGATTTCTTCATCAGAAAGCTGACTAACACGACGGTTCATGTCAATTCCTGATTTTGCGCAAATATCTTGAGCAGATTTTCTACCAATACCAAAGATATAAGTCAGTGCGACTTCAATTCTCTTGGCGCTTGGAATGTTTACACCAGCTATACGAGCCAAATTTAATCTCCATTTACTTTCAATTAACTAATACATTCAAAAAGTTGATCACCACTTTTCAAAATTAAGCGGATTATAGGCGTGATATTTTTCAGAGTCAACCCCTTTTATGCACTTTATTTATTTTTTTTACACAAAATCAAACAACAATCGTTTTAAAACAGAAAAAATCATCCGCTGAAAATATTTAAGCCTTCATTAAAGGATATTACTTAAACCGGAAATCCTTGCGTCAGTTAATCAGATATACGAAAAAACAAATCGTTTTATTATAAAACAAAAAAACGCACTTTATTCTTTAACTTATCGTTTTCAGCCACACATCAAACGACATGAATGAACTTATAAAACTTGTTAATACCAAATTCGTCAACATTCATAAATTCGTGTCTTATATTTGATAACAAACAAATATAAGACACGAATTTTGTTCTGAATTACATACTTTCATTTGTAACAATAGAATTTTATGCTCAAAAAATTCGCTCTAATGGCCTTTTTATTAAGCTATTTTGACATTTTTATTTACCGGCGAGAATGTTCATAAACAATTCGTGTACGCTCGGAATATGCCCGTTTGCATATAACGGGTCGCTGCCGAAACGATAGACATTATGACCGGCAAAGGCCAAGTTATTTTGCACATCGCCTCCGTGGCCGATTTCCATTAAAGTATGGTGTATGCAATATGTGCGTGGGTCAGGTATTTTGCCGGTGGTGCCGTTAGCACGCGACCAACACGAGAATTGGCATTGCGATAAACAGCCGACACAATGCGCACGCTGCTGCTGCATTTCCTGCCATTCAACCGGTGTCAAAAATACCAGCGTTGCATCCGGAGTTTCTTTGATTATTGTATATCCTGCCTGCTTTTGTTCTGCAATATGCTTTTGCGCCGCCGAAGCTACATAAACGGTTTTGGAAACAGAAAGCTCGACCGGTAGGCTGAACTCGGCGGATATCTCTGTGCCATAAGGAATTTCAGCTGCTTTACGGCGCATTAAATTGGCTAAGAAATTATTTTTTATGGCTGAAGAATAAAATCCGGTCGGGCTGAATTTTTGTAAAATAACATCACCTTTTTTAGTATTCAGCATCAGATTTTTCCACGCATTGCTAATCGGGCTTTCTTTTGTAATCATCGGACGGGTACCGAACTGAAAAGCCACATTGCCGAGTTCCGGATTATTGATATAGTCTTGCCAATCTGCCAAACTCCAAACACCGCCGGCAATAATTATCGGCAGTTCCGGTAAGCCCAAATCGACCAAAACCTTACGCAGAACCACAAGTCTTTCGTATGGGCGCTGCGGCTCCAACGGATTTTCGGCATTTGACAATCCGTTATGTCCACCGGCCAGCCACGGATCTTCGTAAACCACACCACCCAGATATTCTGCATAATTTTTGAAAGAGCGTTTCCACAAAATCTGCATAGCACGCGCCGACGAAACAATCGGATAGTAATATACGCCGTGCGCCGAAGCAATAGCGCCCAGATTGTATGGCAGACCGGCACCGCAGGTAACACCGTGAATAAGCCCCTTTGCGCCTTCTAAAACACGGGTAATAACCTCTTCGGAATCTGCCATTTCCCACAGCATATTGATGTGAATTCTGCCGTTGCCACCGGCAATTTCGTGGGCAATCTGCGCCTGTGAAATACCTCCTTTTACGGCATATTCCACCATTTCACGATGCCGCTTTTCACGGATTTTTTCATGAAACAGTTCAGGAATTTCTTTGCCGTTATTATCCAAAGCTGTCGGACTAACCATAGAAATAGTACCGACTCCGCCTTCTTTTGCCCAAGCGCCGGAGCTTTTGCCGTCAGTACCGTTAATGCCTTTACCGCCTTCTACCAGCGGAAAAACATTCGCACCGGATAATTTTATTTTTTGGAGTTCTTTCATCAGTTCCTCTATTTCAAAAATTTAACTGTCAAAAATATAGGACTATTTACAAAAAAAATAAAGTAGGCACTTTTAAGTGATATAGTTTCCCTACAGAAACAAATGGACTATTCTGCCAGTTTGAGCAAATCCAAAGATAAGTTATTCAGCGAAAGAAACGCAATAATCAGGCATATAAAAGCATAAATCTGCAGCATACTTAAAATATTTTGATTTTTAGTTTCCGGAATATATTGCGGAATAAGCGCCAGCAATTTATTTATGCCGGCAGCGGCGAACAGAATTATAATCATTTGCACAAAAACGCCGGCTTCTTTCAGCAAAGAACCAAACGGAGCAGCCAGTTTAAATAAAAAGGTAAAAAACAGCAAATAAACCGCCAGAAAAATATGATAGCCTTTATGCAGCATCAGTTTCATATTTTCCGATTTTTCACGCCGTTCTGCAATTTTTTCGGTAGTCAGCGACGCAACATCAACCCCACGGATAGTCTGAGGTTCCTCCTGTTGCTTTTTAATGCTATTCAAATTAGCTTTTAACTTTTCATTTATCATACACAAACCGCAGCCTTTCTGTGTAAAATAAACATGGTTATGATCTTTTTTACATTGATAATGATGCTCTTTTTGCAGCAAATAAGCCAAGCGCTCCTGCCATTCCAAAGCCGACGGGCGCTCATTGCCTTTGGTAAAAGCCCGTTCAAACAGAGTCATTGTTGCTTTGTCAAAATAATCATGCATACTGTACGGATGCGGTGCCTGATAAGTATCAGGCCAAATTCCATAGGCATAATGATAGCCGGCAATACGCTCCTGAATAGACAGCATCCGGTCTTTTTTGTTGCGCGGAGTACCGGAGAAAGGATGTATTCCATCATTCAAAAGCTTGAAAATTATTACAGCCAACGCAAATTTATCTTGTTCTTCACCCATATTTTCGCAAGTTTCATTCATTCCTTCCGGATAAATATACTCTTCGCTAACATATTCAGCCGGATAGCGCTCGCCGTTTTCACCTTTAATTGAAAAACCGTCGCAGTCAAACATGGCAACCAGCATTGTTTTTTTATATATGGAAACATTTGCCGGTTTCAAATCAATAATATAGTGCCCGCAGGCATGCAGCGCCGCCACAACAGATGTTACGTTATAAGCAGCAAACACGCGATTGATATAAAGTTCGGTCAAACCAAGCTTGCGCCGTACCGCCTTTTGAATCAGATGGTCAAGCGAAACCGCCTGTTCAGTATCTATTAGCGGCATCAAATACCCCATGCAATATCCCAGACTGTCTTCCAGCAGTGCTGTCGGCCAGGCAATTTGAATATATTCAACACCTTCATTGCTCAGTGTCGGAATATTCGGCTTATTATGCAGCATAGCTTCCAGTTTTTTACGGTTGCTCTCGCTTTTTTCTCTGTCATGAAAAATTTTAGCTACAACTTTCGGCTGTCCGCTGACTTCAAAAATTTTACCGGCGGCGCCGCCTTTGTTCAGCATATTGCCCAAAGAGATCTTCTGATGCGTGCCGTCAGGATACAAAGCCAAATATGTAGAATCTTCAGTCATCAAAGTTTTGCCCATAAAATTGTTTTGTCATCTGCATTCAGCCTTTGCGCCCTGCTGTTGTTCAGAGTATTGCGCAAAGCTTCAACCGCGTATGTTTTCCGCGGTTCATGCTCCAAATATTCAATTACCGGAATCAAAAAATTGCGGTGAATTTTATAAAAATCATCAGAAAAAGCAAAACCGGTTACTCCGTCTGTCATCAGCAAAATCCGATTGGCATTTTCAAAATCCGTAAAACGAAGACAGTCTTTCCACTCATCCATAGTATAAAAATAAGTCTCGCAGGAAAAAGCGCCGTTTTCAGGCTCCGAAATAATAAAGTTGCCGTATTCTCCGTTTTTGAAAGCTATACCTGCTCCGTCGCCGATATGGAAAAACACCCCTTTATGATTGTGATAAAAAACCCCGACCAGCGTGGCCGAAAAATTGATTAAGCCGGCGCAGGTTTTACTTTGATTGCAGCGGTGCAACAGCAGTTTTTGCCGAGCCGCATCAATAGCCTTGACAACATCCGACCGAATCGATGAAATATCGGATTTTATCAGCAAATCGCAAAGAGTATCGCAAATTATTTTAGCGCCTATTTTACTGTGTTTTGCCGAACCGGCTCCGTCAGAAACAACGGCCACAAGCTTATTATTTGCCGTACGGGCGCAGCTGTAATCCTGACACGGCAAGCCCAGCGACTTGTGCAAAGAGCCGCGGATGCTGGTAGAAAGCGTTTGTATGCGTCCGTTTGTTGCCATTTATTTGTTCTTTTCATTCCAGTCGTTAATATCATCTAAATAATGGTTGGCGTTTGGCGCTGCTTTGGATATGCAAGACACACTGCGACTCAGCCACAAGAAAAATTCCGTAAACTTCAAACCGGTCAGACGTTTTGGCGGCAGCAGCGAAAATTTTGCTAATTTTTCAAGATTAGCGCCCTGCGTGCCGATTGCATGAATTACCACTTTTTTGTTTTTTTGTGCATAACGGCAGATTTCCGCGGATTCTTCCCAGCCATAATCTGTCGGTTCACCGTCGCTAATTAAGAAAATCCACGGGCGTTTTGAGGTTATGCCGCAATTATCATACAAACATTTTTGTTCTTCAATTTTCTGCAATGCCAATTCCATTGCTTTGCCAAGCGGGGTCAAGCCTCCGGCTTCCATCGTCGGAGCTGTAAAATTCATGGCATCGGTCCAATCCGCCGTTACTTTAACTTCGTCTTTTCCGAAAGCTTTAATTATCAGCAGCTGTACCCGAGAACTGGCATCTATATCATCTTTCAGTTCTTTTTCCAATGCATTCAAACCGGCATTCAGCTGCTTAATCGGTTCGCCGCGCATTGAACCGGAACAATCCAAAACCAAAACGCAAGGCGTACGCTCATTGGCATTATCGGCAAATTCCACATAAGGAATAGTGTTTATATTTTTTTCTGTCATTTCAGCCTCTATTGATTCGGATAGTTATGCGGATAGCCGCTCCCCTCTATCGGTGATGGTGCAGAATAGCGTCCGCAGGCGGAGATTGCCGTTAAACCACTCAATAAGCAGATAATAAATAAAATTTTTTGCAAAGACTTCATTTCTTAACCTTTTTTTTGATGTATTTGAAATATATTTAACAC
>ERZ1034768.348-NODE-348-length-16506-cov-5.607927_pt1 | contig 16506 bp, 19 predicted proteins | sample MGYA00520691_ERZ1034768 | MGnify/ENA primary metagenome ERZ1034768 (study PRJEB33766, sample SAMN09781704) | gut metagenome | biome: gut microbiome | host: Homo sapiens | place: Madagascar | study: EMG produced TPA metagenomics assembly of the PRJNA485056 data set...
AGTAAACAGTATTTTTTTCTTGATATTCTGCTGATTTGATGTAACTACTTGAAACACAACACCATTTAAAGCAGTAAAACCCCAAAAGAAACAAATCAGAAACAATAACGTACCAAAACACAATTCTACTAGCAAGAGATAACAAAAATTAACGTAGATAGAATGGGAAGTAGTTGCTCAGACGTATGTTGCAGCGTTGCAGCACGGCATCAAGTTTTGACAGTTTTCTTACTATCTCCTCGTTGAGGTCGAATATACGGCGGTCGTACTGGCGCAGCTGTTGGATTATCTCAGGAGGCACAAAACTGCCGCGTATGAGCTCCTTCATCGTACACTCGGCAATCCACTGCGCATCCTTCACGTCACTCTTGCGATCAGGGATTTGCTTGATGAAATACGGATCGGCAAGATTCAGCTTGAAGTGTGGAGACAGCACACGCCATATTGGAATCCAGTAGACGCTGGTGCTCTCCATTGACACCTCAACAACATGGTGATGAAGCATCAAGTCACTTAAGAACTGTAATGTTAAATTTATTAATTATGGTTAATAAAACAAACAACAAACTGTTTATGTTCTTAAATTTGTAATATTTTATAGAAATCCTTAAATATTATGCGTATGAAGAAATTTATATTTTATTTTTGTTTGTGTTGGGGCGTTATTACAATCGTTGGTTGCAATAAGGATGATGATTTTGACAGTTCTGATAACTATACAGACGTAACGGCTATAGATGAAAGTCAAAATCAATCTTACGTTTTACTTCAAGAAGTGCCTTCCGACTGTCAGGAAGAAGCTAACGAGATAAACGCCAGTTTGCTTGCAAAAATTAAGGTTGCCACGAGATCTGTGGATGGTGAGGACAGCTATCCAGACTACTATGGTGGTTCTTTCATCGAAAAAGATGGATTTTTGACCATTTCAATAAAGGGGGATTCCGTTAGTGGTGTTAACAGGATAAAATCCCTCGTAAATAGTTCTCTGTTGAAATTTAAACGATGTGTGTATTCATTGCAAGAGTTGAAAAATATAAAGTCACATCTGTATTCAAAATATGCTGAAATGAGCACAAGTTTGAAAAGTAACTTAACAGCCATCGGTATCAGTCAGAAAAACAACGCTGTTGTAGTTTATCTTGCCGATTGTTCTCAATCAAGAATAAAGGAGTTTAAAAATTTTTACGATAACCCTGCTGTAGTGTTCACAAACATGGGAAAAATCAATACAGATAATCCTTGCCTTTCCACACAGCTTGTTAATACGCGCTCTTACACAACATTGGCTACAATATCTAAATTTCCTATTGGCGCAGGTGATACGTGTCTTATTTCAATGTCAGATGATAAACCTATCTACGGCACATTCGCATTTCGCGCCCAAGAGACTTCTGGACAAAAACGTTGTGGATTAGTGACCGCAGGGCATGTGGTCAGCGTTGGGCAATACTGTTATGATAAAGATTTCAATCCTTTTGGCATTTGTTCTTCCCGAATTGTCTCAACAGGAAATGCCGAAGCTTCTTTTATTCCATGCGGCTATTTGGATGAATTCAACATCAACAATTATATTGGTGGCAGTTCAAGCAGTGTTCTATCGACGACGACAAACAAACCAGGAGAAGGGACATACGTGAACAAATATGGCGCAACAACGAAACGCACAGGTGGTTATATACAGGATATAGATTGTACTGTTCTGTCTGGAGACAAAACGGCGACATTCTCTGATATGACACTTGTGAAATGTACCGCAGATGGAGGAGATAGCGGTGGAATTGTATACACCTATATATCGAAGTATAATACACGCTTGACAGTCGGTGTCGTATATGGATACCCTGAGAAAATGGGAAAGAACTATCTCATCTACTCTAAGGCGGATAACGTTTTGAAAGCATTGAATCTTAAAAGGTATTGAACGTATGAGAAATCTGATATGTATATTAACATTGTCCATATGTAGCTCTTTTACAGGATGCTCCACACAAGCCACTGGCTCAAACGGCAACGATTCCGTTGCGGTGGCTCTGAGTGACAGTTTGCACAGCGATAGCGGTGACAGCATCATGATGGAATTGTCTGCAAATCGTTTCAAGGCACCCGTTGACACCATTGTGTCTGCCAAGATTGTCAACAACACTAAGTGTTCATCAATTTCGCTAAAAGGCAAAAGGGTTGTTGAGAAAAAGATTGGCGAAAATTGGATACCCTTTGAACACAGGGAAAGGAGCAAGGGCGGAGCGTTGTATTCAGTCACCCTGTTGGCGGTGAATATTGGCAACGGCGGAAGCTATGACATAAATATTCCTCTGCGAAGCGAGGACTACGAGAAAGATTTCTCTCCTGGCGAATACCGCTTGGGCAGGGAGATAGAAATAAATGGCAAGGAAAAACGCTACGTTTATTCAGTCTTTACGGTTTATTAAAGACAAGAGGTGAAAAGGCTTTTCACCTTTTGTCCGAATACAAGTGCTGAAGCAATCTCTGCAACTGTGTTGCAGAGATTATTGCCGTACCTTTGCAAACGAGAAAATGTGAAGATTGGCTACACTCTACATTGCTCAAGCAAGCTCGGCTTTGCTCTCGTTTGAACAATCATTGCGGCCGAAAATAGATACACAATATAACAATGAATACAAGAATATATCCATCAGGGTCTGTTTATGGACTTTGGCATCCGCTGTTATCAATTAACGGTGTGGCATTCTTTGCTACTTAACTGACAAGTTAGGGGTATTATGCTTCTCCCCACCTGCAAAGCTGGCATTCTGACTGGCGCAGCCAGCGTTTACTGAAGGAGAGCGGCGGCAGGGTATGCTACTTTAATGGATGCGTATCTCGAATGGTATCCAAAATAGGAACCGCCGTATGCGGAACCGCACGTACGGTGGTGTGTTATGCGAACTTTTATTTAATGCGAACTTTTTGCCGCCGATGCTAATGGTTATTAGCCAATCAGGCGATAAAAGTTCGCATTAAATTTTTATTTTTGCAGGCGTAATACTACTACGCCTATGAATATAAAAGATATAGCGGGCTCTGACATTAAGCCGTTGCTTAAGTATATTGAGGAGCAAACGAGTAAAGACAATGCCTATCTCTACCGAACAGAGTTCAAGCATATAGCAGAGATGGCATCAAGTCATCCATACATCACCATAGATGAATACAAAAAGTTGTTAGCAGACTCTGCAAAGAGCGGAAGGCTTCAGACGCTAAGGCGTATGAGCTATGTCGATAAGATATACCCCAGTTCGGGATAACCGAGTGTTTTATACAATATAAATGCAGCGTGAATACGCCACCTCCCCATACCATTAAGAGTGGGTAATAACAGAAGGTTGAAAGAAGTTGTTTTGCCCTTAGAATAGTGACAGCTGTTTGGTGTCTTCGATGCAGTATCCTTGCAATGCCTTTGGCTTGTTGTCAAAGAAACAATATGCTCCCAATGCTGAAATAAGGTTCATGATAAAGTTGCTTACAGATCTATGGCGTGAGTGTACAATCTGTGCCGTATTCTTCAGAATGTCGTTAATGGTTTCGATAATGTATCTCTTGCTCAGCATCATTCTTATCATTATGGCACGAAGAAGGTAATTAAATTGGTTGATTGGTTATCGAGATAATAATAGTAATTGCCTAATTTTAAGTGCAAACTTAATGTTAGGCAGTAACTCGTCTATCTCATATATAGTTCTGTGCAATTATCATTCCAACACCTCCTGCAACCACAAAGATACCAATTGTGAAGAAAAACCAAAAGAACCATTGGGCATAGTGACCGAGGTAGCAACCATCATATTCTTTGTAGCGTTCACGGACTTTTTTCCGTTCATCAGCAAACATGGAATTGACCTCACGGATATGTATCTGCATCTGTGAGGTCATCCATTGACGTTCTTTGGCAAACATTTCTTGAATTTTCTGCCAGTCAGCATCATTGACATTTACAGACACCTTTAATTGGTTCGGTGCATTCTCCAAGACCTTGTTTATGTGCTGATTGATGGTATCTACCTTTTTGCCGATTGTAGTCACAGCACCACCCAATTGAACTTCTGCACGCTGATACTGCTGAATGGCAGATTCCAGTTCAAGTGTGGCATTGATGAAGGTGTTTGTAGCCTTGTCAATGTCCTCACTCAACTGCTTCAACTCAGGAACACGGTTTACAAGTCCATCCTCAGCTTGCTGTTCCTCCACCTCGTTTTCGACATCATTCATCATGTTGTCAAAGTCGCATCTTTCTTCTGTGTCTATGTTTATCTTGCTTTTTCTGATTGCCATATTTCATTGATTTATCGGTGGAAACTTCTGCTGCGTGGTTTAGGCTTGCACATTGAATGAGCCATCTGTGCACAACGGTGGGCAAACCTCCAGTCATCTTCATCATCCTTCTTACCCCAACCAGAAGAGGGAGTAGAACCGCCACCACCAAATGACTCAGATATGGAAGTGGCAGCATCAATGTACCCTGCAAACAACAGCATCGCTACATGAGCGACATTCTCTGTTGTCGCTATATCATTATCCTCTGGAATCTGAACCTCATTAGTAAAGACATCTTTGACAGAGTTCGGAATCCACACCTTTTTGACTTCATCGCCAATGTTGATTGTGAATGCCGTTTGTGTAATTTGAGGTTGCGACTTTGGTTGTGATGCAGTTGGAGTCTGAACGACAGGACGAACTGGGCGAGGCGTAGAAGCAACGGATGGGGAAACTGGCTTAGTCTTGACTTGTGTAGGTTTTGGGTGCAGTTTCATCCAGGTGTCTTCAATCTTTGATGCCATAAACTTTCTGCAAATCTCAGAAGCCTTGAACACTGAAGCATTCTTGCCGACTGTGTAGCCGACAAGTTTCCGTTGCTTGTCGTAACGAGGTTTGACCTCATAGCCTTTCATGCGCAACAGATTGAAGTATCTGTCTATATTGAACTGTTGCATATCTTTGAGGGTGTTTTCACAATCCTCCGCAAGTTCCACTTTCCTCATATTCCGAATCTCCTGCGGTTGTTCCCACCCATGCCGCATATTGATGATTTCCGCAGCCTTCATTGCCCGAAGGTGAATGTCGTGTACATCATTGGTCTTACCCTCCATATCCACACGACAACAATCAATGTGAAGGTGCAGCGTTCCAGACTTGGAGTCAGAGTGCAATCCGCCCACATTCATAGAATTGGTGAAATTGGTCTTTATCTCATTGGAGAAACCGTTGGGCGTAAGTCCAACAGAATCCAAAACTTCCAATGCTTCGTCTTGAAGGTTCGCCCAATCTTCCATAGTGAAGTCGGCAGACTCTTCCTTTGATGGGGAAAGTACAAAAGTGGTCATGAACCTTTCCAACTTTCTGCCAACCGTCCTTTCCGCCTGATGATACTGGCAATGATGCTTCATCATGTACCAGATGGCGGTAGGGTCAAGACCATCGGGCATATTGTTCACCTTGACCGTTTTTGCATTCTCCTTTTCCAATGCGTACCTTACGGAATTGCCTCCGTATGATACGACCTTTGCGAGCATAATCATAATTGTTCCTTTGATTGGGTCTGTACGTTTGTTGCGATATTCTCTTCAATGCTATACCAATGTTGGATAAGTCCTGCAACGGCATCAATCCACCAACGCATGAACTTCTCATTCTTGAAGAACCGAGCCTTTTCCTCAGCCGTTTTCTTGGATAGCACGTTGCTGATTTTTATCAAATCCGTCCTTGCGATGGCGAGAGAGTTGAGAGCGTCCACCTCATCCTTGGTAAGCCTCATGCGTGGACGGTGCTTTAAGCCAGTCTCAACGACATAGCGACTCAGGCTTAACCCACACTCCTTGGCAAGCGTCTGGAGCTGCATCAACTCCTCTTTCGTGCATCGGTAGGTATGGACTTCCGTAGGCGGTTTTCTTATGATGTTCTTCTTTCTCATTTGTCCTTGTCTCTGATTAAAAAGGGATGATTACAAGCATCTTACAAAGGTGGTCACGACTGCGAGCCTGCGAGTAGTCCGAGAAACTTTTAGGAATACAGAAAGACGGACACGGCTTCTGTATTACAAAAGGATTTCTCGAAAAGTACCTATAAAATGACGGCACTTTTAACAGCGTCCGTCCCCAAGGCTGCTTAAACGTATAACAGTTTGGCGGTAGCCTATGGGGTCAATCGTCCTTTGGGATGATTTCTCTGTATAGTGGCTCATAAGCCTCTGTATGCCTATTGATTGCCGTTAGGGGAGTCGTTAGCCTTGTAACCATTGGCATTAGAACCGTTAGACTGTTGTGTTTGTCCTCCTGCCAGATGCTGTGGATATGTGTTGTTGTCTCCCTCATTCTGTTTGGCATCTGCTTCTTGCATGCAAGAAGAATTGCCAACAGACTGTCTGGAGTAGTTTTGTTGTGGGGAAATTCCACCAGTAACAGCATCGGAAAGATTGCCATTCGTTCCGACTTTACCCACGCTTCCATTATCATTAGATGAAGCAGAATTTAGGGAAGAAGAAATATTTGCCGTAGAAGAATTGCCCTTGTTGTCAGTATCGGATATTCCATTGGCAGAATGCCCATCTTCCTTGTCCGACTTTGTATCATCCTCCGTTGTAGTAACAATTACTCTTGCTTGTGGAACTTCCGTGTGGATGATTGCAGAGCCATCCGCATTGCGTTTCAATGAAAATCCGTTCTTGACAAATCTTCCGTCCACATACCAACCAGAGAGGGAATGCAGGGTAATGATGTGGTTGTCTCCAACTTTTTGTGAAGAGGAAATACCCACAGCCTCCATAGCCTGTAAAAGTTTGGGGACTGTCTTGCGGTCTTTATCCCAGAGTTTGGCAAGTTGGGTATTGTCAACCAAACATTGCCCACACAAGATTTCCACTTGTTGGGTTTTGCTGATAGAAACAAGTGTTGTTTCACGTTCAGCAAGAGAGGCAAGAGACATGAAGCATTCTATGCGGTCAATCTTGTACTTTTTGCAGCGAAGATACTCCATCTGTACATCGGACAGCGTGAAGCAGTAATGTATCTTTTGTTTATCCATGTTCTGTGAATTTTGAATATTATAACCATAAATGGCAAGACTGTTTTTCTCAGTAAAGAGAAAATCATCTGTGCCGTCCTCTCCTTGGGGAAATGTCCTCTGCGATAACATAGAGCTCGCCTTGCAACCTGTCATTAGAATGGTTGCTTAATCGTGAAATGCACTCAATGCAGACAGACTGGGCAAGAAGTTTTCTTCTGCCGACAGTTGCTTCATCATTGATGCCCTTGTTGGCTCCGCATTGCTCGGCAAGCTGATTGAAAGCATCACGCATCCGAAAGTAGCCGTTGCCAGTATTGATGTAGCTCACGGCAAGGTCAGCGACATTTGCCAACTTGCTTCTGTACTCCTCATGGGAAATATCGTTCTTCATCATCGCCATGTCTATTTACAAAGTTCACTCATGTGCTTTGTCGCTGCAGCCTTGGTCTCAACCTCGGACATACTACGATTCTGGCGCATCCAGTTCAAAAGCTCGGACTTTTCAAAGTATATAATCTTGCCGTTGGGACGGAAGAACGGAAGTTCATGCTTGTGTGTCATCTTGTAGAGACTGCTCTTTGATATACCCATGAATAAGGCTGCTTCCTCCAGTGTCAATACTTGCTTGGCATCACGGAGAAGGTTCTCCATTATCCCAATGCGGTGCTCATGTGACTCTACCTTCAAAAGAAGAGTCTCGGTGTCGATAGTTTTGTTCATTATCCTGTAATTTAATTGTTTGTAGTTCGTTGTACTGCTTGTTTTGAAAGTGTAGTTCCCCAAGGCAGAGAGAAATCCCTGCCCGAAAAATGGGGACTACAAAAGTGAAATTAACTGGTTGTTATCCTGAAAAGTTCCGTTTACTTGTTATCCTGTATAAAAGTTATTCTGCGTGGATGGGTGTTGGTGGCTGCTGTCCGCTTTGTCCTTGGTATTTGCTTGTTCTCCTCACGCTGTTTGCGACCTCGAAAGGCTTTCTTCGTGTTGTCAACAGCCTTGACCTTTTCATTCGTCAGCACATCTGCATAGATGGCAGTGGATTTGAACGACTTGTGTCCCATCAGCTTCTTGGTAGTCTCAATGTTGCCAGTAACCGCCTGCACCAAAATTCCGAATGTATGTCGGGCGCAGTGAAAAGAGATATTCTTCTCAATGCCCATCTTTTTGGCTATCCTTTTAAGGGCTGCATCCACATTAGCCTTGGCAGGAAGGTGGAACACAAAATCATCATCGCCTTTGGGTGGCATCCATGACAAGGCGGTATTGCCGATTGGTACGGCATTGAGAGCCTTTGTTTTCTTTTGGACGATTACAAGCGTGTTCGTTTCCTCGTTCCTCTTGATGTCGCTCCACCGCAGAGCCTTGATGTCGCTGATACGAAGTCCTGTCAGACAGGCAAAACCGAAAGCTCTCTGTGCTTCTGCAACTCCTGGACTTCTCTCATCTGAAGCCATGAACCTTTTCAGTTCATCGGGAGTGAGATACTGCTTATGTGATGTCTTTGGCTTGGGAAAGATGTCTGACTTTTCCAACTGGTAGAAAGGGTTAGCCTTCAACTTGCCGAACTTGACAGCCTTGTTGAACACCGCCACTATGCGCTGTTGAACATTATGCAGTGAGCCTTCACACAAAGGCTTGGCTTCAACTCGTACATACTTCTGTGGTACATAGTCGTTCTTCAACCAAAGGAAGAAAGCCTTGAACCATTCCTTGTCGAACTTCCTCAGAGTGATGTGAGGTCTGCGCTTGTTGGCAAGGAACTCGCTCATTAGGTATTTCAGATACTTTGATTGGTCAACAATAGCCTTGGAGTAGTCTGTGTTGTCGTTCATCCAGTCGATGTAAGTCTGGATCCAGTCCAAGACTTCGGGAGACTCGTCATTGAGGATTTCCTTCACAATCATCAAGTGACCTACCTCTGGGATGGTCTCTGGATGAAGAATACGCTCAGCCCTTATCTGGTGAGCACGTTGCAATGTTTCTTCGTTCCTTGCTTTGGTCTCTGCATCAACCTCTGGCAACAAATAGAGGGAAAGAAATTCAAACTTGCGCTTGCCACCATCGTAGATGTCAAGATACAAGCTTATGTTGTCGTTGGCAAGTGCCTTTTGTCTGATAGTTATTGTCATGTCTATATATATTCGTTGTCAATGATTTATGTGAACATACCATCAATGAGGTTGATGGCTTCTTCCTTCTTCTTATCCACGATTTTAGCATAGATTTCCGTGGTCTGAATGTTGGAATGTCCCATCAGCTTGCTTGTGGTAAAAAGGTCTGCACCGAGCGTGAGCATCATCGTTCCGAACGTGTGTCGTGAGCAATGGAATGAGATATGCTTCTCTATCCCTGCCGCTTCCGCCCATTTGCGGAGTGCTCTGCCTATAACGGTCTGTGTGGTTGGTATATCAAAGAAAGGAATTTCATTTCCTCTTGGCTTTGGCAACCACCGCTTAGCCTCTTCCGAGAGAGGTATTATAACTGGCTTCTCCGTCTTTTGCATTTCCATGTCTATGTATTCGCCCTTTCCGTCTACAGTCTTGAAGATGTGCATCGGAGCAAGACGGTACATGTCGCTTAATCGCAATCCAGTAAAACAGGCGAAGATGAAAGCCTCCTTGACCTCTGGACGGTAACTGTCCGTAGCCATGAGGATACGAAGTTCCTCAATGGTCAGATACTCTTTCTTGCCGTCCTTGGGCTGAATGCGCTCACGTGCATCCAGTTCTTTCATAGGGTTGTTGCGGATAATGCCTTGTCGCACAGCGTTGTTGAGTACGGTAGAGAACATTCCGAGGTATCGGCTTGCCGTATTCTCGCTGATAGGTCTTGGCTCGCCATACTTGATATGGGAGTTTGGGAAGTTACGCAAGAACTTCACATAACCACGGCAGAACTCCGCATTGACCTCTTCAAGCGAAATGAAGCCTTTGTTTGTCTCGTCAAGATACTTCTCTATGGTGTGCAGCATTTCCACACGACAATGGAGCGTTGACTTCTTGATGCCGACACCACCTTCACAATACTTCTTTATCCAAGTAGTGAGAAGCATCGAGCCTTGTTTTACTGTCTCCCAGTCCTGTATGCCATGACCTTGCAGGGCTTTGATACGCTCTGCCTTGATGCGTTCTGCAACCGCCATAGTCTGCTTGTTCTGTTCCTTGCAGACAGGGTTGATTTCGGGGACGAGGTAGAGTTTGAGGTATTCATACTTCCTCACTCCCTTATAGTAGATGTCAAGATAGATACTCTTGTTGCCATCTGCGAGCGACTTCAACCGAATTTTAATCGGTTCTTTCAGCTTTACTTGTTTCTTTGGTCTTGCCATGATGTATGAAGTGTTATTTTGTTTTTGTATTCTGCTACATTGGAGGGTCTTTCTCCCTCTTGTTGAAAGTTCATGTCAGATATGGTTTCCTATGCTGACATTTGCTTTTCTTTCTCTTCCCTTACTTCGGAAAACAGATGTAAAGATAAGAAAACAAACCGAGAAACAAGAAACAAAACGGAAACAAGAAACAGTCTTTTATGTCTTTTTAAGAGTGAGTTTAGCAAATATCGGAAAATTCAAATTGTCGCTTAAAGCATTGATACTTAGCGCATTTACTTTTATTTGCTTTCTTGTCTTTTCAAACGCATTTCTGAGGACTAAGATATTCTATACATTTTACTCTGTTCTCAAGGTGGGGTGGTCGTGAGACCTGGCCCACCTTTTTGTTTGTATGTGTATTAGTATTCATGAAAGTAGTAGATGAATATATAATGTTTTATTAAATAATGTTAACTATTTGGATAAAATTTACTTTTTTTTTTGAAATAATTGTTTTAATGTTTAACTTTGGCAAAAATTTAGTGCGTTATACGTACTATACAAAGGAAATATATCGGAAAGGACGTTTTCGAACCCTTACTCTTGAGTCTTCAAATCTCGCAAATTTGATCATGTCCCAGGGGAGAAAAGGCAACGCATAACGTTCACGACAGGGAAAATTATATCCGTATACATAGGAGGTGTTGTATCTTCTTGTAGACGTGGGATATAATATATCATGGCGTGGGCTATATGTGTTGCTTATCCTTGGGACAAGGCAATGCGAGAGCCTGAAGACTGGGATAAGTGGCACGTATGGATTCCACGTCTTTTTTTTGTATACATATTCCTAATTACTTGAAACTATAAGCTATATTATTAAATTATTAACCCGGCATAATGTACCAGGTTTATTGAGCTACATGATGCCATAAAAAAGTATGTATATGAAAAATGTTAAGTTTTTAATGCTAATGCTCTTAGCTGTTTTGTCACTTTCATCTTGTGAAAAAGAAGAAGAGGAAGAAATATTACCAGATGTTACTAAGGAAGAAAATGAATTTCCAAATGAATGTAACCAATTGTGAACGTGTAGGTAACAATTTGCAAGTTGACTTCACTATGAAAAACATTTCTGGCGTAGACCTGAACCAAGTTCAACTCAATGGTGGTAGTGTGTGGGATATGTGTGAGGATAATACAGGTGAAAAGTATTATTCCGAAATCTCTTTAGGTGGTAACTGGTTGGAAAGTGTGCGTACCTCAATGGATAAGGGTGAGACAATTACTGGTTCGTTCCTTATAAAGAACTTCAATAAGTCTATCAAAGTCAATCAATTAAATCTAATATTCAATTGTTCTTGCCCTACACTTGATTTTAATGGACGTGGAGAGATTGGTAAAATTAAGGTTTTGGATAATCGTGTGATGAGTGATGGTATACGTACCAACGATCTTGGACTTGTATATAAATTGGTAAGTGCAGAATATAAGACTGTGGATAATGAGAATGTTGCTGACATTACTTTCACTGTAACAAACAATACTGGACTAAATCTACAAGACTTTCAGTTGAGCCTCGGTAGCACTTATTTTGAGGACAATATAGGCGAAAAATACTATCGTATAGCCATTTCTAATGGTGGCGATTTTTATACCAGTGTACATGGAACATTTAAAAAGTCAAGCACATGGCAATTAACAATCCGTATACCTGGAATTAATATAAATTCGAAGAGATTCAATGGTTCGGTTTACTGTACTGTAGATGGTTATCCTTTAGGTGATTCTTACGTTAATTTCTACGATATTTCATTGTAAATACATAGATACTAATACGTGTATTACAAAACAATTATGAAAGGATATTTTTCAATCGGGAAAATGTCTGTAGTAACTAATATTTACGTATGAAAAAGTTTAAGTATTTCTTTCTTTTTGCGCTTTTCTTGTCTTTGTTCAATGTACAAGACGTTCATGCGCAAGGCTTTTTTAAGAAGTTGGCAAAAGCTGCAGGCGAAGTTCTTGAAACTGCTGCGGCTATTAGTGGTTCAAACGATAACTCATCGACAAGTGGTAATGCTACAGGCAAAATACCAAATGTCAATTTCCAAATTACTAAATGTGAGTATTGGGGCAATGGTGTGTTGGTTAGATTTTTGCTTACCAATACTTCGACGGAAGATTTGGAGATTATAATAGATAATAGTACTGATGATGAAAGTTACGTGGCTCTTGACGAAAACAATAATAAGCATGCTTTTGCTGTTGTCGTTGGTGGTAAGGAATTGACCGGGTTAGGGTCTGGATATAGTGCCAAGTTGCCTGCTGGTGTGCCTGTAAAGGGTTATTTTGAAATTGGGAATGTTTCCACAAGTTGCACTACAATTAAAAGTTTAACTTTTGGAGGTAGGTTTGCCAATCCTGTGAATGGTGGTAGTAGAGACAAATACACTTATCACATTGGCTCTCAGACTATCACTTTTGCCAATAATACCAATGGCGACAATATTTTCTTGAGTTATCCACCATTGAATTATACCTATACGAAAGCTTACAGAAATGGAAACAATGTTGTCTTGGAGGGAACTCTTACCAATAAGAGTGTTTCGGAAATTAGCATGACAGGTCTTTTTAACGATGAACAATCACAAGTATATGATAGTGAAGGAAATTCATATAATGTTTCTCTTGTGGCAGGTTCTAATACTGTGTCTAGTTTTTATTCTGCATCAAAGTTTCCTGTTGACATTCCTGTAAAATGTAAGGTTATAATCGAAAATGTTCCGACAACCATTCATGAATTCAGTTTGGTAAAGAAATATTTTGAGATAGGGGGTGAACCATATTATTTGCAATTCAGAAACTTAAAGTTCTAAACGAAGACAGAATTTTTAAGAGCAACTACTTCTGTTTGTTATATATGAGTATTTGTATTTCATAAAAATTGATGAATTTAATAATTGAATTATGAAAAAGATTTTTAAAGTTACATTGTTGTATTCTTTAGCTTTGTTTTCTGTTACGCTCGTTTCATGCAAAGGAACTGGTAATAAGGTGAATAGTCAGAATGCTAATGATAGTGTGCAAGTGGCAGATACCATTTCTTCTGATAGTTTAGATCAGAAAACTGAGCCAAAAGATGAGAAAGAAGATCTAACTCTTGGTGGCAATGGAGATTTGGCAGCTTTTGATTTGCATGGCAATGTGAAGAGCTGCAAGTGGAAGGATGAGTTTGGTGCAATTCATAACCTCGTTTTTGATGAGCATGGTAAATGGATTAAATACAACGGTAAGCCTTTGAGCGCACTTGAAGAACATAAGCGAGACAAGAATGGTCGCATAGCTTCTTATGTTTGGGGAGAAATGGGCTGTGCCGATAATCACAGCTTGACTTTTGATGCTGAAACTGGTCGCTTGAAGAAAATGGAGGTAACAGGTGAGGGACATGATGTCTATACATATAAGTATGATCAGAAAGGTCTTCTTACCCATCGTCATCTAAAAGGTGAATTTACAGAAATGGGAGCAGAGGAATCGGAACACTATGAAACCAATATGGATTATGAGTATTCGTCCATTGATGATTGTGGAAATTGGACAAAGCGTACCGGTTATGGGGCAACAGGTAGTGATCCTGCTGTAGAAACAAGAACTCTTGTGTATTATTAAAAATGCATTTGTCCTGTTGTCTGTGCTTCAGAGGATTAAAAAAGAAAATAATAAATATCCCCCTATGCATAAGCGTAGGGGGAATAAACAATTAAAACTGTTAGCTCTATGAAAAGTATTTTTCGAGTATTATTGGTATTTGTGATGTTAATGATACCAAGTTTGGTAAAGGCACAAGGAGACTTGGCTGCTTTTGATTTAAAGGGAAAGGTTAAGCAATGTATTTGGGTGAACCATAAGGCAGGTTGTATATACAAAGGCTTTTCGCAAGGTGCGAATAAGGAAGTGCTTCTTTTTTCACAGAATGGTCGTTGCTTAAAGTGGAATGGTGCTAATTTTGTAAAGATGGGTGGTAATGCTCTCTATTCAGAGTGTTCTAGAGATACAAAAGGACGTATAATTAGTGGTGAACTTTATACCGCCTATTATACTCCAGGCAGTGGTGAAGACACATTTGCTTATAATACGCAGGGAAAGATTGTAAAGCATACTTATGAAGATGGTGGAATGTTGATAGAAACCACTTTTGCTTATGGTGCGGATGGTAATGTTAGCTCTACAATTTCAAAGATAGAGGACTATAATACAGAGAAGACTTCAATGATAAAAGTTACTTATACTGTTCAAGCTAAAGACGCTAAAGGTAACTGGACAAAAAGAACTGCAAAAAGAAATAACGGAACCTCTTGGGTAGAAAATAGAACGATTACTTATTATTCTGCAAAGTAATAACATAAATGGTAATGGGACCTAAATTTGTATTATTAACAATTAACCTTAACTTGTATGATTAAAAATATTCGATTATTAATGTTGTTAGTAGCTATAATTATGCTTGCGTCTTGTTCTACTAATAGTGATAGAGAAACTGAATTTACCAATGAAGGTATATTCTGTGATTTGCCAATTAACCTCTTTAACGCTTGTGATAGTATGTATGAAACTTCTGGTAATGTCACCGCCTTTACCCAGTCATTCCCGCTTCAAAAGAGATTGGAGGTTTTGGATAGAATAAAGGCTAAAAAATTCTGCGTTGATACATATGATGGAGAAAAAACGAAAGATGCTCAAATTCTAAAGATGTCATCAGTGAATCAAGTCTTCTTTCTGGATATGAAGATTCCGTTCGAAGACTTTCCTGAGGATTGTTATTTAGCTTACTATGATGCAGATAATCAAATTGTAGCGTTAGATATGGTATCAATTTCTGATGATGACTCAGAAGAAACTAATGTTTCATATATTATGAATGGTTATCCGAGTGTTCAAGAAGAAAATACTCTTTTAGGGATGAAAGCTTTTTGGTTGGCTTATGACAAAGCGGTAAGGGCAGAAATTATTCATCCAGACTCTATGTGTAGTTTAAGTGGTCAAGTCCAAAGTTACTGTTCTCGAATTTATGAAAAGTTAATAGAGAAGTCTAATACGTATAGTTGTGATGACGATAGTGATACTGATGGTGTTGAAAAGTCTAAAACACCTGTAAAAGAAGGAGTATTCGGTGATATCCCTGATTTGTTTGAACAGCAAATACGCTTTAATTGCCAACATGAGTTTTATCCTCCTCAATTACGAAATGAAGAAATGGATAAGATAGTTACACCTGATAAAGTTCAAAAAGTTAAGGATCAGATTTTGAATAAGCATATTCATACAATAGATGATGATGGAATTACTAATGGCGAAGCTTACATTGGGTCGGTGCAATATGAAAACCATTATTTCTCAGTAGATATATATGTACCTGTAGCTGATGAGAATGTATCTATTAAGGCTGAATTTTGTGATGTTGATGGCAATGTGTTATATACGAGCTATCCTACGATGAAGCCAAGAATGGGAAAAGTTGTCATTAATCGTGGATTCCTTTCACTTGGAGTTTCTGCTAGCTATGAAGAAAATCTTGTCGACGATGCTCGTGAAGTTAAAAAGGTTGCGCAAGTTAGAATTGTGAGACGGAATTCAAGGAGATAAGAATATTGTGGCTCACCCGATAAACATAGGGGATTATTTTATAGATATTGTTTAATGTTTAGATGGTCTTGTAAACATAAACCTTATAAACCCCTGTCATTTTCTTCAGCAGAGCTTTCCATCTGCGTCTTGCCCAGCCTTTACGAGAGTGTGACTCTCGACAGTTTGGACAAGCCACAGATGGCAGAGGCGCTCACGCCTCTGAAGAAAATGGCAGGCAATAAACCAAAATAAACCGTTGCTTGAGAATGTCGCACACCCATTAAACACTAAACACTACACACTACCTCAAGCAACGGTTTATCTTTGTTTATCGCCCTATGTTGGGCAAAGTGCAGGTACTGCACTTGATGTAAAGGCTTGGCAAGGCGTGTCGTACAGCTTGCTTACGAAAGCGCCTTGTCAAGCCTTTACATCAAAAACTCGAAGCATGAGAGTTTGCCCAGCATAGGGTGTTTATCTTGGTTTATGTTTTATATACGAAAGAATTATCATCGGAAAACGGTGTGTATCAGTCAAAGGACAAGTCTTAG
>ERZ1034768.349-NODE-349-length-16499-cov-4.239479_pt1 | contig 16499 bp, 10 predicted proteins | sample MGYA00520691_ERZ1034768 | MGnify/ENA primary metagenome ERZ1034768 (study PRJEB33766, sample SAMN09781704) | gut metagenome | biome: gut microbiome | host: Homo sapiens | place: Madagascar | study: EMG produced TPA metagenomics assembly of the PRJNA485056 data set...
GCGATCGCGTACGCGGTGCAGCTCAACAGCATGAAGGAGCAGATGAAGTAACGCCTTGGGGCGTACGTCATCTGCATAGGACACGGATTTTTCAAGGAGCATAACAATCATGAGCGATACTGCGATGTCGACGGGGTATATGACTCCCCAAGAGCTTAAAGAGCAGGAACGAGCCGCAAAGAAGGCCGAGAGGGCACGCTTAAAGCGCGTGGAAATGGATGAGAAGGCGGAGCGCAAACGCGCCGCGAAATCAGGTTTCGCGAACGTGTCGAACCCGAGGCGCAGCAATCTGCTGACCTTGGTATGCGCGATCTTCGCGGTGTACTGCCTGTTCCCGTTCGTCTATCTGCTGGTCAACGCCACGAAGACGCAGGCCGACTTCACTTCGACGTTCGGCCTGGGCTTCGGCCACACGTTCGCCCTGTGGGACAACATCAAGACCGTGTTCACCTACCAGGACGGCATCTTCGGGCGCTGGCTGCTCAACACGCTCCTGTACGTGGTCGTGGGCGCCGGCGGCGCGACACTGCTGGCCATCATGGGCGGCTACGCGCTGGCGAAGTTCCGTTTCCCGGGCCGCAAGGCCGTGTTCGCGGTCATCATCGGCGCGATCAGCGTGCCGGGCATCGCGTTGGCGGTCCCGCAGTTCCTGCTGTTCGCCAAGCTCAGCCTGACGAACACGCCGTGGGCCATGATCATTCCATCGTTGATCAGCCCGTTTGGTTTGTATCTGATGTGGATCTTCTCCGAGCAGGCGGTTCCGACGGAATTGCTTGAAGCCGCACGAGTTGATGGAGCTTCGGAGTTCCGAACGTTCTTCCAGGTGTCCCTGCCGCTGTTGGCTCCGGGCATCGTTACGACGGCCCTGTTCACGATCGTGGCGACGTGGAACAACTACTTCCTGCCGTTGATCATGCTGAAAAACTCGAACTGGTATCCGCTGACAATCGGCCTGAACCAGTGGAAGGACCAGGCGAGCACCGCTGGCGGCCAGGCGATCCAGAACCTGGTGATCACGGGCTCGTTGATCACGATCATCCCGCTGGTCATCGCGTTCCTGTGCCTGCAGAAGTACTGGCAGTCCGGCCTCTCCGCAGGCGCGGTCAAGGAATAAGCAATTTCTGTACAACGATCACGGAACGAAAGGTATGGCCCATACTACAAGTATGGGCCATACGCATATGCGTATAATCTGGCGGATCTTCCTCACAAATCACGATAGTTGTTCTCTATTGCGAGACATATTCCGGCTGCAAAGCTGAAGTAATTCAGATTCATATGGCTGGAGGTGCAATCTCGTTATGAGTAAAATTTACAGAACGCACTTGTAGCGCCACACACTACAATATGTATCGGCCCCACACAAGAAAGCGAGGACACCGTGAGCGGCACTCAGGCAAAGGCTTCACCTTCCGATATTCGAATCAGCAATATCACCGCCGCATTCGAGCAGCTGTTCCCCGCAACGCAAATGTCGCGAGCCAATATCGGCAAACTCATCGGACTTTCACGCTTCACCACCAGCGAGGTGACCGGCGAAATGGTTGACAACCGCATTCTGCGCGAACTAGGCCCCGACAATCGCGAAGGGCGCGGTAAACGTTCACAAGTGCTCGCCATCGACACCGATTTCTGGCGAATCGTCTCCGTCGACCTGTCGAATCCGATGCTCGTCAAAGGAGCGCTGGCGGATCTTTCCGGCAGAATCGTGGACCGCACCGAGCTTCCCGTCGACCATGGCTGCAGCGTCGATGACGTGATCAGCTTGTGCAAGCAGCTCATCAGCTCAACGCCACTGCCGATCCTTGGCATCGGCATCGCGGTGACCGGCATTGTGGAACCCAACGGAGTGGTGCGCAAATCCGTGCACTTGGGGTGGAGCGAACTGCCGCTGAAAACCGAAGTGGAAAACGCCACCGGAGTGCCCGTGATCGTAGGCAACGACACCAATGCGGCACTTGTGGCGGAACGATTCTTCGGCGACTGCTCCCCCAATTCCATGCTCATTTCCATCGGGCGGGGCGTCGGCGCGGCATTATGCCTCAACGACGCCATCATCGAAGGAAGTTCCTTCACTGCCGGAGAAATCGCACACGTGGTGGTCGACCCGAACGGGCCAATCTGCGAATGCGGCAAACAGGGATGTCTCGAATCATTCGTTTCCGGCGACAGGCTGCAGCAACGCATCTCGCAGGATCCCGCCGCGCGTACGCATATTCTCACCGAAGCGGGCGCGTTGCTCGGGCGCGTCATGGCCATACCGGCAGGATTGTTGGATCTGCGCGACATTTCGGTATATGGTGCGCCGGAAATCGTCAATACTCAATTCATCGACGCGATGGAAAACGAAATCAGCCGCACCGTGACCACGGATTATCAGGAGGCGCCGCAAATTCACCGTTGCAGGCAAGGCGAGGATCTCACCCTGCGCGGGCAGGCCACCATCGTGATCCGCACACTGGTGCCGACGATCCACGAACGCGGCTCCCTCATCGGCGAAGCATAGCTCCGGACGCCTTAGCGCGACCCAAAACCTCCAGTCGGTGGAAGAAGCTACCCGCTAACAGACCTGCTAACGTCCAAAACCCTCCAGCCACCGGAAGAATCGCCCCGTCTGCAACTCTCCGAGCATCCATATTCCTCCAGTCACTGGAAGAATCCGGACCGCAGAACACCCCCGTACTGTCCAAAAACCTCCAGTGAGTGGAGGAATCCTCCCGCTGACAGGCCTTTTATCGTCCAGATTGTTCCAGTGAGTGGAGGAACCCGGACGGGATGAGAGGCATGGAGACGAAAAGACATGAAAGGCCGCCTGCAGCGGATGGAGTGCTTCAGGCGGCCCTGGTTGTCGGAAAGGAAGGGGAAATTCAGTTATCGGGATTCAGGTTGGCCCGCCGGAGTCGCGGTTCCAGCAGTTCCAGCGGTTTCAGCCACGGCAACCGCCTCGACGGCTTCCACGGTCTGAGCGTCGTCGGCTTCGATCTCACCGTTGGCGAGCTTCACTTCGAGCTCCTTGACGATCTCAGCGTGCATCTTCTCAGTGATCTTCACCTTGAACAGAAACACAATCAGGCTCAGGATGATGAGCACGAGCGGAATGTAGAAGGCGCAGATCTTGAAGATGTGGATGTTGGATGCGGTCATGTCGGCTGCGGTCGCATTGCCGGTCATGCCAGCGGCCACGGCGATGATGCCGACGATGCCGTTGGACATGGCACCACCGATCTTATCGAGCATCGGGCGGACGGACAGGGTGACAGCCTCGTTGCGCTTGCCGTTCTTGAGCTGGCCGTATTCGATGGAGTCGGTCAGCGACAGGATGGCGGTCATCTGAATGAGGGTACCCGGCACGTAGAAGAGCACCAGAGCCACGAACACCATGATGATGTTGTCGGAGAAGATGCCGAGCATCACATAGCCGGCGATCATGGAGATCATGCCACCCAAGTACAGGTAGCGGCGCGGAATGCGCTTGTTCAGGATCGGGTACAGAGGAGCCATAACCAAGCCTGCGACCAGTGCGATCACGCCGGTGAGGGAGTATGCGGCCTGGTTGTCGAGGATGAACTTGAACAGGAAGATCAGCACGCCGGTGGTGGCCACGTTGGCGATGGCGTACAGCAGGTAGCTCAGGGCGACCCACAGCAGCTGGTCGTTCTGGAAGATGGCCTTGAAGGCTTCGATCGGGTTGCCGTTCTCCTGGGCCTTGGAACGCAGGGCGCTCTCGTTCTCCTTGGTGCCGAAGGCAACGGTCCATGCGGTCAAGAGGCCGAGCAGGCCGACGATAATACCGAAGCAGGTCCAGCCGGACTGGCTTTCGGCGTGCTCACCGGTGAACACCCAGCTGAAGTAGGTGACGATCGGGATGACCACGACGGTGATGCCGTTGTAGCCGATGGAGCCGGTGAAGGAGCCGAGTGCGGTGTAGGTGGAGCGCTCGTGGGAGTCGGAGCTCAATGCAGGGATCATACCCCAGTAGGAGATGTCACGCAGGGAGTAGAACACGTCGAGCACGATGAAGGTGATGACGAACAGTACGATGAACCACGTGGTGTTCACGTTCACCAAGCCGAACAGGCCGGTGTACACTAGCACGATCAGCACGGACGAAATCGCGCCGGCGAGGAACTGCCATGGGCGGAAACGGCCCCACTTGGTGGTGGTGTTGTCGATGATGTTGCCCAGCAGCGGGTCGATGAAGATCTCCGCGATACGGATCACCACGACCAAGCCGGTGATGACGCCGATCAGCTTGGTGGCGACGCCTTTATCGACACCAGCGAACAAGGAGCTCGTCACATAGACGACGAAGTAAGTGCTCAGTGCGTTATAGAACGCGGACTGGCCAAGGTTGCCGCACGCGTACGCTACGCGCTGGCCGAGCTTTCCGCGACGAGCCGTGCCGTTCGCAGTAGTGGTCGTATTGCTCATTATCTCTTCTCCTTAGAAGATTTTGATGAGATCACCCGTTGACCTCGAAAATTGAGTATACGATGTTTACTATCGAAAGTAAAATTCCTTAGTAAACAAAGCCCCCAAACGGCGTGTCGCAATCGCAGTTCTTACGATTATCAAATACCGACATCTGCAATCATGATTACTACCGCCATTTGCCGTCACCTATCGCCATATAAGTAAATTCAGTCGCAAATAACGCAACACGCAGATTTGCAATTTAAGTAAACAACGTTTACCATGCTAGTAAAAGAGTTTATTACTCTGAGTACACAAAAGTACACACCAACTAAACCTACATCAACAACGAAGTTATGTTTCGGAAACGAGGAAATCATGGCAGATAAGATCACCACCGCATCCGCCGCGTGGCTCACCGACCCCACGGTGTTCGCAGTGAATCGCACGCCGGCACATTCCAATCACGTGACCTTTTCTCACATTCCCGCGATCGGCGAGCCGAGCGATTTGAAGCAAAGCCTCGACGGCGAATGGCGCGTGGAAATGGTGCAGGCCTCCGACATCGATCTTGAAGAAGAGCCGTTCGCAGCCGAGGATTTCGACGATTCCGCTTTCGGCCGCATCGACGTGCCCTCCCACCTGCAGAACGCGGGATACATGAACCACAAGTACGTGAATATTCAGTACCCGTGGGACGGCCATGAGAATCCGCAGGAGCCGAACGTTCCCGAAACCAACCATGTGGCACTGTATCGCCGCACGTTCACCGTCGCCGAGCGTCTTGATGCGGCCCGTCAAAATGGCGGCACCGTCAGTATCACGTTCCACGGCATGGCCACCGCGATCTACGTGTGGGTCAACGGCATGTTCGTCGGCTACGGCGAAGACGGCTACACCCCGAACGAATTCGACATCACCGAAGCGCTGCACGACGGCGAAAACGTCGTGGCCGTCGCCTGCTACGAATACGCAAGCGCATCCTGGCTGGAAGATCAGGATTACTGGCGTTTGCACGGCCTGTTCCGTTCCGTGGAACTCGCCGCACAGCCGCATGTGCACATTGAAGATATGAAGGTCGAAGCGGATTGGAATCCGGAAACCGCCACCGGTTCGCTCGACGCGCTACTCGCGGTGCGCAATGCGAAGAATGCCGCCACCGTGTCGGCGACGCTGAAGGATTTGAGTGGCAATGTGGTGTGGGAAACCGCATTGGCCGCATCCGACGAAACCGGCATCGTTTCCGGCTCGTTGGACGTCAAGCCGTGGAGCGCCGAGAGCCCGGCACTGTACGAACTGCAAGTTGTGGTGATCGGCCATGACGGCGCGATCGTTGAAACCGCAACGCAGCGTATCGGCTTCCGCACATTCCGTATCGAAGACGGCATTATGAAGCTCAACGGCAAGCGCGTGGTCTTCAAGGGCGCCGACCGCCACGAATTCGACGCGAAGCGCGGCCGCGCCATCACCAGGCAAGACATGATCGACGACATCATGTTCTGCAAGAGGCACAACATCAACGCCATCCGCACCTCGCACTACCCCAACCAGGAATACTGGTACGACCTGTGCGACCAGTACGGCATTTATTTGATCGACGAAACCAATCTTGAAACGCACGGCAGCTGGTGTCTGCCGGGAGACGTGGTCACCGAGGATTCCGCCGTTCCGGGCAGCAAGCCCGAATGGGAGGGCGCGTGCGTGGACCGTGTGAACAGCATGATGAAGCGCGACTACAACCATGCTTCCGTAGTCATCTGGTCGCTTGGCAACGAATCGTATGCGGGAGACGTGTTCCGCGCGATGAGCGTCCACGTGCACGAACTCGACCCGAACCGACCAGTGCACTACGAGGGCGTGACCCACAATCGCAAGTATGACGACGTGACCGACATCGAAAGCCGCATGTACGCGCATGCCGACGAAATCGAGGAATATCTCAAGTCCGATCCGAAGAAGCCGTATATTTCCTGCGAATACATGCACGCCATGGGCAATTCCGTCGGAAATATGGACGAATACACGGCTTTGGAGCGTTACCCGCAGTATCAGGGCGGATTTATTTGGGATTTCATCGATCAGGCGATTCTTGTGCGCTTGCCCGATGGCGATGAACGTCTCTGCTACGGCGGCGATTTCGGCGACCGTCCGAGCGATTACGAGTTTGCCGGAGACGGTATTGTGTTCGCCGATCGCACGCCGTCGCCAAAGGCGCAAGACGTCAAGCAGCTGTATGCCAACGTGCGCATTGTGCCGGATGAAACCGGCGTTGAGATCGCGAATGACAATCTGTTCGTTTCCACCGCCTACTATGTGTTCGTTACGCGCGTGCTTGCGGATGGCGAGCCGGTATGGCAGGCCGAACAGCGTTTTGATGTGCCGGCTGGCGAAACCAAGCACTTCGATATTGAATGGCCGTTGGAGGCCTACCGAGGCCAAGCCAACGAGCTCACGCTCGAAGTGAGCCAACGCCTTGCCGCCGCGGAAGAGTGGGCGCCGAAGGGCTACGAGCTGTCGTTCGGCCAGACCGTGGTTGCAGGCTCCAAGCCGGTTGCTGCCAGCGAGGCGAAGCCTGTCGACGGCATTGTGACCGTTGGCCGTTGGAATGCTGGCGTGCAGGGATCCGGTCGTGAGATTCTGCTGTCGCGTACGCAGGGCGGTATTGTTTCGTACACGCTTGACGGCCGTGAATTCGTGCTGCGCAGGCCCACGCTCACCACGTTCCGCGCGCTGACCGACAACGATCGCGGTGCAGGCCACGGTTACGACCGCGCGCAGTGGGTCGGCGCAGGCCGTTACGCCAAGTGCGTCAACAACACCATCGAACAGGTCAATGACGATACGCTGAAAGCCGTATACGAGTACGAGCTCGCCACTCCGCAGCGCACGCACGTCACCATCACGTATGTGGCAGACACCACCGGCAAGCTGCACTTGAGCGTCGACTATCCGGGTGAAACTCAGGAAGCCCCGACCATTCCGGCTTTCGGTTTGGAATGGACGCTGCCGGTCGAATACTCCAACCTGCGCTTCTACGGCCCCGGACCCGACGAAACCTACGCCGACCGCAAGCATGCCAAGCTGGGCATTTGGAACACCAACGCTTACGACGATCATGCGCCGTACCTCATGCCGCAGGAAACCGGCAACCATGAGGATGTGCGTTGGGCTGAGATCACGGATGATGCCGGTCATGGCATGCGTGTGAGCCGTCACGGCGAATCCGCGTTCGCGCTCAGCCTGCAGCCGTATAGCGCATTCATGTTGGAAGAAGCCCAGCATCAGGACGAACTACCCGCTCCGAAGCACATGTTCCTGCGCGTGCTCGCCGCGCAAATGGGCGTCGGCGGCGACGATTCCTGGATGAGCCCGGTGCACCCGCAGTACCACATTCCAGCCGATAAGCCGCTCCACTTGGATGTGGATATCGAGTTGATCTGACACGTTGGGGCATGCCGGTTGCCCCAACAATTACAGGGGGGGGGGAGATCCGCGTATTGTGCGGATCTCCCCCTGCTTGCGTTATTGCGTTACCGCGTTACCGCCAATTTACATTGGCGCTCATTGCCCCATATCACGCTCACCGTTCACTGCTGCGGATAGGAATCCTCGAAGAAGCGACGCTCAAGGTGCACGATGGTGCGGAACACTTCAGCTTCCGAGCCATCAGCCGACGCATATTCGTTGACAAGCGCGATCAGGCGGCCCGTCCAGGCGCGGAAATAATCGCCCTCATGCAAATCAACCCAACCCTTGTGCGCCGGAATCTGCTGAACGACGCCAGCGTCGATGGTGCGCTTGGCCCAGGCAAGATAAATCCATTCCATGCAGCACAGCGCAGTAATGAGTTCTTCCCAAGTTCCCTGAACCAGCTTGGTCAGATATTCGCAATATTCACGATTTGCCGGAGTCTGCTCGGAATTATTGTATTCTTCGTCAGTAATTCCGTATTCCTTAAGGAATCCGGTAAAATATGTTGCTTCATTGTCAGCAAACCATTGCGATTGTTTCGCCAGCATATCTTTGGTTTCCTGACGCGGCGCAAGTTCAATCGCATGTGCCATGATGCCCTGATTAAAGAACTTGAAATCCTGAATTAAATAAGACTTCAAAATCGATTCTGGAAGTGTATCATCCAGCAATTCATTCACAAAACGCGAATTGATTGCCTGATTCCATTCGTCGGCCGCCGACATATACAGCTGATCGGCTACGGAACCCGGCTCGGCTCCCAACCACGCATAATCGCCGCTTGCGGACTGCGGCGCTTCCGGAACATGATTCATGGTCACAAGACCCCCCTTCGGTTAATGCGGCCAATGCAAACGCAACGCACATCTCCTCGCTCCATTCCGCCGTGGCTCGCTGTGATGGCGCCATAATAGCCGCCGTTCCCAACGTACCGAACGCGCCACCGAAACGCAAGAAGCAGAACACTTCCATGACCGCCATGACCGCACTCAATCTCGGCGAATCATTGCGCGAATTTGTTGAGGCGGCGATCGTAGGTCATGAGGCCGTTGAGCTCTTCTTCGACGTCGGAAACCTGCGTATACACGTAGCCCGCCAATCCGCGTGATTCCAACGATTCCGCCGAATCAAGCACGGAACGGACGGCAGTGCGCCAATCCTCAATCGAATCGTATTCACCGTAACCGTACGCACGCGAAACCGCAGCATGATCGGCAACCAACTGCGCCAATCCTCCGAATTCCGAAATCACGAACGCGCGAACGCCATGCTGCGCAACCGGTAACACCGCGTAATGCGCGGCACGACGACGCCGCTTATGCCGCTTTTCATATTCGGCCACATACCCACGCAACGGCCCCTTATCAGGGTAGATTTCAAGCGGACGGAAGTAGTTGTGCACGCTGTGAAAATCGCCGCAACGCTGGTCGTACCAGCCACTCGTGGCGTCGATCGGGCGCGTCGGGTCAAGCGCATGAATGCGTTCCGCCGCATCGCACGCGTCGAACTGCCCCCACCCTTCGTTGAACAGCACCCACGTGACGATCGACGGGTGGCTGGCAAGCATGTGCACCATGGCATCGCAAGTGCGCGACCAGTCGCGGCGGTACGTCGAATCGTCGGCACCGAGCGCCGCGAAATGCTTCGCCGTGTCGTCGCGGTACTTGTTCCATGTGGCACGCATGAGCGTCGGCTTGCGGTTGGTGGCCCACGCGTTGTATTCGCCGCCACCCGACACCGCGTCCTGCCATACCAGCATGCCGAGGCGGTCGCAATGGTAGTACCAGCGCGCCGACTCGATTTTGATATGCTTGCGCAGCATATTAAAGCCGGATTCCTTCATGGCGGTTATGTCATGCACCAGCGCTTCGTCACTCGGCGCGGTCAGCAGGCCGTCCGGCCAATAGCCCTGGTCGAGCACACCCTTGAGGAACACCGGCTTGCCATTGAGATGGAAGCGCGCGATACCCTTCAAATCAGGCTTAATCTCAACCGTGCGGAACGCGCAATACGAGCGCACAATATCTTGCTTTTCCTGCGATTTCGCGGGTTTCTCTTGAATTTCCTGCGATTCTTGCTGCAGCTTTTCCTGCTTTCCCTGCGATTTCGCCGCACCAAATTCCAGCGTCGCCGTCACGTCATACAAATACGGATCGTTCGGCGACCACAAGTGTTCGGCCCGCGTTGCGATTTCCGTGCGCACCTTGCGCATGCCAGCCGGCAGCAGTTCGTCCGCGACGATCGTGCCGTCCGCGGGATCGGCTACGACGATATGCAGTTTGGCGTTCGGCTTGTCTCCGCCGATTTCCGCGCGAATGAACAGTCTGCCGTCCGCAGAGCCCTTCAGCGTGAGCGTCTGCATGTACGCTTCCGGCACGATTTCCATCCATACGCTCTGCCAAATGCCGCTTTGCGCGGTATACCAGATACCCTCACGTTCGATCTTCTGCTTACCGCGCATCTGCGTGCCCGAATCGTTCGGATCATACACGCACAACGCAATCTCGAAAGCATCATCGGGATCAACGAATGCCGAAATATCAACATCGAACGGCAGATAGCCCCCGACATGCACCCCCGCAAACTGCCCGTTGATAAAGCAGGCACATACGTAATCAACCGCTTCGAAATGCAGAATCAAACGATTCGCATCCCCAATCTGCCGAACCGCTTCCCCTCCCCCAAGCGTCACGGGATGCACCACCGTGCGATACCAGATCATATTGTCTGGGTAAATCGTCTGATGCACGCCGGAAAGCGCGGATTCCGGGGAGAACGGCACCAAAATCTTGCCGTCGAACGTTTCGGGGATGGCCGCTTCCTTCACTGCCTGCACCGCTTCGTCACGGGTGAGCACAGCCGCGGATTTGCGCCATTTCGAGCCGTTGCCGCTTTCGGGAATGGATACGATCGCGTAATCCCAGAATCCGTTGAGCATGGTGTGATTGCCGCGCACCATGGTTGGGCGCGGATGCTCGTTCAGGATTGGCGTGCGGCCGTTTTCCAGTTTGCGTTCGCCATCTTTCGCAGGGCAGAACGCTTTGTGGGCGTCGTTGGAAGACAACCATTCGCCGGCGATCTGTTCGCCCCAGGGCGTCCACAACTGCTGCAGCGGCTCCTGGGAACGCATTTTCGTAGGCGCGGCTTTCAGCACTCGCTTGACGTCCAACATAAGAGCCTCCCTGCAGCATCGCATTTCCCTCAACTTCCCCATTGTAACGAGAGGAATGGCAAAGAGAAATAGCGATTGTTACGGATTTTGAAATCGATTCAATCCGGATTGCACTATAGATTCGTAAAATCGTATACAGAAAGTCGAATATTGCACATTAGATTTACAAGTCGGATTTGCAAAATCAGACATAAAAAGCCGGTGCAAGAACTTCGTAATTCCTTGCACCGGCAATCAGAACAACTCACCTTAGCGGCAAATCAGGCCAAATCAAGCCGAATCCCCAGGTGAATCAGCGAATCAGCCTTCCAGCTTGGCCTTTTCGGCGGCAAGACGGGCCGCCTCGGCCTCACGACGAGCCTTCAGCTCCGAATCGAAGCGAGCGAGCTCCTCTTCGACGGCCTCCGGCGGAATCTTCGCGAAAATCGGATGCGGCTTCGGCACTGCAGTGCCGGCCACGATCGGCTCGGAAGCCCACGGATGCACGGTTTCGCCCAGCTTGTAGTCGCCGGTGATGATCGGATACATGAAGCCCGGCTTGTCGAGATCCTCGACCTCTTCCAAGCGCGGCAACGGCGAGAACGTGCCTGTGCCGCCGAGAGCCTCCCACACCTTCTGCGCGGAATGCGGCAGGAACGGGGCCAGCAGGTGGTTCGCGTCGGACACGGCCTGGGCGGCAACGTGCAGCACGGTGCCGAGGCGAACCGGATTGTCCTTGATCTTCCACGGTTCGGTGGCGGAAATGTACTTGTTGATATCGCCGACCACGCGCATGGCTTCGCTCAGCGCGTTCTTCTGGCGATGGTTCTCGATCAGCGAACCGACCGTGTCGAACGCGGCCTTGGTTTCGCTCAGCAACGCGCGATCCTCGTCGGTCATTTCGTTCTCGTCGAGCGCCGGAATCTCACCGAAGTTCTTGTTCATCAGATTGGCCACACGGTTGACGAGGTTGCCCCAGGAAGCGGCAAGCTCCTCATTGTTGTGACGCACGAACTCAGCCCACGTGAAGTCGGAATCGGAGCTTTCCGGACCGGCCACGGAAATGTAGTAGCGCACGGCGTCCACAGGGTAGCGGGCGAGAATGTCCTTCACATAAATGACGATGCCACGCGAAGACGAGAACTTCTTGCCTTCCATGGTCATGAATTCGGAAGCCACGACCTGCTCCGGCATGTTCAGCGGACCGAGCTTGCCGGTTTCGCCGCCCTTGGAGCCCTGACCGTTGTAGCCAAGCATTTCGGACGGCCAGATCTGGGAGTGGAACGTGATGTTGTCTTTGCCCATGAAGTAGTAGCCCGGGGTTTCCGGATCATTCCACCATGCGCGCCATGCTTCCGGATCGCCCTTGCGGCGAGCCCATTCGATGGATGCCGACAAGTAGCCGATCACCGCGTCGAACCACACGTACAGCTTCTTATTCGGATTGTCGATCCAGCCGGCAACCGGAACGGGAATGCCCCAGTCGATGTCACGCGTGATGGCACGCGGCTTGACTTCCTTGAACAGGCCGATGGAGAAGTTGATGACGTTGGTACGCCAGCCTTCGCGGGTCTTCAGCCATGCGAGATTGGCTTCGGCGAGCGCCGGCAGGTCGAGGAAGAAGTGTTCGGTTTCCTCAAAGCGCGGGGTTTCGCCGTTGATTTTGGAAACGGGATTGATGAGCTCGTCCGGGTCGAGTTCGTTGCCGCAGGCGTCGCACTGGTCGCCGCGGGCACCGTCGGCACCGCAGATCGGGCAGGTGCCTTCGATGTAACGGTCAGGCAGGGTGCGGCCGGTGGACGGCGAGATGGCGACCTTCTGGGTGCCCTTGTAAATGTAGCCGTTGGCGAGGCACTGCCTGAACAGTTCCTGCACCACCTGCTCGTGATTGCCGGTGGTGGTGCGGGTGAACAGGTCGTAGCTCAGGCCGAGATCGCACAGATCCTTGGCGATCACACGGTTGTAACGGTTGGCGAGCTCCTGTGCGCTGACGCCTTCCTTGTCGGCTTCCACCAGGATCGGGGTGCCGTGCTCGTCGGTGCCAGACACCATCAGCACGTCATTGCCCTTCATGCGCTCGTAGCGCGCGTATACGTCGGAGGGCACGCCGAATCCGGCGACGTGACCGATATGACGGGGGCCGTTAGCATACGGCCAAGCAACATTCACCAAAATATGACTCATGGTGCCTGATTATACAAACCGCCATATCCCGCTTCTTCCATGTATTTCGGTAGTTGGATTTTTATTGGAGGATGGACGTGCGATCGTCGATTTCAATCGTTTGAAATAGCTTGCATCATATTTTGCATATCTGCCGATTTATCCACATTGTTGCATTACGCAACAATCATTTTCCACATATCCACAGATTTTCGGGGGTCGGTGGCGCAGTGGAATTCGAATCCGCTACGGTACCGTCATGGACACTCCACCACCCCTTCTGGGCAACGATGACCTTCCGGGACCGATGTGCCTGAACCTGCTGGCCTCATCCGGCGCGCTGTGCAAGCTCGACAGCGTGAACGCCTATTCATGCCACGATTCGGACACGTTGTACGGGCGGGCCTGCATCATCGCGACATTGCTGCCGAGCCGGTCCGTGGCATGTTCACGCACCGCCGCATGGGTTTGGCTAGGCGGCACCTTCCCCGAATCCATCGACATTATCGCGAAAGCCCACTATCGAGCGCTACGTTACGGCCGTAAAATCAACGTTTTCAACCGTCTCGCACCAAACGAACACACCATCAAAGTCGGTCCGATTATCGTGACCACGCCTGTTCGCACCGCATGCGATCTCGCATTGAACTGCACCCCCGAAAGCGAATCGTTGGTTTCCGAAATCATCTGCATGCTTATGCAGGAATTTCATTTCCGCTCCAACGATTGCATACAAATCATGCAGGAGACGAAGCATATTCGCAACGCGCCACAGGCGCGCAACTACATTCTTGCGATCGACGGAAGAAGCGACGAATATGAGCGCAGCGCATAGCAGGCATAAGGCGCGGCGCGCGACGCACGCCGACAGGATAGGTGCCGGCGGGAAAGTCACCGACAGGATAGATGCCGACAGAGCAAACGGATTCCGCAGACTGCTCGGAATCCAAGAAAAACGCAGGCCACGGACGCATCGCGCGACGCATCGGGATGCGCGGAATCTCGCACACCGTGCACAGCGGACGCGCCGCGAACCGCCGCCATACCAGCCCAAACCGCGGCCGAAACCGCTGGTGGATCCGCCGTCTCCCCCAATTCCATTGACGCCGCTGGTGGCGTGCAGTCCGGACACACCGCAGGACGTGCTATGGCATATCGCGGAATACGCGCCGCAACTGCGCAAATGGCTGGTCGCCAATCCTTCCGCAACACCGGCGATGTTGGACTATCTTGCACAAGTCGGCGGGCCGGACGTGGCCCGCGCCCTGCAAATACTGCTGGAATCGTTGGAATCGTGCGGATCGCAAGCATGCAGCTAACACTTGCGCGACGGGCAATCGCACGATAGGCAATCGCCGGACGGTAAATAATGTGGACTTACTGCTTCATCGCAAGAACCGCATTGTAGACCTGCTTGCGATTGGCAAGCGAGCCGTCCGCAAGGGGATGCTCGGCAACGACCTGCGAAATCGCGTCTTTGATACGCAGATTGTCTTCCTGCGCACGGTCGATCGACAGCACCGCCAAGTCTTCGACGCTCAACGATGCGGGGGCAGCAGCGTCGGCCTCCTCTTCGGAAGCGCCGGCAACGACCAACACCATTTCGCCACGCGGCGGCTCGTTGATCACGCTCTGGCGAATCTGCGCGATGGTTCCGCGACGGATCTGCTCAAAATCCTTGGTAAGTTCACGGCAAAGCGCCATCTTGCGGTTCGGACCGAACACGTCAAGCAGGTCGGCCATGGAATCGTCGATGCGATGCAGGGTTTCGTAAAACACGATGGTGCGGCGTTCAGAACGCAGGGTACGCAGGTATTGCACGCGTTCGGAATGCTTGCGCGGCAGGAATCCTTCATAGCAGAAGCGGTCGGTGGGCAGTCCTGAAAGGCACAGCGCGTCCAGCACTGCGGACGGGCCGGGAGCGCAGGTGACGGGCAGACCACGTTCGATGGCGCGACGCACGATCGCGAGGCCCGGATCGTTGATGGTCGGCATGCCCGCGTCGGACACGACCAGCACGGTAGCGCCGGTCTCCACCTGATCGAGTAGACCGTCGGACTTGTCTCGCTCGTTGTGATCGTGGTAAGCCACCACGCGGCCGTTCACGTGCACGCCGAGACGGTTGGCGAGCGCGTAGAGACGGCGGGTGTCTTCGGCGGCCACGATGTCGGCGCGTTCCAGGAGCGCAATGAGGCGTGCGGAGGCGTCGGCCGTATTGCCGATCGGCGTGGCAGCCATCACCACCGTGCCTTGCGGAACGTCGGTTCCGCGCACGAGGGCGTCAAGTCCCGTACCAGACTGTTCTGTACCAGACCGTTCCGCCGCTGTCGGCGATTCTGCTATCTCCGCCGTATTCACCATTCCCGCAGTTCCCGTTACTTCTGCCGTATTCGCACTCAACTCATTCAGTTTCAAGTCCAACGTCTCATTCATGCGTTCCATGCCTTCAGCCTATCCAACGCAAAGGAAAACAGCCCTCCCCACGTCCCAAAACCCCCAATCGCTGGAACAATCCGGACACAAAACAGACCCTCAGCGGGGTGATTCCCCCACCCACTGGAACAATCACCCCGCTTACAGCCCCAGTAACGTCCCAAAACATCCAGACATTGGAACAATCCGGACGCCAACAGGCTTAAAAGCGGGCAGATTCCTCCACCGACTGGAAGAATCAGGACGCTTACAAGACTAAAAGCGGGCAGATTCCTCCACCGACTGGAAGAATCCGCCCGCAAACGCATGCTTACACCGCGCACACGTACTTACCTCGTGTACATACGTGGCAGCGAATCGGCCATGCGTATGAAGCTATTGCACGCGAAAGCGTTGAAATCGCGCGCATACGGCGATTCCGGCAGCGGAGTGCCATATGCGCCCGTGCCGGCAGCGCCCGAATCATTGCCCCAGACCGCCGGATATGTGCCGGTCACGGCATGCACGTCGGAATCCGTATCGGGGGTAATCACATTGCTGGTTTCGTTTTGATGACCGAACATGGAGAATTTTCCGGTCGCCGCATGCAACGCTTCGAACAGCGCCCGCGATTGCAGATTCAGATTCCCATCAACCGATTGCGCAAGATTTTTCGCCATGATTCACACTCCCCTGTATTTGCCGTATTCGTCCAGTCTTGCATTGCCCCAACCGCTCTCGCATTGCCTTACTGCGGTTTCCACTCTATCTTCCGCGCCATCGAAACACACTTTCGTACCGTCAAAAATGCGCGATTCGTGTTCAGCGGCCTCACTATTTGATTTGTTGACCTCACGATTCCGTTTTTCGCCGCCTTTTTTCAAATCGT
>ERZ1034768.361-NODE-361-length-16205-cov-7.588607_pt1 | contig 16205 bp, 12 predicted proteins | sample MGYA00520691_ERZ1034768 | MGnify/ENA primary metagenome ERZ1034768 (study PRJEB33766, sample SAMN09781704) | gut metagenome | biome: gut microbiome | host: Homo sapiens | place: Madagascar | study: EMG produced TPA metagenomics assembly of the PRJNA485056 data set...
TCGAAATCGGCAAAGAAATCAGTGTACAGGCTTACGGCGTCAGCGGCGGTGAACTCGGTAGGCAGGGCCATGCGGTCCGGCAGGTAGCTGGTGATGGCCTTGGTGTAGACACCTACCGGTGCTTTATCAATGCAGACGGTGCCGCTGTCGGCCGTGAGCAGCCCGGCGGAAATTTTAATAAGGGTCGTTTTGCCGCTGCCATTGGGGCCCAGCAGGCCCACCAATTTGCCCGGCTCTACGGTAAAATCCACGCCATCCAGCGCGGCCTTTTTGCCATAGTATTTGCACAGGCCGTGGACTTCATATACAGGTTCCATTGTGTTACTCCTTTTCTGATGTTTCGGTTTTCCGCAGCAGGGTCTCGACCTCTGCTGCGGTCATGCCCAGGGCATGCATTTGCTGCAGAAAATCCCGGGCCAGGGTGGCGGCGCGTTTGCGGCGCAGAGCTTGCAATATGGTATCGTTGGCTGTGACGGTACGCCCGGCGGTGCGCTGCGCCTGCAGCAGGCCTCGACTTTCCAAATCTTGCAAGGCACGCTGCATGGTGTTGGGGTTTACGCCTGCATCGGCGGCCAGCTCCCGCACGGGCGGGATACGGCTGCCGGGCGGAAATTCCCCCGCCACCAGCGCCAACTCCAGCTGTTCGATCAGCTGGACATACACTGGCCGCCCGGCGGTTATGTTCCAATTCATGGTGGTTGCCTCCTGTATGCTTGTGTTAAGCATCTAATACAATAATACACGCAAAAACCGATTTGTCAATAGAATGTTTTTGAAAAACTCGAAAAGTGTGAAAAAATTGTCTGAAAATAAGGGGTGACGATTAGAAATGCAAATCTTTACAGACTTGATAATAACATATATAATATTCTTGGCATAATATTTGCCGGGAGGTATAACGCATGACTTTTAGAAGGATTGGAAAAGGAAAATCAAGAGAAGAAAAATGCCTTTGGCTTTGCCTGTGCGCAGCCTTACTTATTTCTATTTGTTTTATAGCGTTAAAAGGGCGCAAATACTTGGACAGTGATATGGCGAGTGAAATGATTCTTGCAAATTTACTGAATCAAGAAGGAGGAGTTCTGTCAAAGAACTGGTTCTATTCGACAGAACTTCGGGTGTTTTGCTTGCAACCGTTTTATCGTATAGGTTTGTTGATTCAACCGCATGATTGGTATATGGCGCGTGTAATTGGTCAGACGCTATGCCTTATTGCGACGATTGTTTCCTATCTATACATGGGGCATCAACTTGGTCTGCGCTATAATGGTCTTTTGTCAGCAATTGCATTTGCATGCCCGTTTGGAACATGGTATTTACTTTATGGCATCTATGGGGGCTACTATTTGCCGCATATGATGTTGCTGATGCTGTGCTTTGGATTGTTTCTTGCACTTCGCAAAGAAAATAAGCATGGCAGGAAAATCTTACAAGAGTGTCTTTTTGTTATGCTGTGCCTTGTTTCCGGTTTGAACGGAGTGAAAAGCATCATGGCATTGTTTGCTCCGCTTTTGATGGCAAGTGCCGTGCTCTTTGTACAGCAACTCCATGTGGAGGGATACAAAAGGAGCGAGTTGCAATGCCTTATAAATTCTGGTATCGGTTTTCTTGCAGGTGGGGCTGGTTATATTGTAAACAGCAAAATCTTTACTACACAGTATCACTTTCCGGACTATACAACATACGCTTGGGGAACGATCCGCCTAGCATCGATTTTTGATTCTTGGTCGAGTTTACTGGGCCTATTTGGATTTCAGACAGACTCTTCATGGCAGACACTGCCAGAAGTGTTTTCCATTCGCGGTTTACTGGGACTATTTGGTCTGGTAATGGCGGCAGTACTTATTTTTTCTGCAATCCGCTTGTTTACGCAGTGGAAGAATTTGCAGTATGCCACAAAAATTCTTGTTCTTACGTTTACTATGGACGTAGTGCTGCAGGGATTCATGTTTGAAACATTTGGCGGAGGGCTGTTTAAGGGACCGCGCTATTGGCTGACATGTATTCCGCTGGCATTTGCGGTTATTCATTCAGAAATCGAAAATGAAAAATATCGTTATCCTGTTGCAAGAGTTGTTGCGTCGGCAGGCTTCTTATTTTGTATCGCATGTACAAGTGCCGCGTCAATTTTGACTTTTATGAAATGTCCTCTTCTGGCTAAAACAGAATTGAAACCGCTTTGCGATTGGGTGGTGGAGCATGGATATACGCAGGGGTATGCTACTTTCTGGAATGGAAATGTGCTTACTGAATGGAGCAACAATCAGCTGGAAATGTGGGTTGTAGATAATTTGAAGGACTTGGAACTGAAACAATGGCTCCAGTATACAAGCCATGAAGAACCACCCACAGGAGAAATTGTACTTGTGACAGACAAGGGTGAGTTGGAAAATGCTGGATTGCAAGCTTTGTATGGTGCAGAAAATATGGTATATGAAAATCACAGCGGCTTCTTGGTTTTTACTTACGACAATTATGAACAGATGAAAGAGCAGCTTCAGACAGCAGAAAGTATGGCGCAATAAGAATGAAAAAAGTCCGAAAACCGTGTAAATGCGGTTTTCGGACCTTTTTTCAGATATGATCTTCTATCCAGGTCAGAACGTAATCGAAGACCTCCTGGCGGTTGGTTTCGTTGTGTAGTTCGTGGCGGGCACCCTCGTAAATCTGGCAGGTCAGGTCCTGTACACCGGCGTCGCCCAGCATGGCCCAGACGGTGCGTACACCGGCGCCATAGTTGCCTACGGGGTCAGCGTCACCGGCGATGAGCAGGATGGGCAGGTCCTTGGCGATTCCCTCAGCCCAGCTTTTGCGGCTGACGTGGTTGAGGGTGGCCAGCATCTCCCGGTAGGTGCCCGCGGTGAACGAGAAGGTGCAGAGCTTGTCGGCGTCATAATCCCGTACGACCTGGGTGTCGCGGCTGAGCCAGGCATTGGGCGAGGCGGCATCCGGGATGCGCTTGCAATAGCTGCCGAAATTCAGATTGACTATCAAGGGCGAGACGGCGTCGTTGCCCTTGACGGCGGCAATCAGAGCAGCCAGACGCTGGCCGATGGCGTTCATCACGCTGGGACCAGCTGTGCCGGAAATGATAAGTGCTGTGATACTCTCTGGCCACATTTCGGCGTACCATCGTGCATAAAAGCTGCCCATGCTGTGGCCGTACAGGATGATGGGCAGGCCGGGAAACCGCTCGTGCAGCAGGCGGTTCATTGTATGCAGGTCGTCCAGCAGATGAAAGCGGCCGTCCTTTTCGCCGTAGTGGCCGTGCTCCCCTGCCTGGGCGGTGTCGCCGTGGCCCAGGTGGTCGTTGCCTGCCAGGGCAATGCCATGGGCAGCGTAGAAATCCGCCATCGGTGCATAGCGGCGGACGTACTCGCACATGCCGTGGCTGAGCTGGATGACTGCCCGCACGGGCATGTCCGGGCAGGTATAAATGACGGCCGAGGAGGTATGTTTCCTGTCAGAGGAAGGAAACGTAACGTTTTCGCAGTGGAGGGCGGACATGGTTATTCTCCTTTGATCATCTTCCAGTATTGGGCAAAAGCCTGCTCGTTTTTGTTGTCGCCGGGTTCGTAGTAGCGGCGGTCCTTGATGGCATCGGGCAGGTATTGCTGGGCGGTCCAGTGGTTGGGAAAATCGTGAGGGTAGAGGTAATGCTGGCCCTTGACCTTGGCGTCGGCGCCGTCATAGTGTTTGTTTTGCAGCTGACGCGGGATGGGGCCGGTGCGGCCTGCCTGGACATCCGCGACGGCGGCGTTGATGGCATTGTGGGCAGAGTTGGATTTGGGTGCCGTGGCGACCAATACCACAGCATCGGCCAGCGGAAGCCGAGCTTCCGGCAGGCCGACAGCGTTGGCAATGTCCACGGCAGCCTTTACAATGGGGATGATCTGCGGCCAGGCCAGGCCAACATCCTCACAGGCGCAGACCATCAGGCGGCGGCAGGCGCTGGGCAGGTCACCGGCTTCCAGAAGGCGGGCCAGATAATGCAGGGCGGCGTCCGGATCGGAGCCGCGCATCGACTTTTGGTAAGCCGAGACAATATCATAATGGTCGTCGCCCAGCTTGTCGTACCGCATGGCAGTGCGCACGGCTACCTGCTGCACCATGGAAAGGTCGATGGTGCGGGTGCCGTTCTCGATCGGCGCGGCGGTGACGGCAAACTCCAGGTTGCCCAGGGCTTTGCGCATATCGCCGCCCGCACTTTGGGCCAGGTAGTCCAGCGCGTCGTCCGGGATCAAAATCGGCGTCTGGTCGTCGGCCCCCAGGCGGGCTACGGCGTTTTGCAGGCCCTGGCGGATGTCGGCGGCGGTCAGTGCCTTGAACTCAAACACCGTGCAGCGGGAAAGCAGCGCGGTGTATACATAAAAGTATGGGTTCTCGGTGGTGGAGGCAATCAGGGTGACGGTGCCCTGCTCTACACATTCCAGCAGGCTTTGCTGCTGGCGCTTGTTGAAGTACTGGATCTCGTCCAGATACAGCAGGATGCCGCCGTCGGTACCCAAGGTGCCGATGTCGTTCAGCACCGACTTGATGTCGCTGGTGGAGGCGGTGGTGCCGTTAAGTTTGTGCAGTTTCATGCCGCTGCCTGCAGCGATGATGCTGGCCACAGTGGTTTTGCCTACGCCGGAGGGACCGTAGAAGATCATGTTGGGGATATGGCCGCTTTCGACCGTGCGGCGGAAAACCTGATTCTTGCCTAAAAGATGCTGCTGTCCGCAGACTTCATCCAAAGTGCGGGGGCGCAGACGCTGTGCCAATGGCTCCATGGTGGATTTCCTTTACTTACTATAAATTTAGCTAAAATTGCTGCGGCGTGTATGCCGCATAAAATAGAAATTCTTATCATTAAATTATAGGTGATTTTGGCGGTGAAATCAAGGCAGCACCGATAAAAGGTCGATGCAAACTGTGTTTTTGTGGGGAAATTTTGACGTACCGGCGATTCAGGAAAACACATGGGGGGATATGTACCAAAACATCATACTTCTGCGCTTGATTAAAAGGGCGCATCGTGGTAAAATCAAGAGAAGAAAACGAAACGGAGCGAATCCTGTGACTAAAAAAGAACTCGCACGGATCTGTATTGATAGGCTGAAGAAAGAATACCCCCGCTCAGAATGTACGCTGGATTATGACCACGCCTGGCAGCTGTTGGTGTCGGTACGGCTGGCGGCACAGTGCACCGACGCCCGTGTAAACGTGGTGGTGCAGGACCTGTTTGCCAGATATCCCAGTGTGGAAGCGTTGGCAGCGGCCGAACCGGAAGAAATCGAAGCCATTGTAAAGCCCTGCGGCCTGGGGCGCAGCAAGGCACGGGATATTTCCGCCTGTATGCGCAAGCTGCGGGATGAATACGGCGGCAAAGTGCCCAGCGACTTTGATGCGCTGCTGAGCCTACCCGGTGTGGGCCGCAAAAGCGCCAACCTGATTATGGGGGATGTGTTCGGCAAGCCGGCCATCGTGACTGACACCCACTGCATCCGGCTGTGCAACCGCATCGGCCTGGTGGACGGCATTAAGGAACCGGCAAAAGTCGAAAAGGAACTGTGGAAGATCATTCCGCCGGAAGAAGGCAGTGATTTCTGCCACCGGCTGGTAGACCATGGCCGCGCGGTGTGCACGGCGCGCACCACCCCCTACTGCGATAAATGCTGCCTGGCAGACGTATGTCGGGCCCGAAAGGAATTTGATCGATGAATAAACAGACCGAAAACCGGCTGGGCGGTGAGCTGCGCAGCCAGCATACGGCTGCCCGCCTGCTGGAGGAACTGGAAAATGGCCGCTATAGCGGTGCTGCCCAGCTGCCCAGTGAATTGGAGCTGGCTTCCGATCTGGGGGTGAGCCGCACGGTAGTGCGCGACGCCCTGAGCGAGCTGGAGCGCGACGGCTACCTGGAACGTGTGCGCGGCATCGGCACCTTGGTAAACCGGGATGTGGTGCAGCTGAAAAACCGCATGGATCAGAAGCTGGAATTCTATAAAATGATCCGCGCCATTGGCAAGGAACCCCGCAGCGATAACTTGAGCGTAACGCGGGAAATCGCCTCCCCCGCTTTGGCCGAAAAGCTGCAGTTGCCCACCGACGCCTCGCAGACGTTGGTGTTTGTGCGCCGCCGCGTGATGGCGGATGATACGCCAGTGCTGTTTTCCACCGATATTCTGCCGCTTTCTTTATTTGACAATAAGCGGCTGGAAGGCATTGATTTCAGCCAGCCCATTTTTGATATTGCAGCCCGCCACTGCCATACTGAAGTGACGGAGACTGTGGCCCACCTGCATGCAGTGTCCGGCCCGGCAGGCATCCGCCGCCAGCTGGCCCTGCGCCCCGAACAGGCGCTTTTGCAGCTGGAGGAGATTTGCTACTCCCGCCTGTGCAAACCGGTGCTGTGCTGCCAAACTTATTATACTGATTTCTTTGATTTTGCGATGGTGCGCAAGCTTTTGTAATGGTGTTCAGGCGGGCGACCGCTTTGACATACAGCAGTGCTGCACAATGCAAGGTGCGGTGCTGCCGAGAAGATCATAGACCGTTGAATAAAGGGGAATGTGTATGAGACATTTGATCGACCCGGCGGACTTTACGCTGGAAGAAACGCTCAGTCTGATGGATCTTGCCGACCGTATCCATGAGGACCCGGCCGCTTACCGCGACGTAGCGGCCCGCAAACGCCTGGCCACTTTGTTCTATGAACCCAGCACCCGTACCCGCCTTTCCTTTGAGGCTGCTATGCTGAACCTGGGCGGCCAGGTGCTTGGCTTCCCCGATGCCGGTGTTTCCAGCGCCAGCAAGGGAGAGACTGTGGCTGATACCATCCGCGTGGTCAGTTGCGTGGCCGACATTGCCGCCATGCGCCACCCCAAAGAGGGCGCCCCGCTGCGTGCCTCCCGTTACAGCCGCATCCCGGTCATCAATGCCGGTGATGGCGGCCACAGCCACCCCACCCAGACGCTGCTGGACATGATGACCATCCGCCAGCGCAAGGGCCGCCTGGACCACCTGACCATCGGTTTCTGCGGCGATTTGAAGTTTGGCCGCACCGTGCACAGCCTGATCAAGAGCCTGTCCCGCCTGCCGGGCATGAGGTTTGTGCTGGTCTCGCCCGAAGAACTGCGTGTGCCGGACTACATCATCAGCGAAATTCTGGAGCCCAACGGCATTGAGTATGTCGAGACCCGCAGCCTGGAAGAAGCCCTGCCCCAGCTTGACATCCTGTACATGACCCGCGTGCAGCGCGAACGTTTCTTCAACGAGGAAGATTACATCCGCCTGAAGAACAGCTACGTGCTGACCAAGGCAAAGCTGGATCTGGCCCCGGCCGACATGGCGGTGCTGCATCCCCTGCCCCGTGTGAATGAGATCACGCTGGATGTGGATGATGACCCGCGTGCCGCTTACTTTGATCAGGTGCAGAACGGCGTGCATATGCGCATGGCCCTGATCATGACGCTGCTTGGCTTGAAAGATCCTAAAACTGGGGAGGTAGCTTTCGATGTTGAAGGTTGATGAAATTCAGAACGGTGTGGTCATTGACCATATCACCGCAGGCACCGGCCTGGCCCTGTACCACCTGATGGAGCTGGAAAAGCTGAGCGACGCCAGCGTGGCCTTGCTGCAGAATGTTCGCAGCCAGAAGAGCGGCAAGAAGGACATTATCAAAATCGAGGGTGACGTGAGCGGCCTGAGCTTTGATATTTTGGGCTATGTGGACCCGAAGATCAGTATTACGTTCATCGAGAATGGCCACGTGGCAAAAAAGAGCCGCCCCGAGCAGCCCAAGCGCTTGGTCAATGTCATCAAGTGCAAGAACCCGCGGTGCATTACCTCGATTGAGGAAGGCTGTGACCATATTTTTGCGCTGACCCCCAGCGGAAAGTACCGCTGCGTGTACTGCGAGCAGGAATTTAGCGTGAAGCCGTAAGATTAAAAGGGTATTAAAAATAAAGGCTCCCCTTGAGGAGAGCCTTTATTTTTATATTTATACGCACAAAGCCGCATCGCTTTCGGTCAGGATGATATGACCGTCGGCGTCGGCATCGGCGGTGTACAGCGTGCCGGGGCGGGCGGTGCCGGCGGCGATACGGTCGGCGAGGGCCTGCTCGACGGCGCGGCTGACCTTGCGGCGCAGTTCGCGGGCACCGTAGGGCGGCACAGTGTCCCCTGCCAGCACTTTGGCGGCGGACGCAGTATGGGTAAGCAGATACCCTTGCCCGGCAGCGCGGACTTCCAGCTCCCGCAGCAGGCGGTCGGCAATACCAGCCAGTTGTTCGGGGCCGAGTGGATCAAAGACGACGACTTCATCCAGGCGGCCCATCAGTTCGGGCCGGAAATAATCCTTGGCTTCCTGTATCGCCTGTTTGCTGCGGCGGGAGCGCTCGGTCTGCGCAGTGCCAAAACCCAGCGGGGCTGTCTGCCCGGACAGGCAGCGGGCACCCAGATTGGAAGTGAGCAGGATAATGGTGTTGGAAAAATCCGCCCGCCGCCCCTGGGCATCGGTCAAAGAGCCACCCTCCAAGATTTGCAGCAACAGATTTTGAATGTCGCTGTGCGCTTTTTCAATCTCGTCAAACAGCACCACGCTGTAGGGGCGGCGGCGCACGGCCTCGGTCAATTGGCCGCCTTCCTCGTGGCCGACATAGCCGGGCGGCGCGCCCAGCAGGCGGGCGACAGTGTGCTTCTCCATATATTCGGACATGTCAAAGCGCAGCAGGGATTTCTCACTGCCGAACCAGCATTTGGCCAGTGTGCGGGCAAGCTGCGTTTTGCCCACGCCGGTGGGACCTAAAAATAGCATGGCACCGATGGGACGTCCGTTCTCCCGCAGGCCGGTGCGGCTACGGCGGATGGCAGCAGCCACAGCAGAAACAGCAGCGGGCTGGCCGATGACCTCGGCACTGAGGCGGGCTTCCAGCTGGTTAAGCCGCTCCCGCTCGGCTTCCCCTACCCGCTCGGCCGGGACGCCGCTGGCCTTGCTGACGACCCGGGCAATATGACGCGGCGTCAGCACCCTGCGGCCGGAGGATTCCTTGTCGGTTATGCGAAGTGCGGCGGCTGCTTCGTCCAGCAGGTCGATGGCCTTATCCGGCAAAAAACGCCCCGGCAGGTAGCGCACGCTTAACTCCACGGCGGCGTGAATCGTCTCTGGCGGGATGGCGACACAGTGGTAACGCTCGTAACGGGGCATCAGGCCCAGCAAAATCTTTTCAGCGTTTTCGGGGGTGGGCTCTTCTACCATTACTTTTCCAAAGCGGCGCTCCAGCGCGGAATCTTTCTGGATGGTCTTGCGGTATTCCTCCGGCGTGGTGGCACCGATGAGCTGGATCTCGCCCCGGGCCAGCATCGGCTTCAGGATGCTGGCGGCGTCGATGGCCCCCTCGGCCGCACCGGCCCCGGCGATAAGATGGATCTCATCAATAAAAAGGATGGTGCTGCGGTCGCGGTAGAGTTCTTCCAGCAGGTTCTTGAACCGCTCCTCAAAATCGCCGCGGTACTTGGTGCCCGCTACCATCGAGGCCATGTCCAGTGCCAGCACCCGCTTGCCGCGCAGTGCCGGGGTGATTTGGCCGGATGCAATCGCCTGGGCCAGCGCTTCAGCCAGGGCACTTTTGCCAACGCCCGGCTCGCCCAGCAGGCAGGGATTGTTCTTCTGGCGTCGGCACAGAATTTCTACCATGCGTTCCAGCTCTTCCTCCCGGCACAGCACCGGGTCCAGGCGGCCCTCCTGCGCCAGGCGGGTCAGATCGCGGCCGTACTTTTCACTGGGGCGGCCGCTGCGGGCGGTGCTCATCCGGGGCTGTACGGGCAGTGTCATCTGGCCGGAAAGCTGGCGGCACTCCCGCGCGGCCTGGGGCACCTCGATGCCTGCGGCCGCCAGCCAGATGCTGGCCGTGCAGGCAGTGTCCTCCAGCATGGCGCAGAGCAGGTGCTCGTTTTCGGCTTTGGCGGCGCTGGATGCATGGGCACCCAAAATGGCAAACTCGATGGCCTTGCGGCTGTCCGAGGAAAGGTCGTTTTTGCGCAGGCGGTGGGGCTGGCCGGTGCCGCTGCGCTTGGGGGCGGCCTCTGTCAAGGAGGCAGTGGTAACGCGCTTGCGGCGTAGAAAATCCGCTGCAGGGCCCTGGGCTGTCTGCAGCATGGCCAGTAGCAGGTGCCCGGTATCAGCCGTGGCGCAGCCCTGCTGCCCGGCTAGGCGCAGCGCTGTGCGCACCGTGCGCGAGGCCCCGCGGGACAGCCCTTTATAAGAACGAAATAGCATTCTGGCGCCTCCTAAATTTTTCCTATAGTCAGTATAGACGTTCGACGCATAAATAATCCTCGAAACAAGGGAAAACATGGAATGACAAACGCTTCACGATGTGCTATAATAAAAAAGTCTGCAAAATCCGAGTATGAGGTGATACCAACATGCACAAACTGATGCGCTACATCAAGGGCTACGAAAAGCAGGCTGTTCTGGCACCCCTGTTTAAAATGCTGGAAGCTACCTTTGAACTTTTTGTGCCGCTGGTGGTGGCGAGCATTATCGACACCGGTATCAAAAATGGCGATGCCGTGTTCATCTGGCAACGCTGCGGTCTGCTGATTCTGCTGGCGGCTATCGGCCTGACCTGCAGCCTGACGGCCCAGTACTTCTCCGCTAAAGCGGCGCTGGGCTTCAGTACCGCGCTGCGCAGGGATCTGTTCCGCCATATCAACACGCTGAGCTACAGCGAGCTGGACGGCATCGGCACCCCGACATTGGTCACCCGCATGACCAGCGACATCAACCAGGTGCAGAACGGCGTAAACCTGACGCTGCGCCTGCTGCTGCGCAGCCCGTTCATTGTCATTGGCGCGCTGATCATGGCCTACACCATCAGTTCGTGGCTGACCCTCCTGTTTATTGCGGCAACGGTCGTTATTTCGCTGATTATTTATCTCATTATGCGCGCCACAGTGCCCATCTATCATGAGGCCCAGAACGGCTTGGACAAGGTCACCCTGCTGACCCGTGAAAACTACGTGGGCGCCCGTGTGGTGCGTGCCTTCTCACGCCAGGCGGACGAATTGGCCGCCTTTGTAGAGACCAACGACCACCTGCGCAGCATCCAGACGATGGCAGGCCGCATCTCAGCCCTGATGAACCCGCTGACCTACCTGGTCATCAACCTGGCCATCATTGCCCTGCTGATGCGCGGCAGCTACGAGGTCAATAATGGCGCACTGACCCAGGGCGAGATTATCGCGCTCATCAATTATATGAACCAAATTCTGGTCAGCCTGCTGCGCCTGGCTGATCTGGTCATCTCGGTGACCCGCGCCCTGGCCAGCGGTATGCGCGTGAACGAGATCTTGAACACGCACACCACGATGCCTGATCCTGCCGCCGCAGAGCTGGATGCAGAGCCCGCTGCCCCGGCTGTGGCGTTTGACGACGTGACTTTCACCTACAACGGCGCCGGTGCGCCCAGCCTGACCAATGTAAGCTTTACGGCTAAGCCTGGCGAGACCATTGGCGTTATCGGCGGTACCGGCAGCGGTAAATCGACCTTGATCGACCTGGTGTGCCGCTTCTATGATGCAACGACCGGCACGGTGTCGCTGTTTGGCCACAATGTGAAAGAGTACGGCTTTACCCAGCTGCGCCGCATGGTGGGCATTGTGCCCCAGCAGGCCGTGCTGTTTACCGGTACCATCCGCGATAACATGCGCTGGGCTGCCCCCGATGCCACCGACGAAGAAATTTGGCAGGCGCTGGAAATTGCCCAGGCAGCAGACTTTGTGCACACCAAGCCCGGTATGCTGGATGCGCCTGTGGAGACTGCAGGCCGTAACTTTTCCGGCGGCCAGCGCCAGCGTTTGACGATTGCCCGCGCGCTGGTGCCGAAGCCGAAGGTTTTGATTCTGGACGACAGTGCCTCGGCACTGGACTTTGCCACCGACGCTGCCCTGCGCAAGGCTATTAAAGAAAAGACCGAAGGTATGACGGTATTCATCGTCTCCCAACGTGCAGCCAGCGTGCAGCGCGCCGACCACATCCTGGTGTTGGATGACGGCGTGCTGACCGGCGACGCCACGCACAGCCAGTTGCTGAAGACTTGCGAGGTCTACAAAGAAATCTGCCTGAGCCAGCTGAGCAAAGAGGAGGTGGAGAAGACCTTATGAGCAAGCAGAAACAGAAAGTGAATAAGGGCACGCTCCGCCGCGTGCTGGAGCTGATCCGCCCCTATGCCGGGCTGGTGGTGCTGACGCTGGTGCTGGCCGTGGTTACTGTGGTCACTACCCTGCTGGCCCCGGTCATCTCCGGCAAGGCGGTAGACCTTATTATCGGCCCCGGCCAGGTAGACTTTGGCGGCGTGGGCAAGCTGGCCATTGCCATGGCGGGCACAGTAGCCTGCACGGCTGTCTCGCAGTGGTTGATGAACGTGGTCAACAACCGTATTACCTTCCACGTCGTGCGTGATATGCGTGTGCGCACCTTTGAGCAGCTGGAACAGCTGCCCCTGAAATATATGGACGCCCACCGCCCCGGCGATGCCATCAGCCGCATCACCACCGACGTGGAGCAGTTCAGCGACGGCCTGCTGCTGGGCTTCACCCAGCTGTTTACCGGCATCCTGACCATCTGCGGTACGCTGGGCGTGATGCTGTTCATTGAATGGCGCATCGCGCTGGTGGTCGTGGCGCTGACGCCGCTGTCGATTTTTGTGGCGCGTTTTATTGCGACCCACACCTACTCGATGTTTAAGGTGCAGAGCGAGACCCGTGCTGAGCTGACAAGCCTGGTGGATGAGTTGGTCGGCAACGAGCATCTGGTACGTGCCTTTGGCTATGAGAGCCGCGCCGAAGAACGCTTTGATAAGATCAACCTGGACCTGCAAAGCTGCGGCGTGCGGGCGGTGTTCTTCTCATCGATGACCAACCCCTGCACCCGCTTTGTGAATGCGCTGGTATATGCCGCGGTCGGCGTGCTGGGCGCGTTTGCGGCCATCGCAGGCGGCATCACGGTCGGCGATTTGTCAGTGTTTTTGAACTACGCCAACCAGTACACCAAGCCGTTCAACGATATTTCGGATGTCATGACTGAGTTCCAGAACGCTTTGGCCTGCGCCCAGCGTGTGTTTGACTTTATCGATGAAACGCCCATCCTGCCAGATGCCCCGGATGCGGTGGAACTGCCCCACGGTGCCGGTGCGGTCGGGTTTGAGCATGTGAAGTTCCGCTATGTGCCGGATGTGCCCTTGATCGAGGATATGAATCTGAAAGTGGAGCCCGGCCAGCGTATTGCTCTGGTTGGCCCCACCGGCTGCGGAAAGACCACGCTGGTCAACCTGCTGATGCGGTTCTACGAGATCAACGGCGGCACCCTGCGGGTGGACGGCCATCCCATTGACACCGTGACGCGGGACAGCCTGCGCGGCAACCTAGGCATGGTGCTGCAGGAGACCTGGCTGAAAGCCGGGACCATTGCCGAGAATATCGCCTACGGCAAGCCCGATGCCACGCGGGAAGAAATCATCGCAGCAGCCAAAAAGGCACGTGCCCACAGCTTTATCTGCCGCCTGCCCAACGGCTATGATACCGAGGTGGCCGAGGACGGAGGCAATATCAGCCAGGGCCAGCGCCAGCTGCTTTGTATTGCCCGCGTGATGCTGCGCCGCCCGCCGATCCTGATTTTGGACGAAGCAACGTCCAGCATCGATACCCGTACCGAGGTATTGGTGCAGGATGCTTTTGAGGAACTAATGAAGGGCCGCACGAGCTTTATCGTGGCCCACCGCCTGTCCACCATTAAAAATGCCGACCAGATTTTGGTGATGAAGGACGGCAATATCATAGAGCGCGGCACCCACGACGAACTGCTGGACCGCGGAGGCTTCTACGCCAAGCTGTACGAAAGCCAGTTTGCCAAGGCTTAAGTTATAGGGAAAGTAAATACGCTAAAGGAGAAATGAACTATGAGCAAGATCACTCTGCCAGAAAACTACCAAAGCCTGTTGGGCCTGTATGACACACAGAAAGCCATCGGCCTGATCAAGACCATCTTTCAGGAAAAGATCTGCATGGCCCTGCACCTGAAGCGCGTGACCGCTCCCCTGTTCGTCATGCAGGGCAGCGGCCTGAACGACGACCTGAACGGTGTGGAACGTCCAGTCGCCTTTGATGTCCCCTGCCTGAACCAGGAGGCTGAGGTGGTGCACAGCTTGGCTAAATGGAAACGTTACGCCCTGTACAAGTATGGCTTCCGCCCCGGCCAGGGCCTGGTGACTGACATGAACGCCATCCGTCGCGACGAGGAACTGGACAACCTGCACAGCATCTATGTCGACCAGTGGGACTGGGAGAAGGTCATCACCGCCGACCAGCGCACGCTGGACTTTTTGCAGGACACTGTGCGGGATATTGTGGATGCTGTCTGCGCGACCTCGGATGAGCTGCGCTGGAAGTTCCCAGAACTGAAAAATATCCACCTGGGCCGCGATGTGACCTTTATCACCACCCAGGAACTGGAGGACATGTACCCGGACTACACACCCAAACAGCGCGAGAACGTCTTTGCCAAGGAGCATGGCACCATCTGCATCATGAAGATCGGCGGCAAACTCAAGAGCGGCAAGCCCCATGACGGCCGCGCCCCGGACTACGATGATTGGGCGCTGAACTGCGACATCCTCTTCTGGCATGTGCCCTTGGGCTGTGCGCTGGAGCTTTCCAGCATGGGTATCCGTGTCAATGCGGAATCTCTGCGCCGCCAGCTGGAAGAAGCCGGCTGCCCGCAGCGTGCGGAACTGCCCTTCCACAAGATGCTGCTGGACGGCACCCTGCCCCTGACCATGGGCGGCGGCATCGGCCAGAGCCGCCTGTGCATGCTGCTGTTGGGTAAGGCACACGTAGGCGAGGTGCAGGTCAGCCTGTGGGACGATGACACCGTAGCCGCCTGCGAGAAGGCGGGCATCGCGCTGCTGTAAGTTTAGCATTGACAAGCAACAGCCAATTGTGTTATTATTATCTAGTACCCGCTAGTATAGCACAATTGGCAGTGCAGCTGATTTGTAATCAGCAGGTTGCAGGTTCGATTCCTGTTACTAGCTCCATACAATTTGACGTTAGAACGTAAGTTTTAACGTCTTTTTTATTATCCTGACCGCACAGTTGACCGCACTTTTTAAGCGTTGTTCAGCAGTCTCAAAAAGGTTCCGTTCACTGCCTCCGCTGTGCTCTCTGCCTCACCTGTCAGAGCGTGGCCGTATACTCCGAATGTATCCATGTCTTGGCTGTGGCCTACAAGCCCCTTAACTTCCCCGGCGGGTAGGGTTTTCACCACTGACACAAACGTGTGGCGCAACTCATAGGGGGTCACGGGCGTTAGTCCATTCGTGATGCAGTAGTTCCGCCAGCGGTAGGCATACTGACGCTCTGTCAGGATGCCGAACACACTGCCCACGTTGCCGGTGATCTCTCGCTGGTCGTCAAGCACCCGCCGGGCCATGGTAGACAGGACGAACGACCGCACCGCATTTTGATTTTTGCCTTTGGTGATCTCTCCGCGCACGTTGACTGCGCGTTGCACCTGGACGGTGTTGCCGTGGATGTCACCCCATTGCAGGCCTACCAGTTCGCCGGGACGCAGGCCTGTAAGTACTTGGAAACGGTAGGCGTTGATGTAGTCATCGCGGACGGTCTTGCCCTTGTATAGCGTAGTGTCCACATTGAACAGGGTCAGCAGGTCGGCAGGCTGAAGGATTTTCTTGCCTTTGAGACGGGCCCCGGCGGGGATGCGTAGGCTCTCGGGGTTGAATGTAGACAACTTGGAGGCCCGGCAGAACTTGCACAGGGCCCGCATGTCTGCACAGATGCAGGAGAGTGTCTTTTTAGACAGCCCTACCGCATAGGCCTTGTTTACGACATTCTGCAAGTCCTGCTCGGTCAGGCTCGACAGCTTCTTGTGGCCGATGCCTGGGCCTATCCAGTGGCGCCAGCGGGTGGAGATGTTGCGGCAGTTCCCCTCGCCGGTGGTCTGCTGCTGTGTGGCATACCACAGGACGTAGGCCTCCTCTACTCGCATAGTCGTAGGCGCGACGCCAGTCTCTAGCCACTTGTCGGCCTTGGCGTTTGCCTCGCGCTGGCCTGTGCGGCCCGTTTTGGAGCTGTAGAAGCTCTTGCGCTGGCCGTCCTTTTGCACGTCGATGCGCCAGCGGGTGCCCGTCCACTTGGCGCTGTTG
>ERZ1034768.363-NODE-363-length-16181-cov-5.017487_pt1 | contig 16181 bp, 9 predicted proteins | sample MGYA00520691_ERZ1034768 | MGnify/ENA primary metagenome ERZ1034768 (study PRJEB33766, sample SAMN09781704) | gut metagenome | biome: gut microbiome | host: Homo sapiens | place: Madagascar | study: EMG produced TPA metagenomics assembly of the PRJNA485056 data set...
AACAATTTCATTTTTCCGATTTATATAACGATTTTGGAATTTACATCGGAGATTATGGAGCGCTTGGCTAAAGATCCGGACGCCATGGTTAAGGCCATAAGTATAAAATCGACATTCTCTGACGATGCAACAACCGGCGCCTATATTTGCGAAGTCTATCCCGACAACTGGGGGGCAACCGGCTGCAAATATGCCCAGAAAAGCGGCGACACATTTTCCGAATCCAATTTTCCGTCGGCTCCGCTTGATATGTTGGGATGCATGGCCTGTGCTGTCAGCGACCGTCTCAGCATCGGCTATGACATAGGCATCCGCCTGATGAAATTAGTTTCTTTAACCAGCTTTATTTGCGGCGGCTTTTTGATTGTCTGCTTTACTATTGCCAAGCTCTGCTTTGTTTTATATTTAGTCGACAGCATTTTCCGCCTCAATATGATTTTGATTATTCTTCCGTTTTTGATAATGGCATATCCGTTTGAACAAATACGAAAATGGAGTATTAAAGGTTTTCAGATAATTCTCAGTTCTTCGGCGATTATGCTGTGTTTGGGCATTATCGTTTCCACCACTATTTTAGCCATGCAAAAAATGCTGGTTCAAGAAGATATTGGTTTCGGCAATCAGGAACTTTATGAAAACTTTGGAACAACCGCGCTTTCGTTGATTTTTATGGGTTTTATGATTGTTAAAGCCACCGGTTTGGCTGTTGATTTGTCCGGTAGAATTGTTGGCTATAAAGGCGGCACCGGCTTCCAGAAAAAAGTACAGCAGCTTGTTGCTATGATTGCCAAAGGTGCGTTCCATATTATTACGGTCGGCGGCGGCAAAGTTGCCACTACCATTATCGACCATATCGAAAGATTGCGCGAAATCCGCGAAAAATACCGCCAGGCTAAGGCAAAAATGCAAGAAATGCGTGACAAAATGAACCGATACGCCGGCAGACAAACAGGAGGTAAAAAATGATAAGCTTAAAATACTTAAAACATTTTATCCTGCTGCTGTTTACGGTGTTCTGCCTTAATCTTGCCGCACCGCAGATTTCGTATGCCGAAGACGGCAAAAAAGTCGAAGATAGTAAAAAAGCCGAAGGCGGCGAGCAAACTGAAGATGTCAAGGAGCACACCTGCAGTGAAGCCTTTATAAAAAGTATGTATTACGGCGAAGACTATGAAACATCAAAGAGCAAATGTTGGTACTGCAGAGTTGTGATTGTGATGACAAACGCTTATTTGCAAGCGGCCGAATCTTCTATTCCAACCACGGTAGAGCTGGGGCACCTGATTTTGAAACTAGGCTTTGTGATTTGGCTGGCCATCTTTTTACTTAAACAGCTCAGCTCTATGAGCCAAATTACCCCTGGAAAAATGTTACAGGAAATTTTGATAATGGCCTTTAAATGCGCTTTTTCATACTACGCATTAGATATGGGTACTGATTTTATAACCAATTATATTCTGAATCCGATTATGATAACCGGTACGGATATCGGCAGCGCGCTGCTGGATGGTTTAATGGCAAAAGGTGGTAACGCATGACAAAATTGAAAAAAATAATTTATCTGATAATTGCCTGCCTGTTTTTGAACATCAGCGAAACAAATGCTGCTATGGATCCGGATTTGGCTTTTGTGACCGCCACTTTGTTCAGTGAAGCCGGCGGTGAAACAGTACAAGATGTCTACGCTATAGCCAGCGTTATTGTAAACCGCCGCAACTACTATCAAAAAAGAGCCAAAAGCGGTGTTCAGGTCAAACTTTCAGACGTTTGCTTAGGCCGCTACCAATTCTCATTTTGGAATAATAAAAGAAACTGGACTGTAGCCAATATTGAACACTGGGCGCAAAATATGAACCGCTTGAATAAAGCATCTTGGAATAGATGCTTAGAAATAGCCAAAATGGCCATAAACGGAACCTTAAAAGACACTACCGGCGGCGCCACCGCATTCTACGCTTCCTGGATGGATAAAGGAAAAACCCCTAAATGGGCCAGAGGACAAAAATATAGTTTTACCAGTAACAGTAAAAAAATCAAACTCATCTACGGAGTTGGTCTGAGCCCGCTGAAAACATGGCACAGCGCAAATTCAATCGCCGGAGGCGGAGGCGGAGGAGACTGGAACGGCAGCTTTACCGGCGTTAACGGCTCCGGAGGCAGTACCGATCAAGATATTGTTTATTATAAAGAGGAATATAAATTGCCTCCGGAATGCGGAGAGGCCTCCGGTGCTACAATGTTGATAAACAACGATATTATGAAACACCGCTTGTTTGCCGAAGATATTTTAATAAACATGGAAAAGATGATGGTTAAAATCTACCAGAGCCTCGGCGGATTATTTGCACGCGGACATGCGCTGATGTGCTATGCCACCAACGTTTCTCCGCTTTGTCTGGATGGTGGCGGCGGCATGCTTGGAGCGGTTAAATCCATAGCCAACTGCTCGCTGAAAGTACCTTTGCTGAACTACTTTATTCCGGGGGTGCTTATTTATATCACGGGCTTTTTCCTGTGTATGTCTATTGGTATGTATTTTGTTGACATTTCATTCAAGCTGGGCTTTGCTGTGCTGTTTCTGCCGCTTTCCATATCTCTTTGGCCGTTTCCGCCTACCCAAAGCAAGCTGACCGAAAATATTTCAATTATCATCCACAGTGCCATGCTGTTTGCCTTTGCGGCAATCGGCACCGCTTATGCCGTTTTGATAATCAGCGCGGCTATGGGGATGGAAGAAACTTTCTGGAAAGTAATTAACGATGCCTCGTCTCTAAATGCCAACAGCGGTTTGGCTGAACTCGGCTTATATTATGGTAAAGGTTGGATTAAAGAGCTTACTAACAGTGACGACAGCATGGAAAAATTCAGCCAACACTTCAGCATCAGCTCGACCTATATTTTGGTAATTTTGTTCAGCCTGTTTTTTGCCTTCAAAATTTTGGCGGCCAGCATCAACAACTATCTGAATTACTTTTTCGGCGACGGCTCTCTGGGCGCTGCCGACAACGCCATGCACCACATGGGCACCCAAGCTGTCGGTTTTATAAAGAATAACACTGTAGACCCGGCAGCGCGATTGGTTCGCGATGTGGCTATGACGCAAGGCGGCAGGGCTCTTGAAGGTGTCGGCAACTTTATCGACCGTCACACGCCTAACACCAAATTCGGCGGCGGAGCTGCTCCGGTTACGGCCGGCAAGGCTATGCCGATGGCGCAAAATCCGCATGCCAAGCCGATACAACCGGCTAAACCGACAAACGGCGGCAAAGGTGCAGACGGTGACGCGGCCGAGGATTTGGATAAGCCGGATACCTTTACTAACGAAGACGGCGCTAATACCGAAAACAATCAGCAGACGGATAACAACCAATCTGCCGCCAATAATAATTCTCAACCAAACGCTGAAAATCAGCCGCAAACCGAAAGCAGCTCGCAGCAAACGGCTCAAGTCAACGGCAGTGGCGAACCGCAAACAGAAAACAGCGGCGGCAAACAGCCGGTTAATAATCAGCAAGCCCCTAAAAACAGCAACAAAACGCAGCAAAATAATAACCGGCAAACTTCAAACAAACAGCAGCAAACAAATAATCAGCAGCAGGTTCCTAACGAAAGCGAGCAGCAAGCCCCATCGGCTCAGCAAGCACCAAATGAAAATCCGCAGCCGGATAACCAACCTCAAGACTCCGGCGGACAGCCTCAAGCCGATAATCAGCAGCAGACTCCGGATAATAATAACAGCGGACAGCAGGCTCCTGCAGCTCAGCAAACAAACAAACAGCCGCAAACGGTTATGCAGCAAATTAACACTTTTTCGCGTCCAACCGGCCACAGCTTGACAGTCGGCAACGCCTTTAAGGCGGTTCGCCACCCGCAGCAAGCCTACCGCACCATTAAAAAATTGGCTCAACAGGGCGTACAGGATTGGCAGCAGGCGGATTCACTCAAAGACAAAGGCTCGCTTGTTTTGAAAAAATCTGGCCAAGTGGTTGTGCGCAGCGTCCGCGGCAATGCGGTTGAGGCAACCGGTGCCGGTATGAAGGTCAGCAGTGGATTTTTGAAATACGTCGGTAAAAAAATGCAGTCCAAACCGGCGGAATGGCAAAAAGAGCGTCAGCAGCGCCGCGGTTCAGGCTCTCAGTCTGATTACGACAGGCAGCGTGAAGAAGAATGGCAGCGTGAGCAAGAAAGAATTAACAGCAGTTATGATTAACAATATGCTTCTGAGGAATGTGATATGATAAAGTACCGGACAGTCGTTAAAAATATTATCTTCAAAACTCTGATGCTTGGTCTGAGCATCAGCTGTTTGGTCTTATATTCCGCTACGGTTTTTGCCAACTGCAACGGCGTCACTCCAAAGTGCAGTGAAGTTGCTAAAACCGAATCTCAAGGAGGATGCGTTCCGAATGGTTCTAAGTCACATTTTTCAAACAATTCATCTGAACAAGTAAAAGCCAAATGTGTAGCGGATCAAACCAGCAACGGGTGCTATAATTCCGTACCGGTCAGCAATGTTGGCTCTTATAACCGAGCCGGTTGGCGAGCAAGTAAAAACCGCAACCACTTTGGAAGTGACCTTGGCACCGGTGGTGATCCACGTGTAATTGCCTACGCTCCGGCGGACGGTGTCATTAAAGGCTGCACGTTGTCCGGCGGCGGAGGAAGAACTATGGTTATAGAACACACCAAACACTGCGATGGAGCCGGAAAAAGTGGATCCTACTATACAACTGTTTTTAGACATTTCTTTAAACCGGAAAAATGCAGCGGAAGTGTAAAAAAAGGCGATAGATTAGGCATCGTTGGCGGGTCAAATTATGTTCGTTCTGTCAATTTGCTTTGTGACGCAGAAAAACAAGGAGGAGGAAAAAAATGTAAAGAAACAGCAAAAGGGAAAAAAGTATGTTGTAGCCCCTACCCTATACACTTGCACATGGAAGTGGTTGACGGTCAAGTAAACGCTTCGGCCACAAGTGTAGCTTCTAATATGACTTACCAAGCTTCTTGCGGAGGTTTGCAAGCTCTTTGCGGCGGATGTCCGGTAAGCACCAAATCATGCAGAGGCGGAATGCAAGGCTACAGCAATGGACAGAGAGCCACAGCCGATGATGCACAGAGACCTGATGCCATGGGAGAAAATCCGAACGGAGACGAAATGGGAGACGATTCTGGTGAGCCGGCTTGCTTGCTGTCCAACTATTTGGATGCTGAAGGCTGCACCAGCTGCGATATCTTCAAAACCATTTTCAACGCCGCCAGCACTATTGCCGCCACAGCTATCGGCAATTTGGCCGCCCCGAGCCGCACCTTGGTTTTAACCGGCTTTTTGATTTGGCTGGCCATATATGTTTTGAAACAAATTTCTTCGTTCCAAGGCGCATCACCGGGGGATATGCTCAAAGGCATCATCTTCCAAGGCGCCCGCGTCGCCATTGTGGTGTTTATGCTTTCCGGCGCGCTTTATCAGGTAATGGACTTAACCTTAAATCCGGTTATGAAAACCGGTCTGACCTTTGCCAACTCGCTCAATCCTAATTCCAATTGTGACACTTCGCGGGAATACATGCAGGGCATCAACGGTTACGGCAGCGACACCGGTCTGCAGTCCACTTCCATCGGCGGTTTGTCGCGCGATTTGGGCGAATCTATTATCTGCACCATCAAAAACCTTGAAGACAGTGTTGGTATTTTGATGTCTTTGGGTAACTATTCTATCTGCCTATCCTTCCACGACCGTTCAGTTTTAGACGGCCTGATGCCGCATCTCGGCTATTTGATTTCCGGTGCCGGCTTATGGCTGGTCGGGCTGTTCTTGCTGTTTGCCTTTCCGTGGTGTCTAATCGACTGTATTCTGCAGCTGTGCATCGCCGCTGCCATGATGCCGTGTGCTGTCGCCGCGTTTGCTTTCAAGTCTACAGCTAAATACATTAAAATTGTTTGGGACTTTTTCATGAACGCCATGTTCAATCTGGTGTTTATGGCGGTATTGCTGTTTATTTTAACTTCAATGTTCAAAAACTGGATTGGCCTCAGCAACGAATCTTTAGCCTCCTTTGATCCAAACCTACTGGTTACCGCTTTCCAAGAAGACGGTTTGGCTTGGTGGGGTATCGGCTTCTTCAAAATCTTTGCTTTTGTATTCTTGTTTGTATGCTTTATAGATGAAGTTCCGCAAATGGCACAAAACTTTGCCAGCGGCGCGCCTATGGGCGGCAGCAAAGGCATCGGGCGCATGGTGGGCGGAACCGTGGCGCAAACCGCCGCTGCCGGATTGAAAGGCGCCGGACATATTGCAGCTAAAAGCGCAGGAGCCATAGGCGAAGCCACAAATTCTTTGGCCGGAAACTGGGCGCGCAGCAAATGGAATCAGGCTAAAGGCATCACCTTGATGGCTTTGGGCGGACGTAAAATCACCGACGCCAACGGCAAAACCATTGGCTATCAGGCACGCTTCAAGGTTCCGGGATTTACGCAAACCCGAACCGTTACCAAAGACGTAAACGGCGTATGGTCGCAAACCAAAGAAACACACCAAAAAACCGCCGCCGACAAGGAATTTAAGCCTATGGTAAACGCAAACGGCGAACAAACATACGCGGTTAAAACCGACGGTAAAGGCCCGTTCTCGGAATATGAGGAAATGACAAAATCTGTGGATTCCGCATCCGGAAACAATGTCTACACCTCTAAAGACGGCCAAAGCATGCTGATTACCGACGCCAACGGCAATATCTTGCAATATAAGCGCCGCCGCGACACCTCAATGCGCCAAGAAGAACACCGCGGCAGCGTGCAAAACATAAATGATGCCTTTATGCACAAACGCACCATGGTAGATGCCAAAGGCAATGTCATCGGCACTGATGTAGAGTTCAAAAACGTAAGTTCAAAATATTTGGTCAACAAAGACGGCAGTACCAACATGCACGCCTATAACCAGATTATGAACGGCGTCAGCGATGAAAACAAAGCCGATGCCTTGGCCGCTATGGCAGGAATTCACATGGCTTCGCGCGGACAAACGTTGGACAATCGTTTCAAAAGCCGCGATGTGGTTATGGATAACAACGGCGGCATAACCATTACGCAAACCAACCGCGACGGCAGTGTTCAGCTTGTCAACGCCCAAATGGTCGGCGGACAGATGGTTATCAGTAACCAAATAACCGACACCAAAGGCAATGTGACAATCCAAAAGACTAACGGCCTGCAAAACAAAACCACTTCATTCAGCAAACAAAAAGACGGGACCTATAAAAAATCCGTCAAATACAGCTTTACAGATGAAGCCCATAGCCGCAGCCGTCTGTCTGACCCGCTGGATGCTAACGGCGCTTGGGGCTATGGCATCAATCCGCAAAAAGCGATGTCCGGCTTTAATGCCAATGAGTTCCAAGAACATCTGGATCAGTTGGCTAACGGCAAAATCAAAGACACCTCGCTGACCGAAGTCCAGATGCTGATGGAAACAAACAACAAGCAGCTGCCAAAACTTGCCGACTCTCAACGCGGTGCAACTATTTTACATGGCTTAGCATCGGTACAGTCTCAAACTCCGGATACTCAGCAGAAAAATATTGACGCAAACACCTATTTGCAACAATTTAATATGAGTACTCCGCCAAACTATAATGCCAGCGGCCACAGTCTGCCGAAGAGCAGATTTGATAAAAACGGCGTAAAACACACCGTTAAATATGCTCAAAACGGCGATTACAGCGACACCTTTAAGCAAAAAGACGGCAGCCGTCAAACGCTTATCTATGGCAAAGATAACAAAGTTAAGGCTAAAATTGTTATTGATAAAAACAACAATGAAACCCGCATTATGTATAAAAATGACGGAACTGATGTTTTCAAAAACAACAGCAGCGGCGGCATAACACGCCAAAGCTTTGATAAGGATAAAAATCTTTTATCTGAAGTAGTACAGGACAAAGACGGGCGTTCGTCGCTTAATAATGCGTCCGGGGCTGTTCAGACGTCCTCACCGACCAGAGCCGAACTGCTCGATGTAAGCGCCGCCCTACAAGAGGATATTGCCAATGGTGTTGTTGATTCTCAGGAACAGATGATGGCGCAGGAACTGATCAAACAAGAATTGCAAAGCATTATTGACGACCCGACGCAACTGTCGCAAATGAAAGATAATGAGTTAAAAGAAACCGTTATGTTGGCCGATGCAGCTGTCAAAGATGCCAACGGCAGACGCGACGCAGAACTCGATAAGCTGCTGAATGACGCTATGGCCGTTATGACACCGCAGCAAAAGGCAGAGCTGATGCTGACGGCAAATCTTTCTAAAGAACTTGCAGCCCAGCTGGTTTCATAAATCCCGACAGAACAATTTCGGCAAATATCGCTAAAAATTTTACAAAAATTTAGACATTTGCCGAATTGTTTTTTGCACTTTCTTTATTGCTGCGGCAACGCTTTCAGTGCTGTCTATCCAAAAGCTGATATACACAACCGCGTTTTTTGTCTTGCTTTTTTTATTCTTACGGCTATTATTAGCCTTAACTATTATTTATGGAGAAAAATGATATGGAAGAAATTATTTTCCCTAATCAAATCAGAATGCACAGAAGATTACGCGGTATGTCTATGCAAGAGTTGGCCGACCATTTGGGTGTCAGTCTTTCCGCTATTTCTAAAATAGAAAAAGGTTACCGTCGCCTCAATCATGAACAGCTTATTCAAGTTGCCGAATTGATTGACTGCTCACTGCAAGACTTGTACGTAAACGAACAAAATTCACAGCAGGATGTTGTTCAGGCTTGGAAACGCGAACAGGAAAGACGCTGCAAAATCAACCAAAACGCCGGTTTAAAAACCTTGGGCGCCGGTTTACGCCATATCCGTACCGATAAAGGCTTGACTTTGATAGAAGTTGCCGAAAGCGCCGATATGACACTGTCGGTTTATCACCGTATAGAAATGGGACAGCGTGAAGTTTCGGACAAAGAATATCAAAACATTGCCAAAGCTTTTTCTATGACTGTCGACAAGCTGAAATCAGAAATTAAAAAATTAGATTCCGAAGGTGTGCTTGAAGATATTATCGAACACAATGAAACAAGATATAAGCTTTTAAACAATTCCCGCTATTCAGGAACAGCTATGGCGGTTGCCGAAGAAGACGAAATTGCCATGCTGCCGGTTTATGGCGCCAGCAATGCCGAAGGCAATATTGTAATTGATCGCGCTAATGCCGTTAAAGAAGTTGTTTGCCCTATACAACTGCAAAACAAACCGGAGGCTTATGCCGTAAATCTTTGCACCCGCCGTTTGGGTTCTCTGCTGCCGAGCCGCGCTATTTTGTTTGTTGACAAAACCGAAGTCGTCAGCGCCGGAGATATCGCTCTATATTACATCAGCGAAATCGAAACAAAGCTTATCAGCGTCCGCGAAGATGAAAACGGTCAACTTTACGGCTTGCGTTGGAATCCGGATGAAAGAACAAATTTCAGCAACAGCGATTTAACAAAAATTCATAAAATTGTGGCGATTAACTTATAATTTGTTGCCACAGTACTTATATTAACCAGAAATTTACTCTCGCTTTATATAAGACGAGAGTAAATTTTTAGTATGAGAGTTTTAATGTCTGATTTTATGATTGAAGGAAATGATTTTGCCAGTGAAAAGGATGAGGAATCTCCTATTCTTACGGCTCAGCGTTATCTGAATATCTTTCATCAAATCCATATTTTTAATCAGGCGAAAAAAGACGAGTTCAACAAATCTCTTATGGATATGCCGGAAAAAACTAAAAAATTGCTGGCAACCATGCCGGGCGGACGCGTGCTTTTGGAACACCTAAAAGAATTGGAAGACCAACAAGGTATTACATCGAAAGAAACTCTAAATCTAATCGCCAAAAACATAGAAGAAGAAAAAAAATCACTCCCTGTCAAGAAAAAGCACAATATCAACGTCACTGTCGGAGAATTGGCTTTGGGCAATGAATTTGCCGTACAATTAGCAAATTCTTTAGCAACAGCTTTCCACGGCTCAACGACCTCCGGTACGGAAAACAAACCGGAAAGCCGGAATATTCCGCTTTACGGCTCCAACAACACCAATGGCAACATCATTTTCGGACAAGGAACTTTATTGCGGCAAATTCCCTGCCCCGCTACTTTTTCTAACCCCCAAAACATATACGCCGTAAAATTATATACACACCGCCTCGGCCCCATGCTTTCCAACAAAGCCATTCTCTATGTCGATAAATCGGAAATTGTGTGTTCAGGCGACTTAGCTCTTTATTTTTTCAAACATGACGAAGCAAAACTTATCAATATCCGCGAAGATAAAAGTGGCAAACTTTACGGTTTGCGCTGGAATCCGGTTGAACGGACCGATTTTGATAATGACGACTTAACAAAAATTCATAAAATAACCTGCATTAAGCTGTAATTTTTTACGCGTCTTTAATATATTTTAATAAGAAATTTACTCTCTTTTGTTTATACTGCCATAAGTAGAATTGTTTTTTAGCTTAGATGAGGCAAAAAGGTGTCAGACGATTATTTAGTTGATGAAACAGAATATTCCAACAATCAAGAAGAGGAAGATCCGATTCTGGTTGCTCAGCGCTATCTGAACATCTTTCACCAGATTCATATTTTTAACCAAGCCAAAAAAGACGAGTTCGACAAATCTCTGTTGGATATGCCGGAAAAAATCAAAGAATTACTGGCGACCATTCCGGGCGGACGCGTGCTTTTGGAACATGTAAAGGAAATAGAAGAAAAACAAGGCCTCAATTCCGGCGGAACCACCGAACTTATTGCCCAAAATATTGAAGAAGAAAAAAAATCTATTGATAATCTGGCGCAGCACCCGCTTACCGGCAGTGGCGGCGAATTGACACTCGGCGCAGATTTTGCCGAAAGTCTGGCCAACTCGCTGGCGACTGCGTTGAAAAACAGCAATGTTGCCGCAGCTCCAAGCAACAATATGGCCGATTTGGCGCAAATCTTAAACAAATCGTTTAACGCTTATGCTGCCAGTATGCAGACTTTGACTAACCGCCTTGTCAGCCAAACCAACACAACGGCTATGCCTCAATCGATTCAAACTCCGGCCGGAGTTGCCGCGCAACAGCAAAACAATTCATCAACTACCGTAAACAATATAAATTTAGACACATCATATTTTAATACCCTAAATCAAACGCTGATGCAAAATGATGCCCGCCGCCATGATGATATGATGCAAATTGTCGAAGCCATAAACAAAAAACTCAATCTTGCAAATATCAACGGAGGAATCAGCGCAGGAATAGGTGCCGGAGCCGTCAGCGCCGTCGGTTCGGAAATGCAGGCTCAGGCTATTGCCGGCTTTGTAACCGAAGCCCTGAAACAAAACAATTCACAGCAGATGGAAGCTATAAAAGCTTTCGGAGAAATGCTGGTGCAAGCCATAACTAAATCTCAACAGGAATTAGCGCAGACTTTAGCAAAATCAGGTCCGCGCCACACCGTAAAAGTAGTTGTTTCGCAAGATGTTGATGTGGAAGACCAAACCGGAGGCAGCACAGTTGCCGTCGCTCCGGCGCCTGTTATTGCACCGATTCCGACAACTAAGGCAGAAGCTGCTCAGCCTAAAGAAACGGTGCTGCAAAAAAAAGATGCCGCAGTTCAAGAACAACCTGAGCCTAAAGAAAAAACAAACTTTATAAAAAACTTTAGCGATAAAATCAACGAAACAACCAATAAAATAACTCAAAATTTAAGCAAAGAGGCCAAAAACACTTCTGACTCGCTTTTGAACAATATCAACAAAAGCCTCAACAAAATAAACGATTTAAAAAAACAGAATCAAAACAAAAATAATAATCAGCAGCCACAGAAAAAAGCTGATGATAAAGCAATAAAAAACGAAACGCCGAATAACAGCAAAAAAGAAAACACGCTGCCTAAAAATCAACCAATCAAAGAAAATAATTCGGTTAAAGACCTTAAAAATGACAATCCGAAATCGGATAACAGCAAGCAAAACACTAAAAACGAAAATAAAAAAACAGAAAACCTGCTGCAAAACGAACATCTTAAAGATTTGCCGAAACCTGATAAGAAACAGCCTGAAAATAAGCCTGCAACACAAACTGTATTGCCTGAAAACATCGTCAAGCAACCGCAAACAGATAAACAGGTTAAAACAGTACAAGCTATTGTTCCGCCGGCCATGCCGAAAGATGAAAGGCAGATAGTAATTCCGCCGCAAAACAATAGAAAAGTTAAAGAAGAAGCTGAAAAAGTGCCGCAAGTCGAACATCCGCAAAAATCAGCCGACGATGCCTTGAGTATAGATGATATTCTGGCAGAAATTCCAACTGAAGAACCTGATATTTTTGCCGACGACTCATTTTCTAAAGCTGCCGACAATAATGAACCGGATATTTTTTCAGACAACACTTTTGGAGAACCGGAGACTGATAAAAAAAACGACAACCAAAAAATCTTGCAAGCCGCTACTACTCCAGAATTGCAGAAAATTAAACCTACTTCAAAATTACCGGATGCAAATGCTAAACAAGATACTGAGTTAAATATTGATGATTTAGATTTATCGGCCTTATCTGCTGAAAATCCGCAAGAAAAAAGAACTATTGACGATGACTTACCGAAAAATGAACCTATGGAACAACCGGCAAAAGAATATCGAAAATCTCAGCTTCATTCGTACGAGGACGCGCTGTTAAAAATCAAAAATGCTTTGAGTTCCGACAACAATGTTTCCATAAACAATCTTAATGTTAAACCGGTTTCTCTGGGAAATGAAGATGATTTGCCGAAACCTGAGCCTCAGCAGCCAAAGTCCCAAAATGCCGCACCGGCCACATCTAAAGCACAAGACAACGGACTTTGGAATTTTGATGACAGCCTTCCGGCAAAAGCTTCTCCCGCTGCCGATAATAACGGCGGAGATTGGGAATATGTCGACGAAAACGGCAACCCCGTTTCGGCTGATGACAGCGGAGATTGGGAATATGTCGACGAAAACGGCAACCCCGTTTCGGCTGATAACGGTGACGATTGGGAATATGTAGACGAAAACGGCGACCCTATCTCGGCTGATGACGGCGGCGACTGGGAATATGTTGATGAAAACGGCAACCCCGTTTCGGCTGATGACGGCGGCGACTGGGAATATGTCGACGAAAACGGCAACCCTATCTCGGCTGATGACGGTGACGACTGGGAATATGTTGATGAAAACGGCAATCCGGTAAACAAAAATAAGGCGTAAAAAAGGTATTTACAAATAAACAGAGCATTAGTACAATAAAAAGCATAATTAAGAGGATAAAAAAATGGCAGATGAAATTACTACACCTATTACCAAAGAAGCGCTTTGGTACGTTGATAATTACATTGTTCTGATAGACTATTACGACCGCACGATTTCCCGTATTGCCGCACGTTGCATCCGCAGTGGCAACATTGCTTTGGAAGAATATAAATTTTATCCTTATGTACTTGATGTTTTGGAAGAAATCTGCGAAACCGGCAACTATATTCTGGAGCATAAAGAGCTTTATCCGTATATTGAAAAGAAAATTGCCGGCGGAGTTGAAGCCCTGCGCAAAAACCTTTCCATTTATCAAGAAGAATTAACCAACAACCAATCGCCGGATATGCTGCGCTCTGATCCTAACGAACTGCAAAAAATGAATGACGTTATGAGTAATTTTGATAAATCAGTAGACCCAACCTCAGGCGCCGGCATGAATATTGACGATTTGATGAATAAATTGATGGCCGAAAACAATATCAATCAGGATCAAACAGAAAACAGTGACGGCAACCAGCAGCAATAGAAAGGCATTTGCAATGAAAAAACAACTTAATTTATGGGCTACAGCTTTAGGCTTGTCAATTTTGATATCCGGAATTTCCGGCTGCATAAACATTGACAACGATGCTGTTTCAGCCGACGCTGCGGAAACGGATTCTGCGCCTGCAGCTGCACATCCGGCTGCAACTGCCGAACAGCCGACATCAGATTTGGAAAGTATGAAATTTGCCGCACCGGAAATTGAGTTTAAATCTCCGGAAGATCCGGCTATCATCCGCACGCCGGAAGGCGCCAACGCACTGGATTTAGAAACTCCTTTGCGCTGTAACGTAAATTGGAAAACTCAACAGATGGTTTTGACTCTGCCCTACATCAATTCAGCCTTCAAGCTGGAGCGCAACGGCCGCAACGACCCTTTACCTCGTTTTGAAGTAACAGGCTACACTTTCGATATGATGCCGGCCGAACAAGCGTTGGTAAAACTAACCAAAGAAGCAGGTATCCGCGTTTCTTCTGCTGACGGACCATATACCAGCATTTCGGCAGAAGACCTAAAAGGCGAATTTTCAGAAGTCATTAAAATGATTGCCGATTCTGCAGACATTTATTACACCTACAATGCCAAAGACAAAATTTTAACTTTGAGCCGCCGTGTAAATATGACACTCTATACACCGCCGTCACGCCCGATTATTTTGGGGTTGCTTGATGTTATTCGCGGCGCCGGCATTACCAGCATTGTTACAAACTGGGCCGATTATTCCATCACTTTTGATGCGGATATAGAAACTCGCAACAAACTGCAGGAACTTATAAAGTCTTTTGAAAACAGCCCGACGCTTATTGCTTATGACGTAAGTATTTTCCGCTTGTATCCGTATATGCAGCAAGATATTGAATGGAAAGAGCTGCTTGATGCGTTCGATTTTGGCTCTATTACAACGGCGCAAACCGGTGTTATCGGCAGGGTTTTAACTACCACAAATGACATTTCTATTGAAAAATTGCAGCAGTTTTTAGGCAATCAGGCCCAAATAGAAACTGTTTCCGAAGGTAAATTTATTGTACCTAATTTATGGCTTTCCCGCTTTGATATCGGCAAATGTAGCCGTCCGGAAAGCAATGCCTATGGCATGTCGATTTTAGCAAAAGCCTCAGTAGAAAAGAAAAATGAAATCTTTTCGGAAATAACTTTGGAAAAAACCGACGGGCAAGTTACTCAATTTAAAATCCGCAACAAGCTCGGCGAAAACTTTTTGATAATCGGTCTGCCTAACGAGCTATTCGGTATTCAAAGTCCTAAATCTGAAACCATTGTCTTTATGGTTCCGCGCTTAATACGTACTCTCAAAACCAATGAATCATTGAAAAACAGAATTTAACGGAGAAAAAAATGGAAGAAAATCAGCAAAACAATGCGCCTCGCAAAATAAGAAAAATCAAACGTCCGCGCGTCTCTGAAAATCAGCCTGCCACCTACGGCGTTCCCGAAAAAATTTCCGTGCCGCAAGCCAATTTGCAAAGTGAAATAACCGAAAACTATTTTGACAACAACGGAGATGCCGAAAATATCCGTTTTATTACAGATGAGGAAATGATGCCTCAGGAGCCGGAAACAGTTACCTATTTTCTGAAAAACAAAACTGTTTTGCTAATGCTGGTTTTAGCTGTTTTATTCGGCACTGTTTTAGGCTCCACTATGTTTTCTACGCAAGAAACCACCAAAAAAGGCTTGGAAGGCGTGGTAGTAAACTCCGATGTTCCGGTTGGACGCAGCCGCTGCGGTTTGGTTGAGCCGCACCAAGGCTGTGTTCTCTATATTATGAACCCACGCAACCAAGAAGTTACCGGCAAAGACTTTTTTGCCACAGCGGCGCAATGGACACGCCGTGAACGTTATTTGATAGAAACCGGCAATATGCACTACAGCAGCAAGCGCATCCGCCCGGGATATATCGCTCAAATAAACATTCCGCCGCTTTCAAACAACAACTAATCAGCAAAGCCTCTGTTTCCGGAGGCTTTTTCATTATATTTTGAAAACCAAATGAATAGCAAAATTATATTTTATATGGTCATTGTCTTTATAGGCATAACATAGTTCTTGAATATCAGCTCTTGTCAAATCCTTTAAGCATTTAAGATTCTTTTTACAATAATGGCGGATGTTAGTAAACCGTACAAAAGCAAACGGCTCAGCTTATTCAGCATATAGCCTTATTTAGCCGACATCCGCTCGAGCGAAAATCGGCATAAAAAATTTAAGTCGTTTATGCTAAAGCGACTGCTCTTGTAAAGGGTTACTACGCCCTAGATAGACTATTATCTATCTAATCTTTACTTTAGCTAAGCTTCGCCCCAAAGTAAAGATA
>ERZ1034768.373-NODE-373-length-15854-cov-7.832711_pt1 | contig 15854 bp, 16 predicted proteins | sample MGYA00520691_ERZ1034768 | MGnify/ENA primary metagenome ERZ1034768 (study PRJEB33766, sample SAMN09781704) | gut metagenome | biome: gut microbiome | host: Homo sapiens | place: Madagascar | study: EMG produced TPA metagenomics assembly of the PRJNA485056 data set...
GGCAACAAAAAAAGCCGGCCACTCGACAAAGTGACCGGCCACATACACCAAATTAGACAGCGCGGGTAACTTTGCCAGCGCGCAGGCAACGGGAGCATGCGTAGACGTACTTGGGAGAACCCTCAACGACCGCCTTGACACGACGGACATTCGGCTTCCAGGTACGGTTGGAACGACGATGAGAGTGAGAGACCTTGATACCAAAGGTCACACCCTTGCCGCAGCATTCACATTTAGCCATGGTACTTGCACCTCCTGCAGTGAAGTAAGGAATCAAAATAATCAGCTTGACTATTGTATCAGATTGCCGGGCAAAATGCAAGCCTTTTTTCAAAAAATATCCGTGTTTTTTGCCGAGGGCTTGTGTGCAGGGCAAAAAGATAGTATTATATATGGTATACTGAAAAAAGGCAGGAATACCGAATGACCTCTCAGGGTATCTATTATCTCATCCGTGCGTTGGTGGCGCTGGTGGCCATCCCGTTCCACGAGGCAGGCCACGCGCTGGCCGCCTGGCTGTTGGGCGACCCCACCGCAAAGCGGGAAGGCCGTCTTTCGCTGAACCCCTTCGCCCACTTTGACCTGCTGGGCACCCTGTGCATGGTGTTTGCGGGCGTGGGCTGGGCAAAGCCGGTGTCCACCAATCCCCGCAACTTCAAAAATCCCAAGTGGGGCATGGCCCTCACCGCGCTGGCGGGCCCGGCGGCGAACATCCTGCTGGCCTATGTGGGCATGGTGGTGTGGAAGATCATGTACTACTGGGCCCCGGTGAACACCGCCACCATTTACATTGCCATGTTCCTGCAGTACCTTGTGCTCATGAACGTGAGCCTGGCGGTGTTCAACTTCATCCCGGTGCCGCCGCTGGACGGCAGCCGCATCCTGCTGGTGGTGCTGCCCCAGCGGGTGTATTTCGGCCTGATGAAATATGAGCGTTATATCATGATCGCATTGCTGGCGGCGGTGTGGTTCGGCGCACTGGATACCCCGCTGTACTACCTGAACAACGCGGTGTGGAGCCTGCTGAGCGCGGGCACCGGCTATATTGACAAGCTGGCCTATTCCATCTACTATGCCGGCATCGGGACGGTGATGTGAGCTTTGGCAGAGGAAATGACCTTCCATCTGGAAGATTTTGACGGCCCGCTGGAATTATTGCTGGCGCTTGTGGCCAAACATAAGATGGACCTGCACAACATCCCCATTCTGGAACTGATCGACCAGTACACCCGCACCGTGGAGCAGGCCGACCCGGACCCGGAAGCCGCCAGTGCTTTCATTGAAATGGCCGCGCGGCTGGTGGAGATGAAAAGTTACCTGCTGCTGCCCCGCAGCGAAGAAGGCGAGCGCATGAAGCAGGAGTTCACCGGCCAATTGATCGAGTACGACCAGTGCCGCCGCATGGCCGCGCTGCTGCGCGAAAAAGCTGAGGCCGCCCCGGTGTTCGTGCGCCCGCCCATGGAGATGGAGTTCGACACCACCTACGACCTGCACCATGCGCCGCAGGTGCTGGCCGACTACTGGGAAGCACTTGCGGGCCGCACCCGGCTGCGCCGCGAACCCACCCAGCAGCAGTTCGAGCCGCTGGTCACCGCGCCGGTGGTGTCGGTCACCAGCCGGGTGGTGTACATCCTGCGGCAGCTCATCGGCGGTACGGCGGCGAAGATGAGCCAGCTGTTCAGCCGCCAGCAGACCCGCAGCACCAATGTGGCCACCTTTCTGGCCCTGCTGGAGCTGGTGCGCGGCGGCCGCGTGACGCTGGACGACGCAGGCGGCCTGACCATGCAGCGGGGCCGCATCCAACGCGATAAGGAGACGAAATGAACCAGAAACAGATCCGCGCCGCTGTGGAGGCCATGCTGTTCGCCTGTGGGGAACCCATCAGCGCCGACAAGCTGGCGCAGGCGGTGCAGCTGCCGCAGCTCAGCGTGGAAGCCGCGCTGGAAGCTCTGCGGGAGCGCTATACCCGGGAGGACAGCGGCCTGTGCCTGCTGCACCTGAACACCCGCTGGCAGCTGGCCACCAAGACCGAGTGGGCCGACTGCGTGCGCCGCGTGCTGGACAGCCGCCGCGCTGTGCCGCTGGGCCCTGCCGCCATGGAGACGCTGACCGTCATCGCCTACAATCAGCCGGTGTCCCGTGCCTTCATCGAGCAGGTGCGCGGCGTGGACTCCTCGTCCAGCGTGTCGGGCCTGCTGGAAAAGGGCCTCATCGAAGAAGCGGGCCGTCTCGATCTGCCGGGCCGCCCGGTGAGCTTCCGCACCACCGACACCTTTTTGCGGGTGTTCGGCCTTTCCAGTCTGGCCGACCTGCCGCCGGTGCACGGCCCGCAGACGCCGGAACAAAGCGGCGCATCACCGACAGAAAGTGAGGGGTAACACATGGGAGCATTCCTCGCTGCGCTGGGCGCTGGGCTGCTGTTCATCCTCCGGGTGATCGGCATCCTGCTGTTGGTCATATTGGTGCTGGCCGCACTGCTGCTGCTCTGCCCCTTCTGCGCCGATGTGTGCTGGGAGCACGGCACGCTGACGGTGAAGGCCGGTGCGCTGGGCATCACCTTCCCGGTGTTCCAGTACCCGAAGCCGGAGCCGCCCCCCGCGCCGGAAAACCCGGAGCCGCCGAAAGGCTTCGGCAAGATCAAAGCAAAGTTCGCCGCCTGGCGGGCCGAGCGCAAGCGGAAAAAAGCGGAGGAAAAGGCCCGCAAAAAGGCCGCCGCCGATGCCGCCAGGGCAAACAAGCCCAAGGAACCGCGCAAAAAGGCAAAGATCACGCTGGAGATCGTCTGCACTATGCTGAAAGGTGCGGGCACCCTGATGAAGGCCGTGTTCGGTGCCCTGCGCTTCACAAAGATCCAGGTGCGTCTCGGTGTGCGCGGGGCCGACCCCGCCGATGCTGCCCGCAGCTATGGCAAACTGCAGGCATGGCTTTACCCGGTGCTGGGCGTGCTGGACCGCTTCATCTGGCTGCAGTTCGACGAGCTGCGCATCCTGCCGGACTTCGGCAGCGGGCAGCCTGCCGTGGAAGACCGGGTATCGTTCCGGGTGAGCGCGCAGGCGCTGTTCATCGTCATTGCGGCGGTGCGCGTTTTGTATGAGTTCTGGCGCAAAAAAGTATTGGACATCTTCTTATAATGTGGTACACTATAAGTGTATCGGAATCTGCAGACAACGGGCACCTGCCCGCATCAAACGATAAAGGAGAGCTGTTTTATGGCTGAGCATCCCATTCAGGGCCTGATGAACGTTACCATGGAGAAAATTCACCAGATGGTGGATTCCAACACCATTATCGGCAAGCCCATCACCACCGAGGACGGCACCACCATCCTGCCGGTGTCCAAGGTCAGCTTTGGCTTTGCATCCGGCGGCACCGATTTCGACGGCAAGAACGCCGCCAATAAGGATTTGTTCGGCGGCGGTTCCGGCGCAGGCGTGAACATCCAGCCCGTGGCCTTCCTCGTGGTGAAGGATGGCTGCGTGCGCACCATTCAGCTGTCGGATACCTCCAATACCATCGACCGTGCCCTCACCATGCTGCCGGAGCTGGTGGACAAGCTGGCATCTATGGTCAAGAAGGACGAGAAGAAAGAAGAACCTGCTGCTCCGGCAGAGCAGTAAATCCAAGCCGTAACTGCGGGCTTCCGACCCGCAGTTTTTGATACAGGCGCACCTGTGCCTCAAAACAGGGGAGCAGTGCGCATTTTGAGCGCCGGGAGGCGCACAAGGAGTTTTGATTATGGCAGAAGAACGTATTCAGAAGATCATGGCCGAACAGGGCCTGTGCTCCCGCCGCGCAGCCGAGCAGATCATTGCCGAGGGCCGCGTGAAGGTCAACGGCCACCCCGTGAAGGTGGGCGACAAAATGGACCCCAACCGCGACGTGCTGCATGTGGATGACGAGCGCATCTATATCAAAAAGGACCAGCAGCTGTACTATCTGGCCCTGTATAAGCCCCGCGGCTATGTGACCACCGCCAGCGACGAGCTGGGCCGCAAGACGGTCATGGAGCTTGTGAGCGACATTCCCGCCCGCCTGTATCCGGTGGGCCGCCTGGATAAGGACAGCGAGGGACTGCTGCTGATGACCAACGACGGTGCCTTTGCGCAGGCTGTCACCCATCCGTCCGGCGGCATCTCCAAGCTGTACCGCGTCACCGTGCAGCCCCGTGCCGATGAAAGCCAGATCTTGAAGCTGAGCAGCGGCGTCGTGCTGGACGACGGCACCAAGACCATGCCCTGCGCCATCAACGTTGTCACCGACGAGCCGGGCCGCACCGTTATGGAGATGACCCTGAAAGAGGGCAAGAACCGCGAGATCCGCCGCATGTGTGAGACCGTGGGCCTTGAGGTGGTGCGCCTGAAGCGCAACGCTGAGGGTGTCGTCAAGCTGGGTATGCTCAAGCCCGGCACCTACCGCGAGCTGACCAAGGCCGAGATCAATGGCCTGCGTGCCGCCGCTGCCAAGGGCCGCGCCCAGACCCGCAGCGCCGCGCTGCAGTCCAAGGCCGCCGAGCGCCGCCCCCGCGGCCCGGTGGGCAAGGGCACCCAGAAGAAGCGCTGATCGCAGACGAAAGCCCGCTGCCGGACAAGGCAGAAAAGCAAAATTCATACGCCCGGCAGTTCAATATGCCGCCGCAAAAAACCACGGTGCAGAGATGCACCGTGGTTTTTTCTTGCCCGTGAAGGCCTTTCCGCCCGCCCCGAATGGGCCCGGAACAGGCGGTGGACGATGCCATGCAACGTATCTGTGCGGGGAGCGTTTCAACTCACGCCCTCCGCGAGGAGGGCGACGACCGTTCCGTCGTCAGAGACCACGAGTGTAGAGGATTTCAATCCACGCCCTCCGCGAGGAGGGCGACGTGCCGCCGCCCGCCCCGTCCCCTGCGGGGGCGGGATTTCAATCCACGCCCTCCGCGAGGAGGGCGACCCTGTGGGTGACGCTTTGCCCGTGGTGCCATCAATTTCAATCCACGCCCTCCGCGAGGAGGGCGACTAGTTCGTGATAGACCGATGCTCTTTTGTCGCAAATTTCAATCCACGCCCTCCGCGAGGAGGGCGACCGAAAACGGGCTCGCTGTAGCGGTGCCCGTCCTTATTTCAATCCACGCCCTCCGTGGGGAGAGCGACGCAGCCTTGATGGCCTGACCGTCACCGGCGTGTGATTTCAATCCACGCTCTCCGCGAGGAGGGCGACCCGTTCGCGCCCTCAACGGACACGGTGGACTTCACATTTCAATCCACGCCCTCCGCGAGGAGGGCGACTTCGGATGTTATCAAGGGTCTCTTGGCAATGTCAGATTTCAATCCACGCCCTCCGCGAGGAGGGCGACTGCCTGTGCTGTCGAAATCATCCTGTGATACTCGTATTTCAATCCACGCCCTCCGCGAGGAGGGCGACATCTGCCGGGGCGGTTCCGGCACAGGGCCCAAACATTTCAATCCACGCCCTCCGCGAGGAGGGCGACGCGTTGAATAGCTTTTCTTGATATGCCCGGTCATATTTCAATCCACGCCCTCCGCGAGGAGGGCGACCACGGCGCACATCCTCGGCAAGGTTGTCCGAATAATTTCAATCCACGCCCTCCGCGAGGAGGGCGACCGAAATAAAATACATAGAAAGCAGAAAAACCGGGATTTCAATCCACGCCCTCCGCGAGGAGGGCGACGGCAGGCAAGAAACACAACAACCAGCAAAATTTTATTTCAATCCACGCCCTCCGCGAGGAGGGCGACGTTTTGCTTCCGGTTTCTCTTTTTCGTACGGCTTATTTCAATCCACGCCCTCCGCGAGGAGGGCGACGCTGACAACTATGCATCCGTCCCTACACTGTCACAGATTTCAATCCACGCCCTCCGCGAGGAGGGCGACCGCTGTCCTTATAGTCCACATCTGCGTCTTTGTTTATTTCAATCCACGCCCTCCGCGAGGAGGGCGACTTAATCATGATACGGTCGCCGCCCAGATATTCAGATTTCAATCCACGCCCTCCGCGAGGAGGGCGACGCGCTTGCGCTCCTTTTCCTGTTCAGGGGAAAAGATTTCAATCCACGCCCTCCGCGAGGAGGGCGACGGTTGATGCTCTTAGTTCTTCGCGCCGTTACGTTATTTCAATCCACGCCCTCCGCGAGGAGGGCGACGGGCATGAAAGCGTGGGCCGATGACATTGAGCTTATTTCAATCCACGCCCTCCGCGAGGAGGGCGACGCGATTTGCACATTTCCTTGGCCCCAAATTTTACATTTCAATCCACGCCCTCCGCGAGGAGGGCGACACACAGCGTTGTCGCCGCCAGCGTCGCCGATGATATTTCAATCCACGCCCTCCGCGAGGAGGGCGACCTGAGACAGGCGGTCGCAGTCCAGCACTACTACATTTCAATCCACGCCCTCCGCGAGGAGGGCGACGATAGTTGAGCGTGTGAGGTGCGTTGTCGTTTATATTTCAATCCACGCCCTCCGCGAGGAGGGCGACTTGTCTACTCCTAGGCCTTGGTTATAGCTCCATGATTTCAATCCACGCCCTCCGCGAGGAGGGCGACCTGCTGCCCTTGCTCGGGTACCACAGCCGGGCGTGATTTCAATCCACGCCCTCCGCGAGGAGGGCGACCCAGACGGCACACGCATGGGCTGCACCGTCCCGGTATTTCAATCCACGCCCTCCGCGAGGAGGGCGACTAGTCTGGACAGAGATGCCGTCCAGATACTCGGCATTTCAATCCACGCCCTCCGCGAGGAGGGCGACTGTCCAGCACCCCGGCGGTTTTCAGCAGCTCCCGATTTCAATCCACGCCCTCCGCGAGGAGGGCGACATTGCGGCAGGCAATCGCAGTGCAGCACATCTTTATTTCAATCCACGCCCTCCGCGAGGAGGGCGACTAGTCTGGACAGAGATGCCGTCCAGATACTCGGCATTTCAATCCACGCCCTCCGCGAGGAGGGCGACCGTAAGACACGACAGGACATACCAGCAGGGCCTTATTTCAATCCACGCCCTCCGCGAGGAGGGCGACTCCAGTGATACCACACGATTCTGTTCGGCACGTAATTTCAATCCACGCCCTCCGCGAGGAGGGCGACGGTTGATACTCTTGGTTTTTCGCGCCGTTACGTTATTTCAATCCACGCCCTCCGCGAGGAGGGCGACTCGTCCATTACTGGATACTTCGGCGTTGTTTGCCATTTCAATCCACGCCCTCCGCGAGGAGGGCGACAGCAAAAGCGGCGAAAAAATCCACCACGTTTGTTCCATTATACACACTTGTGCACAATTTGAAAAGGAACTTTACGAAGGCTCCGGCGAAATGCAAAACAAATCGTGCTAAGGTGTCTGTTTTTGCAGTGCGAAGCGCCCGGGGAAACCATGGGAGCTTGTGCCTCGCACGGCGGGGGATGCTAGAACATCAACACGTCATCCTGCGCAAAATCGGGGTGCAGGCCGACATGCTCCACCTTGCTCTGGTAGTTGTTGCCCAGCTGATAGAACCGCAGGCTGTCCAGTGCAGGGTCGATCAGCGCGGTCAGCTCGGCCTTCAAAACGGCGTACTGCGAAGCGTTCAGCAGGCACTCGAACACCGAGTTCTGCACCCGCTGGCCGTGGTTGACGCATTTCTTCGCCACCTTGCGCAGGCGCTTGCGGCCTGCAGGCGTTTCGGTGTTGACGTCGTAGGTGATGAGAACCAGCATGAACGGCACCTCACTTCCAGAAAAACGGCGGATATACGTCCAGATCGCCCCGCAAAGTCCGTGCCAGCAGCAGCGCCTGCACATAGGGCACAAGACCCCAGCTGAGCTTTTCTTTCAGGAAAGGGTGGGTGATGACCTCCCGCTTTTTCAGCTGCCAGGCGTGCAGGAAGGCGCGGCGGCCGTCCTCGGTCAGCAGAACGGCACCGTTTTCCTGCTTTTCAAAATGCTTCGCATTCACGACCTTCTGGTTGATGCAGGAGAGCACGAACCGGTCCGCGTAGACAGCACGCAGTTCCTCCATCAGGTCCAGCGCCAGGCTGCGCCGTCCGGGGCGGGCGCGGTGCAGGAAGCCCACATAAGGGTCCAGTCCGACCCCTTCCAGCGCGGCGGCGCAGTCGTTGGCCAGCAGGGAATACGCAAATGACAGCAGCGCGTTCACGTTGTCCCGCGGCGGTCTGCGGCTGCGGGAGGTGAAAACAAAATCCTCTTTCTGCTGCAGGATCAGCGCATGGAACCGGTCGAAATACCGCTGCGCTGCTTCGCCTTCCAAACCGCGCAATTGCTCTAAATCTTCGCAGGTCTCCAAAAGCGGCAGCGCGGCGGCCAGCTGTGCGCTGGTCTGCTTGAGCTGCTCCACCGGCACCCGCTGGGGGTGGTCGCGGGTGGCACGCTCCAGCACCCAGCGGGCATTGTAAACCTTGCCCAGGATGAAATTGCGGGCGTAGGCGCAGCTGCGGGCCTCGCTGGCCGAAATTTCATACTGCGTCTGCCGCAGCAGAACATTGCCGCGTTCCTCGCCCACCGTGCGGGCCAGAAAGCGCCCCTGCGGTGAGAAAAAGCACAGGTCGATGCCCAGACGGCCGCACTTGCCCATCAGGGCGGGGGAGGCACCGGCGTAGCTGAAGCAGAGGATGCTTTCCAGCGTGTGCAGTGCCACTCGGCCGACTTCGGCCTTGTCGCAGCTGACGACCACATTTTCGCCGTCCAGCGAGAGGTAGGCGCTTTCGTTCAGCACGAACAGGGTGTTCAGGAATTGCCGCATGGTGTCACCTCCGTGGCCGCTTCGTCCAGATGGCTGCGCAGATAGGCCTTTGCGTCCGCGTTCCGGCAGAGCACGGGCAGGCAGAGCTCCTTCAGCGAGCAGGCGCTGCAGTGCTTGCCGGGCTTCACTTTGGGGGTGTAGCCGCGGGCGAAATACTGGTTCATTTCGTCGGCCATGCGCTGGGTGGCGGCGCGCAGTTCTTCCGTGAACGGCACCACCTCCCGGCGCCTGGTCTCGCAGTAATACAGCGCACCTTCCGGGATGCGGCACACCAGCATTTCCTCCAGCGCCATGGCCTGGGCGCAGAGCTGCAGCCGGTCGGCGTCGGTCTCCTTGGCGTGCCCGTGTTTATACTCCACCGGATATGGCTGCCAGAAGCCGGGGGCACTCTGCAAGGAAATGCCCGCCTCGCTGGCCCGAAATTCCACCACGTCGCAGTTGCCGGACATCCGCAGCCGATGGCTGACCACCCGCATCCCCCGAGTGATGAGCAGATCTTTGCGGCGCTCGGTCTGGGTGTCGTCGTGGCAGCGGGCGTGGTCCAGCTGCCCTTCGGTGGTGCGCAGATTTTCCGCCCACTGCTGCTCCAGGTGAATCAATGCCCACTGACGGCGGCAGAAGGCAAAGTGCTGGATGCCGGACATCAGCAGGTAGTCGTCCGGCGCGTCCATCAGTTGAACCTCTCGCAGGTCACGCCGTCCGGCAGGGTGTCCGCAACGGTAACGGTGTAATCCTGATAGCTGCGGGGCGCGATGACATCCTCCTTCCGCTGGACTTTAACGGCATCAAACAGCTTGTAGGAGGGGGCGTTGCCCAGTTCGGAATCGTGTTTGAATACGATCAGCTCCCGCACGGCCATCTTGCCGCGGGCGGCGCTGTGGTCGTTCTCAAACATGTTCAGGATGGCCTGCCACAGCAGCTGCAGGTCATCCTCCGAGAAGCCGGTGGTCTTGCGGGCCAGATTGGCCGAAACGTAACCCTCGGCGCGGTACAGGCCGTACGGCACGATGTGCTTGCGGCCCATCTCGGTGCCCTTCTTTTCGGCGTCGGCTTCGGTAGTGATGGCCACGCGGGTGATGGTGACTTCCTGCGGCAGAATGGGGTCCACCGAGCGGGCAAAGCTCAGCTGCACCGGGCCGCGCACCTGACCGCAGTTCAGTGCACCCTTTACAAAGGTGGTCATCACGGCGCCAAAGGTGCGGATATCGTAGAAATTCGCGCACATATAGTCGCGCAGTTTGCGGTCGATGTCCGGGTCGGATCGCTTGGCCTTTTTCAGGTCTTCGTCCGGGGCAAGGCCGCAGGCGGTCAGGGCTGCAGCGTCGCTGCGGTTCAGGGGCACGCCGTCCTTGATGTAGATGCGGTAGCCGTCTTCATCCTCTTTCAACGTTTCTACATAGTTGCGGATCTTGCGCTTGAGGCAGACGTCCGTCACCAGGCCGTAACCGGTCTCCGGGTCGATGCGGGGCATGTTGCCGGCATCCGGGTCGCCGTTGGGGTTGCCGTTTTCCACGTCGAACAGAATGACGAAATCGTAGCGGTTCTTGATGGGCTCAGACATGGTTTATTCCTCCTTGTTTTTCTTCTCAAAGCGTTTCTGGGTCTGGTGATAATAGCCGATCTCAAACTTGCCCTGGTCCGGCAGGCTCAGCCGGGCGGGGAAGCCGCTTTCCGGCACAAGGGCGGCCAGCTCGGTGATCTGCTTGTTGTAAAAGACCGCCTTGCCGTCCGGCAGCTTCTGCAAATGTTTCTGTGCCAGCTTGAGCAGGGTGGGGAACACAAGAGCCGGGGTGGCACAGGCGGAATTGAAATACCGGTCTTTGATGGTGGTGTTGATGCCGGGGTTGGCATCGCTCTGCACCGCTTCCAGCACAGAGAACAGCCGCCCCAGAATGTAGGGCACATTGGTGGTTTCGTTCAGGCTCACAGTAAAGACCTCCTTGTTCAGATCGGTGGGGGAATTGCGCAGATAATAGGCTTTCAGAATGGCGGCGCGCCCGCGGGTCACGTCCTGCTCGGCGCGGATGCGCATCGTCACGCCGTTGAGCAGTGTGGCGGGGTAGCGCCCGCCGGTCAGCACGGCACGCAGCAGGTCACCGGCCAGCTGCGGTGCGGGGGAGGGGCTGCGTTCCTTGCGGTTGACGGTCTCCATGGCCAGTGCCCAGACGGACAGCGTTTTGCGGTTATCATAGGCCGGGCGGGTGATCTCCAGTGCGTCGGCGTGTTTTTGCAGGTTCCGGGCAAAGGTTCCAAAAGTATCCCGCAAGAAGAAACGCACGGAAAGCCGCGCGGCGTTGGGGGCCAGCCCCAGCACATAAAAATGCTGATCCGGCGCAAGCTCTTTTTCAAGGAACGGTACGGTCTGCCCGGCGGCCAGCCGCCTGAGCGCCGCCTGCACATCCGCTTCCTCAATGCCGGAAGCTTCCTCTGCACCAAACAGGAACAGGCTGAACGCATCCTGATACGCAGGCTCCGCACTCTCGGCCCAGCAGACGATGGTGGTGTCACCCACGCGCTTGCAGTGGTTCCGGTCTGCGATCAGCAGGTTCAGGGCGGTGGTGTAGGCAAAAGCGGCGTACTCGCTCACGGGAGCATTCTCGCCCTGCTCGTGGCCGTAGGAACAGAAGGCCGGTGCGTTGAAGGAGACCAGCGCAGCACCGGCGCTTTGTGCACCCATCACGCCCTTGATGGCGGGGTGCACCAATGCGGCAGGGGCCTGCTTGCCGGTGATCAGGCACTGCATCGTGGCGGCGTCTGCGTCTGCGGTACCATAGTGGGCCTGCCAGGCCGCCTGAATGGCGGGGGCATCGTTGGCGAGAATGTGGTGGTGGTCGGGCGCTTCGTAACCGAAAATCAGGTTGGTGTTTCCGGTCAGGTCTTTCCATTCTGCGTTCAGCAGGGGATGTTCTGCCGCCTGCGCCGGGTCCCAGCTGTCAAAATAAGCCAGAATGGCTTTTGCGGCGGGGTCGTCCACGCCGTCCAGCAATTTATGGTGCAGCTGGGCACAGGCCTCGAAGCACTGTTTGGCGCGGTCCGGTTTGCCCTTTTCATCTGCACCCAGAAGATAGGACGAATTGTCGCACAAAAAGTTGGCAGCGATGCCGACGGTACGCTTGACGTGGGCGGGTACCCGCAGCTCCCGGGGGACGATGACCGTCTTTTTGCCCTTGGTCTCGCTGACGCGCAGGTCCACGACATCCACCAGCTGCCCGGCGTCATTCAGACGCAGCTCATAGCTTACCTTAAAATGACCATCCCAGCCGGGTGCGGCGATCTTGCCCTGCCGTAAAAGCTGCTCATAGTAGGCGGTCAATGCTTGCAGGATCATGTGAACACCTCCACATTCCGGCAGTCCAGCACGCCGTCCACCAGCTTTGCCCGGAAGAACTGGGGCTGGATGTTTTCCGGGTCCGCGTAGTCCAGGTCGTAGAGCATGAAGCCCAGGTCCTGCGTGACGGGCAGGGCGGGGATGGGCTCCCCGGCGTGCCACTCGCGGAAGTTGGCCGGGAACTCCCGGCAGCCGAAACAGGGCTGGTGATAGCACTGGCCTTTGTTCAGCCGCCGCCGCAGGATGTCCTGGAACTTGCCGGGATTATCGCCGGGTGCGGCCTTGTCCGTCATGGTAAAGTGGCACTCGATGACGTAGTGCACATCCTGCAGCACCAGCGCGGCCCGCTGCTGAATGTCTGCCGAGGTGTACAGCACCGGCGCGGCACCGCCCTTGGCCGCACTGAGCGCCGCCGAGGAAAGCAGGGTGGATTTGACCTCGTTGCGGCGGATGTTGGTGAACCGCACCGGGTTCAGCAGGTAGATGCGATCAATATGGTACTTCATGCCCGGGTGCCAATAGATCGCTTCCACCAACCCTCTTGCCGCCGACGGCGTGATGATGTCGTAGCTCACGCGCTCTGTCTTCATCTCGGGCCGGCTGAAGCAGGCGTAATCGCCCCACACTTCGATCAGCATTGACATGGGTACCGCCTCCTTTCTGAATCCGGTCGTGCAGTCTGGCAGGAACTTGTCTTAGCCATAACGTTCACTCCTTTCTGTTTCAAGCTTCATGAAAAAGGTCTTTGGCGTTATCTTGGCATACAGGCAGACAGCTGTCAATTTGTTTGGCGTATGTGACGCAAAATGGGGAGTGCAGCGCAGATGCCCGCAAAGGAAGAAGCTGCCCGGCCGCTTCTCTCTTTGTCTGTATTCTACCGGAATAAAAGTCCGATACACAGGACTTCTATCTGTTTTCAGCTGTTTTTTCTCAGAAAAACAGGCCAATGCCGGTCTCCGCGTCCAGCGCAAGGCCGGTTTTGGCGCTGTACTGGTTCAGGTCCGTCAGGATGGCGCTGCCTTCTGGCAGCAGTTCCAGCGCCCCGGCAGCGTCCAGCTTTTCAAACTGCGGGGCATAGCAGGCCACGCTGTAGGTGCCCAGACGGCGGTACAAACTGCGGCTGACCATGCCGCTGCGCAGCTGGGCACAGAGTGCTTCCCCTTCGCCGATGGGCAGATAGACCGTGCGGGTGGGCGTTTCGATCAGCTGGAATTCCGTGGCCACCTGCGCAAACGGGAACTGACAGCCGGAAATGCCGTGGCGGAACGCATCCAGAATGCCTTTTTTGTCCAGTGCCTCGGCACCCCGTGCAAAGTAAAGCTCCTGAAAATAAGTGCGGATGGCATCCGGGGTGTTGAGCTGCGCATAGTCATTTTCATGGCAGCGGGCGGCATACTGCAGGGCGTGCACATGCTGGTGCAGCATCTGCGGCACCGCGCAGCCTTCCAGCCGGAAGCAGTACACCTTGCTCTCTGCCGCGCTGCGGCGGCCTTCGCGGTTGCAGCGCCCGGCGGTCTGCAGCAGCGAGTCCAGCCCGCACTGCTCCCGGTAGGCGGCGGGGAAGTCTACGTCCACACCGGCCTCGATCAGGGAGGTGGACACCACCCGGCAGGGCAGGCCGTCCGCCAGCCGCTGCCGGATCTCGTCCAGCTGGCGGCGGCGGTCTGCGGCGCACAGCAGGGTGGTCAGGCAGAAACTGCCTTCTTCGGGCAGGGCAGCATACAGTTCCTGCGCCGTCTTGCGGCGGTTCACCACGCACAGCACCTGCGGCAGGGCGGCCAGCTGTGCTGCAAGTTCTTCCTGCGGCAGCGTGCCAATGTCCCGGATGGTCGTGCGGCGGAGGGTCTCATAGAGCGTTTCCGTGTCCGGGCTGATCTCCTGCAGGTGCAGTTCCGGGGCAAATTCCTTGAAAAGGGATTCCAGCGCAGGCTGGGTGGCAGTGCACAGCACAGCGGTGGCGTGGTAATGCTGCACCAGCTGGGCAATGGCGCTGATGCAGGGCTTGAGGTAGTCCAGCGGCAGAGTCTGTGCCTCGTCAAAAATGATCACGCTGTCAGCGATGTTGTGCAGCTTGCGGCAGCGGCTGCTGCGGTTGGCATAGAGCGACTCAAAAAACTGCACGGCGGTGGTGACGATGACCGGCGCATCCCAGTTTTCGCTGGCCAGCAGCTGGCGGTACTGGGCGGGTGTCAGGTCTTCGGTGTTGGTGGTCTTGTATTCGGCGCTGGAGTAATCCGCAAGGACGTTTTCCTCCCCCAGAAGCTTTGTGAAGTTTGCAGCGGTCTGGTCGATGATGGACATATACGGGATGACGTAGATCACCCGCTTCATGCCCTGCGCGGCGGCGTGCTCCAGCGCGAAGGCCAGCGATGCAAAGGTCTTGCCGCCGCCGGTGGGCACAGTGAGGGTGTAGAGCCCCTGCGGCCCGTGGGCCCCTTTGTCCAGACAGGCTTGCAGCACGGCGTTGCGCGGCTGCCCCACCGGGGAAGCCGCCTTGCCGGAAAGATAGCGCTCTGCCTGTGTCCGGGCCTTTTCCAGCAGGGCGGGGATGCCCTCGCCGCCGCCGCGGGGCGCGGCCCGGCCGTTCATGAAGGTCTCGGTATCAAGAAAATCTGCGTCCACCAGGCAGGAGTAGAGCATCCGGGTGAAGAAGGCAAAATCCAGCAGGTCGCGGTTGGCCCAGGCGGGCGGGGCACTTTGCGGCAGGGGCACTTCCTGCCAGCCGCCGTAAGGCTCCACGGGCTTTTTCAGGCGGCCGAACAGGGTGCCGTCCTCCGGGTCCGCATTCCGCTGATTGCCGCCGTCCGGCAGGCCGGTGTGATGGCCCGCAACGGCAAAGGCCGCCTGCGGGTGCGGCGGGCGGCAGTGCATGGCTTCCCGCGCCCCGGCGGTGGCGTGGTCCACCCGGGGGCCGTCTTCCAGCAGCCGTTTCTGGAAGGCAGTGCTGTATTTGCCGATATCATGCAGCCAGCCGGCGAAGCGGGCTTCCTCCGTTGCGCCGAAGGGTGCGGCAAACTCTCCGGCCAGGTCAGCTGTGCCGGAAAGGTGCTCATAGACGGTTTGTGCGCGGGCTTTATCCTCGCTGATGTGGGCAAGTGCAGGATTTGAATTCATGGATGCCACTCCTTTCCTATCTGCCCCAACGATACCGCGCTTTGGGAATGCTGTCAAGAAATGGCAAAAACTTTGGCGCTCTGCACGAAACGGGCAGCGCGTTTCCCGGCATTCTGCCAAAAACAAAACCGCCCTCCCGCGCCCGGAAGGGGCAGGGGAGAGCGGTGAAAAGGGACGGTTTAATCTTCTTCGTGGGATTCCATGGCGTTGAACCGCTCAAGGAAGCTGTGCTCCACGCCCTCGGACTTATAGCCCGGCATGGTGTCCAGCGCCACGGCGTGGATGCTGCGGAAGATGCTGTTCTCAATGTTGGGGTTGTCACGCTTCAGGCGGCGCAGCAGAGTCTTGACCTCCTGCCGCTTGGAACCGCCGCCGCCGTTGTCGCACATGGTGCAGTTTTCGGTAAAGCGGCAGGCGCACTGGATGAATTCCAGCTCATTGTAGCGCTTCCACGCGAGGATATCTTCCTCCCGGATGCAGTACATGGGCCGGATCAGCGTCATGCCGGGGAAGCTGGTGCTGTGGAGCTTGGGCGGCATGGCCTGCAGCTGGGAGCCGTAGAACATGCTCATGACGGTGGTTTCGATCACATCGTTGAAGTGGTGGCCCAGTGCAATTTTATTGCAGCCCAGTTCCTTGGCCTTGCTGTACAGGTGGCCGCGGCGCATCCGGGCGCAGAGATAGCAGG
>ERZ1034768.378-NODE-378-length-15748-cov-5.539158_pt1 | contig 15748 bp, 12 predicted proteins | sample MGYA00520691_ERZ1034768 | MGnify/ENA primary metagenome ERZ1034768 (study PRJEB33766, sample SAMN09781704) | gut metagenome | biome: gut microbiome | host: Homo sapiens | place: Madagascar | study: EMG produced TPA metagenomics assembly of the PRJNA485056 data set...
ACATCATACCATATTTTTATGTTATGATAAACAACGTTAGAAAAAAAGAGAGGATGGAAGTAGCATGTTTGGTTATGTAAGAATCCGTAAACCGGAGCTGTTAGTAAAAGACTATGAGTGTTACAAGGGTTTTTACTGCGGCCTGTGTCATTCATTGCGGGATACCTATGGGCTGCGGGGGCAGGTTACGCTGACGTATGACATGACATTTTTGGTGTTGTTGCTTTCATCAGTGTATGATCTGGCGGTAAAGGAGGAACACAAGCGATGCATTATCCATCCGGTAGGCAAACGACGTGTGATCCGTACGGAAGCAGCAAACTATGCAGCAGATATTAATATGCTTCTGAGCTATTATCATTTTGTGGACGATAAGCAGGATGAACATTCGCTGGCGGCATCATTGGGAGTTCAGATGTATCGTGGGCAGAGCAGACGATTGGAGCAACACTATCCAAGACAGGCAAGAGCAATTGCCGAGGGAATGCAAAGGCTTCATTTATTAGAGCAGGAAGACTGCAGGAATGTTTCTGCTCTGGCAGATTGTTTTGGCCGCATGCTTGCAGAAGTATTTGCGTGGAAAGAAGACGGATTGGCAGATTTTTTTCGGGAAACCGGATATTATTTGGGCAAATTTATCTATATTATGGATGCTTTTGAGGATTTGCCGGAAGACACCCATAAGGAGAGATTCAACCCTTATCTGGGGACTGACCGTCGGGAACTATTACCGCAGGTCGAGGAGCAGCTGTTGACAGAGATCGCGGCTGCCGGAGCAGCATTTGAGAAGCTACCGTGCCTGGAGTATAGAGATATTATGCGTAATATTTTATATGCAGGAGTATGGAATCGCTTTGATATGATAAAACAGGAACTGCAGAAGGAGGAACAATAATGGATCCATATAAGGTGCTGGGGATTTCCAGCGATGCAACAGATGAAGAGGTAAAAAAGGCATATCGTGAACTGAGTCGTAAATATCATCCTGATGCAAATGCCAATAATCCGTTGAAGGATCTGGCAGAGGAAAAGTTTAAGGAAGTGCAGGCGGCATATTCGCAGATCATGGATATGCGCGCGAAAGGCTACGCAACAAATGACAGTCAGACGTCTGGCGGCTATAGTGCCGGCTATCAGGGACAAGGCTATCAGGGTCAGGGGTATCAAGGCCAGAACAGTGGACAGGGTTATGGACAGGGTTATAATCCATATCAGCGTGGTCAATATCAAAGTTATGGTGGTCAATATGGAAGAGATCCATATGCGGGCAATGAATGTGGAACAGGCAATCTGTGCTGCGATCTTTGGTGTGCGGATACACTTTGTGAATGCATGGGAGGAGATTTGTGTACATGTTTCTAAAGTCTGGCAGGGTTAGTTATGGTGGTATGATCACAGCGGCCATGGTGGTGTTATTGTATTTGTCTTGCGTGTTTGAGAATTGTTCATTATTTTGCCTGGCGGCAGCGGCTTTCTTAGGAGGCGTGACAACTTGGCAGAGAGGGTGGAAGGATGGATTGCTGGTTTCTGCGGCAGCAGGTGTATTAGGTGTAGTGTTGTTGCCAAATAAATGGTATGTGTTGACATATGCGGCATTCGTACTGTATGTTTTCGCGTGGGAGTGCTTGGAACACTTTTTTTCAAAGAAACAAAGGATGCTTGCGTGGATACTAAAAGGAATATTGTATCATGTGCTTTTGATCAGTGCAGTTTGTAGCTATGTTTATGTATTTGGTTTCCAACAGCTTGTACAAGGATTCTTGCTGACGGTTTTGCAGCATTCTAAGATCTTGTTTGGTTTGGCGGCGGTACTTTTGGCAGAGGTGGTTTGGATTGTATTTGACAGGGCATATGCAGTATTTCGTATCAAATGGAGTCAGTGGATGCATAGAGCAGGGGCTGACGGGTCAAGCAGACTATAGACGAACCGGTAAATTCATGATATAATTAAAAAGTATGACTATGGTTATCAGACGGAGTTTGGTGACCGGATATGAGGTGTTACAGCATAAAGGGCGCAGCAATGCGCAAAATGGAGGAAAATATGGGAATCTTTAAGGATGACGATGAAAAGACGACAGAGAATGTTTCGTTACCGGAGGATTTGAATTTGGATGATATCGGTGATGATCTAGGTTCATTATTTGATGAGGACAAGACGGACGATGCAGATATTGCAGATGATAATGTGGATAAGGATCTGTTAAGCCAGATTTTTTCGGATGGTGAGGATGTTTCAGAGAGTGATGATAAGACCTCTGATGGAGAAATGGATGAAGATTTGAGCAAACTCTTAGGTGAGATAGAAGATATTGAGGATGTGGCAAAAGAGTCTGCGGCGAAGGAAGCTGAGAAAAAGACGGCATCAAATCATAAGAAAAACAATAAGAAAACGGATAAGGTAAAGGAAAATAAGACAGCACATATGGATGCACCCGGAGAAGTGTCTGATGACACAGTGACGGTGATCAGTCAGGGAACCACCGTTAATGGCGGTATTAATTCGGCCGGGGCTGTTGATGTAATGGGTACGATCAATGGTGACATTACTTCCCGTGGTAAAGTAGCGATCAATGGTACAGTGACAGGTAATGTTTCCGGTGCAGAGATCTATGTTAATACGAAGCGACTGGAAGGATCTTTGGACAGCGAAGGAACCGTGCAGATCAGTGAAGGAACAGTGATCATTGGAAATGTTACCGGAACATCTGCGTATATTGCCGGAGCTGTGAAGGGAACGATCGACGTGCAAGGTGCGGTTGTCTTAGAGGAAGGCGCTGTTGTTAAGGGAGATGTTATTGCAGAGTCTTTGCAGATCAATCAGGGCGCTGTTTTGGACGGATCCTGCTCGTTGGATTATACTGATGTGGATATTGATAAGTTTTTTGCATAGAAATGAGGATAATTATGGCTAAGTATAAGAGAGTATTATTAAAATTAAGTGGTGAAGCTTTGGCCGGTCCGAATAAGACAGGTTTTGATGAGGCTACCTGCTTAGAAGTGGCAAGACAGGTAAAGAGTCTGGTCGAGGATGGTGTACAGGTTGCTATCGTGACCGGTGGCGGTAACTTTTGGAGAGGTCGTACCAGTGAAACGATCGACCGTACCAAGGCAGATCAGATCGGTATGTTAGCTACCGTTATGAACTGTGTATATGTTTCTGATATTTTCCGCTATGTTGGTTTGAAGACAAGTGTTATGACACCGTTTGTCTGCGGAGCGTTTACAGAACTGTTTTCAAAGGATAAAGCTGTGAAGGCGTTGGAAGCGGGAGAGGTTGTATTTTTTGCCGGTGGAACGGGACATCCTTATTTTTCAACAGACACAGCCACGGTGCTTCGTGCGATTGAGATCGAGGCAGATGTGATCTTATCCGGTAAATCCATTGATGGCGTATACGACTGTGATCCGGCCGTACATCCGGAAGCGAAAAAGTTTGATACAATCTCCATTGATGAGGTGGTCAATAAGCGTTTGGGTGTTATTGATCTGGCAGCAGCGGTTCTATGCATGGAGAATCATATGCCGATGATGATCTTTGGATTGAATGAAAAGAACAGTATTATTGACACAGCAATGGGAACAACGGCAGGTACGTTGGTAGAAGCATAGAGAATAAGAAAGGTATGGTGTAAACATGAGTGTATCATTAGGACAATTTGAAGAGAAAATGAATAAATCAATTGAAAGTCTTGCAAACGAGTATACGACGATCCGAGCAGGCCGCGCTAATCCGCATGTGTTGGATCGTATTTCGGTGGATTATTATGGACAGCCGACAAACTTACAGTCTGTTGCCAATATTTCCGTATCTGAGGCACGTACATTGGTGATCCAGCCTTGGGAGACAAGTTTGATCAAGGAGATTGAGAAAGCAATCTTAGTTTCTGATCTGGGACTTACGCCAAATAATGACGGTAAAGTGATCCGTTTGACTTTCCCGGAACTGACGGAGGAACGTCGTAAGGATTTGACAAAGGATGTCAAGAAAAAGGGCGAGGATGCCAAGGTAGCGATCCGTAATATCCGCAGAGATGCGAACGATTATATCAAAAAAGAGCAGAAAGCAAATGAAATTTCTGAGGATGAGCAGAAGGATGCGGAGGCAGAAGTACAGAAACTGACAGATCAGTTTGTTAAGAAAATTGATGAAATGGTTGAGTCAAAATCTAAAGAGATCATGACAGTATAGTATAACATAGTTTTGAGAGATTTTCTCAAAACATGGATCATAGGGATGGACGGAATGGGTCTATCCCTACTTTTCAATAAAGGAATATGGCGTCTGCTCCCGGGATGGGTGCAGTTGCGCATAGAAATGAGGATATAGATGAGTGATGAGAAGAGAGCCGTACCCAGACATGTAGCGATCATTTTGGATGGCAACGGAAGATGGGCTAAAAAGCGTTTCCTTCCAAGGAACGCAGGTCATGCAGCTGGCAGCAAAAACGTAGAAAAGATTTGTGCGGCAGCATGGGATATGGGCATTGAATACGTGACGATGTATGCATTTTCAACGGAGAATTGGTCCAGACCCAAAGAGGAAGTCGATGCTTTGATGAAGTTGTTATATAGTTACTTAAAGGATTGCCTGAAAACCAGTGAGAAGAACAACATGCAGGTACGCGTGATAGGAGATATTACGAGACTGGCACCGGATCTGCAGAATCAGATCCGTGAGTTGGAAGAGTTTTCGGCAAAAAATACCGGGTTGCATTTTCAGGTTGCCTTAAACTATGGCAGCAGAGATGAAATTCGGCGTGCGGTGACCAAGATGGGGAAAGATGTTAAAGACGGCATTTTGAATCCGATAGATATTACCGAGGAGACGATTTCCGGATATTTGGATACAAAGGGAATACCGGATCCGGATCTTATGATACGAACCAGCGGTGAACAGAGGCTTTCTAATTATCTGTTGTGGCAGATGGCTTATACCGAGTTTTATTTTACAGATTGTTTGTGGCCTGATTTTAATAAAAAAGAACTGGAAAAGGCAGTAGAATATTATCAACAAAGGGACCGGCGTTTCGGTGGTGTCAAATAGAAAGGGAGCAGATATGTTTAAGACTAGACTACTGAGTGGAATTGTATTGATGATCATTGCGATCGCATTGATGATCTTTGGCGGTTTGCCGTTGTTTTGGGTAATAACATTGATCACTGTGATCGGTCTGTTTGAACTTTATCGTGCCGTTAAAATGGAAAAGACAGTACCGGCGTTGATCGGATATGCCGCGAGTATTGGCTTGGATCTGTTGTTGGCGGCACAAAAAACGGACTATGTTATTATGTTATTGATCGGTGCGCTGATGCTTATGATGGCTTGTTATGTGATCGCTTACCCAAAATATTGCAGTGAACAGATCATTATGGTATTTTTTGGATTGATCTATGTGACAATGATGTTGTCGTATGTATTTCAGGTACGTATGCTTGAGGGAGGTCAACTGATAGTATGGCTGATCTTTATCGGAGCATGGGGCTCAGACACCTGTGCATACTGTGTCGGTAAATTGATCGGAAAGCATAAAATGCCATCTAAATTGAGTCCAAATAAGACCATTGAAGGATGCGTGGGGGGGATTATTGGTGCAGCTTTGATCGGCTTTTTGTTTGCACTGGCTTTTTACCGCACCCAGACCGCATTGTGGTGGCAGTTTGCAGTGGTTGGTGCAGTATCCTCTGTTATTTCACAGATTGGCGATCTGACAGCATCTGCGATCAAGAGAAATCACGACATTAAAGATTATGGGACATTGATCCCAGGTCATGGCGGCATTTTAGACCGTTTTGACAGTATTATTTTTACAGCGCCTATCGTATATTATTTAGTGACGATGTTTCATTCGCTGTAGGATTATAATAGGGTATTAAGTGTATTTTTGACTATGCATTATTTGTGATGCGGATAGTTTTACGAATGCAGGAGAAACTTTGAAATGGAGGGGTTATTTAACCATGAAACAGATAGCAGTACTTGGTTCTACAGGATCGATCGGAACACAGACATTAGAGGTTGTCAGAGCAAATGAAGATATGCAGATCGTAACGCTTGCAGCAGGGTCTAATATTGATCTGTTGGAAAAACAGATTGTAGAATTTACGCCGAAGCTGGTGTGCGTGTATTTGGAAGACAAGGCAAAAGAATTACAGGAGCGTTTGCATTTACGTAAAGATGCTGCGGCAGATACCGAGATCGTTACGGGAATGGATGGACTGATCGCCTGTGCAACCTATTCCGAAGCAACCATAATTGTTGCAGCAGTAGTCGGCATGATCGGGATTCGTCCTGTGATCGAGGCGATCAAGTCAGGGAAAGACATTGCCTTTGCCAACAAAGAAACATTGGTGACGGCCGGTCACATCATTATGCCTTTGGTGGAGAAGCATGGCGTTAAGCTATTGCCGGTGGACAGTGAACATGCAGCTATTTTTCAGTGCCTGCAGGGCGAGGAACATGGCTCTTTACATAAAATTTTGCTTACGGCATCCGGTGGACCGTTCCGAGGTAAAAAGAAAGAGGAATTAGAACATATCCGCGTGGAAGATGCGCTCCGTCATCCGAACTGGAGCATGGGACGCAAGATCACGATAGATTCTGCAACGATGGTCAATAAGGGTTTGGAAGTGATCGAAGCCCGTCATCTGTTTGATGTGGATTTTGATCGTATACAAGTCGTTTTGCAGCCACAGAGTGTGATACACTCTATGGTGGAATTTGAAGATGGAGCGGTAATGGCGCAGCTTGGAACGCCGGATATGAAACTGCCGATCCAGTATGCCTTGACATATCCACATCGCCGTTATCTACAGGGCGAGCGGTTAGATTTTTGGAAATTGCAGGAGATCACGTTTGAGCAGCCGGATATGGACACTTTTGAAGGATTAGCTCTAGCATATGAGGCAGGACGTACAGGAGGCAGTCTTCCAACGGTATTAAATGCTGCGAATGAAATGGCGGTAGCACTGTTTTTACAGCATAAGATCGGTTATTTGGATATAGCACGTTTGATCGCTTGGAGTATGGAGCATCATCATGTGATCAAAGATCCGTCATTGGAGGAAATTTTGGCGGTAGAGAAAGACGTATATCGTTTGCTGAAAGAGAAGATCAAAGCATAAAGAAAGGATAGATGTCATCGGAAACGATGGCAGATTGGAGAAAACTATGAACATAATTGCAGCATTGTTGATATTCACAGTCATTGTGGTGATTCATGAATTGGGGCACTTTCTACTTGCGAAAAAACACGGTGTCGGAGTACCTGAATTTTCCGTGGGAATGGGTCCGAGAATTATTACGTTTGCAAAGCCAAAGAAAGGGCCGGTTTGTCGATTTTTCTGTTCGCAAAAGAAGTTTGATGCCTACAAAGACTGGCAGGATGTAACTAAATATTCTTGGAAACTTTTACCAATCGGTGGATCCTGTGCTATGGTAGGGGAAGACGAGGACAATGATGCGGCAGATTCTTTTAATACAAAGGGTGTGTGGGCACGCTTCTCTATCGTATTTGCAGGTCCCTTCTTTAACTTTATTCTGGCATTTGTATTTTCGGTTATCATTCTGGCCAATAACGGAATAGATATTCCGCGTGTTCTTGCAGCGTATGACAATCAGCCGGCAAGTGAGGCTGGAATCAAAAAAGGTGATGTGATCCGCCGGATCAATGGCAAAAAAATTACGATCGGCCGTGAAATTGACACGTACTTGATGTTACATCCTTTGAGTGGAGAAGAGGTAAAGGTAGAGATCGAGCGTGACGGCAAAGAAAAGACAATCATGGTGGATCCGAATTATACCGCATATTTGTTTGGCTTTTCCTACAAACAGCAGAACACGGCAGATACGAAAATCTCAGATGTGAGCAAAGATTCGCCGTTTCAAAAGGCAGGCGTTAAGGCGGGGGATGAGATCTTGTCTGTAAATGGACGTACTGTGGATAATGGCGAAGAACTTGGCAAAGTCATGGAAGAAGAGAAAAAAGAAGGAGAAGCAATTTCATTTGTGATCCGCAGAGGCAGCGAAGAGAAAACGTATGAGATCGCACCAAAATCTTACAAGACCAAAACACTGGGAATATATGCTTCTGATTATCAGAAGGGTAATGCAGGACAGATTTTGCAGTATAGCCTGATCGAAGTAAAATATTGGATCGAGACAACGGTTGCCAGCTTAGGCCAGCTTGTGACCGGCAAAATGTCGATGAAGGAAGTATCCGGTCCGGTTGGTATTGTAGATACTGTCGGAACCATGATCAATGAGACGTCTAAGATCGGTTTGAAAGAAATGTGGCTGAGCATTTTGTATATGGCAGTATTGCTAAGTGCTAACTTAGGCGTTATGAACCTGCTGCCATTACCGGCGCTGGATGGCGGACGTCTGGTCTTTATTTTGATAGAAGCTGTGCGTGGTAAGCCGGTAGACCGCGAAAAGGAAGGCTATATACATTTTGCAGGTTTCGTATTACTAATGCTATTTATGGTATTTGTATTATACAATGACGTGATTAAGATCATTCATTAATACGGGAGAAGGATAGGTGAGGATAGATGCGTGAACAGACAAAAGTGATTCAGATAGGTGATCGTAAGATCGGTGGTGGCAATCCGGTATCAATTCAGTCGATGACGAATACCAAGACAGAGGATGTGGCAGCAACGGTTGCACAGATTCATGCGCTGGAGGAGGCCGGCTGTGATATTATCCGTTGTGCAGTACCAACAATGCAGGCGGCAGAAAGTTTGAAAGAGATTCATAAGCAGATCCATATTCCGCTGGTCGCAGACATTCATTTTGACTATCGTCTGGCATTGGCGGCAATTGAAAACGGGGCAGATAAGATTCGTATCAATCCCGGCAACATTGGTGATGAGGAGCGTGTACGTGCTGTTGTGAATGCTGCTAAGGAGCGTGGAATCCCGATCCGTGTCGGCGTCAATAGTGGCTCTCTTGAAAAAGATATTATTGCAGAATACGGTCATGTGACGGCGGAGGGGTTGGTAAAGAGTGCATTACAGAAAGTTGCGATGATCGAAAATATGGGCTATGACAATTTGGTCATCAGTATTAAATCCTCGGATGTATTAATGAGTATCAAAGCACATGAGTTAATGGATAAACAGAGTCGTTATCCGCTGCACGTTGGAATTACGGAGTCGGGAACGGTTCACTCCGGGAACATTAAATCAGCGATCGGTATCGGAACGATTCTGTATGAGGGTATTGGAGATACGATACGTGTGTCTCTCACTGGTGATCCGGTCGAAGAGGTACGCTCGGCAAAACTTATTTTGCGGACACTTGGGTTGCGTAAAGGGGGCGTAACGGTTGTTTCTTGTCCAACTTGTGGACGAACTCAGATTGATTTGATCGGTCTTGCAACGAAAGTGGAAAATATGGTCAAGGATCTTGACAAAGATATAAAAGTAGCTGTAATGGGCTGCGTTGTAAATGGTCCCGGAGAGGCGAGAGAGGCTGATATCGGAATTGCCGGGGGCAAAGGTGAGGGTCTTTTGATCAAAAAAGGCGAAGTGATCCGTAAAGTTCCGGAAGATCAATTACTCTTAGCATTGCAGCAGGAACTTGATAGGATGTGATCGAATGGAAAAGTTACTACAGGAAACGTTTGCTGATCTTCGTTTGACGGCAAGGCAGCAGTCTGTTTTTGAGGAAGTATATGTAGAACGTCTGTGTCTGTTGCGGGAGCAAAAAAGAGTGGAGGTTCATATTGTCAGTGAACATATTATTCCATACCGTGAGATTGCACTGTTAGAGTACGCATTGAATCAGTTGTTTGATAAAGCAGGATTTACCGTACAGGTAACAGATCGGTTTCGACTGTCAGAACAGTATACGCCTGAGAATTTTTGGCAGGAATACCAGGACAGCATTTTGATGATCTTGAAAGAAAGCAATGTTCTGGAATTTAACATGTTTTATAGTGGAGAGTGTCATCTCGAAGGGGAGACACTCTATTTGTGCTGTGATGATGATATATTGTTTCGTGCCAGAGAGACAGAGGTGATCAAGAAAGTTCAAGATCTTTTTTCAAGAAAAGCCGGATTTTCGATCACATTAAAGATCAGTTACCGTGAACCGCAGATCCAAGAAGAGGAAGAGATCAGCTATCGCGATGTGATACAACATAAGAATCAGGTGCAGTCGGTGGAGGCATTCGGTACGGAGAAAGTACAAGGGTCCGAGCGTGGTTCCGGAACAAAAAACATGGGTGCACAAGGAAAAACCGCAGGAAGATCACAGGATCCGGGGGCAGTCTCCGGACAGAAAGCACCTACAGAGACTGTCGTCAAGACCGCTGCGGAATCGGTTGTGGAGAAAAAGAACGATTCCACGGAGAAGAAAGCCGGAGGAGAGAAAAAGACGTTTCGAGGCAGTCCTTACAGCCGAAAAGGTGGAAGAGGTTCGTTTCATGGCAATGTGGACGAAGAATGTTTCTATGGACGTAACTGTGATGGCAATATGATCAAGATTGCAGATATCCAGGAGGATCCGGGTGAGGTTGTGATCGAGGGAATGATATTGTCTTCGGAAGAGAGGGAGCTTAAAAGTGGTAAGATCCTGTTAATGTTTAATATTACAGATTTTACCGATACGATTCAGGCGAAGATCTTTTTGGAGCCGGAAGTATTAGAATCCATTGGCGGAGAACTCAAAAACGGTAAATTTATAAAACTGAAAGGAATCCCGATTTTTGATACCTTTAGCCGCGAGATCACGATCAGTTCAGTACGTGGCATCAAACCGGGCAAAGATACCAGAGAAAAACGGATGGATATCTATGAGGGTCCAAAACGAGTGGAATTACATGCACATACACAAATGAGTGAGATGGACTCAGTAGTTCCGGCACGTGAATTTGTGAAGCGCGCAAAAGAGTGGGGACACCCTGCAGTGGCGATCACAGACCACGGTGTTGTACAGTCATTCCCGGATGCAGATCATGAAGTGGATCGTGACGATGCATTTAAGGTGTTGTATGGTGTCGAAGCATATTTGGTCGATGATCTGATCGAAGCGGTTCAAAATGATGAAGGACAAGCGTTTGATGATACGTATGTTGTGTTTGACTTGGAGACGACAGGAATTGGTCCTAAAAGCAACGAAATCATAGAAATTGGTGCTGTAAAGGTCGAAAATCGAACGATCACCGATCGTTTTAGTACCTTTATCAATCCGCACCGACCGATTCCATATCATATCACGAAATTGACATCCATTGATGACTCTATGGTTTGTGATGCGGATGGGATCGAAACTGTTCTTCCACAATTTTTGGAGTTCTGTGAAGGGGCAGTCATGGTGGCACATAACGCCGGATTTGATATGGGATTTATTAGCCAGAAATCATCAGATCTCGGGCTTGACTGCAAATTTACGATTGTGGATACGGTGTCTGTTGCGCGAGCACTTTTACCGGAACTTAAAAATTACAAATTACATACTGTGGCAAAGCAGCTTAATGTTTCTCTGGAACATCATCATAGAGCGGTGGACGATGCAGAGGCAACGGCAGAAATCTTTTTGCATATGATCAAGCGGTTGGAGGACAAGGAGATCAAGAATCTGACACAGTTAAACGAGGCTTGTATTCCGAATGAGGAGTCGATTCGTAAGATGCCATCGTATCATGCTGTTATCTTAGCCAAAAATGAAACCGGCCGCGTGAATCTGTATCGTTTGGTGTCAGAGTCTCATTTGAAATACTTTAACAGACGACCGAAATTGCCCAAGAGTCTGTTTATGAAGTGGCGTGAGGGCCTTTTGATCGGTTCAGCGTGTGAGGCGGGTGAGTTGTTCCGTGCACTTGTTGAAGAAAAGCCGGAGGAAGAGATTGACCGTTTAGTCCGCTTTTATGATTATTTGGAGATCCAGCCGATCGGGAACAATGAATTCATGGTTCGTGACGAAGATAAATATCCGCAGATACAGGATGATAACGATCTGAAGGAGCTTAACCGTCGGATCGTTTCTCTTGGAGAAGCTTATAATAAGCTGGTTGTGGCAACCTGCGATGTGCATTTTCTGAATCCGGAAGATGAGGTGTATCGCCGTATTATTATGTCCGGTAAGGGGTTTGCGGATGCGGATCAGCAGGCACCGCTATATTATCGAACAACAGAGGAAATGCTTGCGGAATTTCAATATCTTGGATCAAAAAAGGCAGAGGAAATTGTCATTACGAACACCAATCTGATCGCTGATATGGTGGATAAGATTTATCCGTGCAGTCCGCGAAAATGTCCGCCGTATATTGAAAATTCCGATCAGGATCTGCGTAATATCTGCTATAACAGAGCACATGAGATCTATGGCCCTGATCTTCCTCCGGTCGTTGAAGAGCGTTTAGAGAGAGAGTTAAAATCGATCATTGGTAACGGATATGCCGTGATGTATATTATTGCACAGAAGTTGGTGTGGAAGTCTAACGAAGATGGATACCTGGTTGGTTCCCGAGGCTCAGTTGGATCATCCTTTGCGGCAACGATGTCCGGAATTACGGAGATCAATCCGTTGCCGGCACATTATTATTGTTCAACCTGCCATCATTATGACTTTGATGATCCGGTGATCAAGGAAAATGCGGGAACTTCTGCGTGCGATCTTCCGGATAAGATCTGTCCGAATTGTGGGACAGTAATGAACAAAGAAGGTCATGATATTCCGTTTGAAACATTCTTGGGATTTAAGGGAGACAAAGAGCCTGATATCGACCTGAACTTCTCAAATGAGTATCAGAGTAATGCACACGATTATACGGAGGTTATTTTTGGTGCAGGGCAGACTTTTCGTGCCGGAACGGTTGGTACAATGGCGGAAAAGACCGCATATGGCTACGTTAAGAAATATTGTGAAGAACATGAGATCACAAAGCGCAGTGCGGAAATGGAACGTATTGCGAAAGGCTGTGTAGGTGTAAGACGTACCACAGGACAGCATCCGGGCGGTATCGTTGTGTTGCCGATCGGAGAAGAGATCTACACCTTTACGCCGGTACAACATCCGGCCAATGATATGACAACAAAGATCATAACGACACATTTCGATTATCATAAGATTGATGCAAACTTGTTGAAACTGGATATTTTAGGACATTTGGATCCTACAATGATCCGTATGTTGGAGGATCTTACGGGTAAAGATGCCTCGGAGATCCCGATGAATGATCCGGATGTGCTTTCTCTTTTTGCCTCGACAGAGGCATTAGGTATTACGCCGGAAGATATTGGCGGATGTACGCTTGGATGTCTGGGTGTACCGGAGTTTGGAACTAACTTTGTTATGGGCATGCTGTTAGATGCTAAGCCAAAAAACTTTTCGGATCTTGTCCGTATTTCGGGACTGTCACATGGTACCGATGTATGGCTTGGCAATGCACAGTATTATATTAAAAACGGTGACTGTACGTTGTCTACGGCGATCTGTACCCGTGATGATATTATGATCTATTTGATCAGTATGGGCGTGGAAAATGAACGTTCCTTTAAGATCATGGAGAGTGTACGTAAGGGAAAAGGTTTGACACCGGACATGGAAGAAGATATGCGTGCCTGCAATGTGCCGGACTGGTACATCGAATCCTGCAAAAAGATCAAATATATGTTCCCAAAAGCGCATGCGGCAGCTTATGTTATGATGGGATTGCGTGTTGCATGGTTTAAGGTGCATGAGCCGTTGGCGTATTATGCGTCATATTTTAGTATTCGCGCGACAGCCTTTGATTATGAGATCATGTGTCAGGGCAGAGAGCGGTTAGAGTATTACATTAATGATTACAACAGACGCAAAAATGAGTTATCTGACAAAGAAAAGAATACGTTAGATGATATGCATCTTGTACAGGAAATGTATGCGCGAGGATTTGGTTTTTGCAAGATTGATATTTATCGATCCAAAGCAACCAGATTTCAGATTGTGGATGGGAAATTAATGCCTGCTTTTTCATCGATCGACGGACTGGGAGATAAAGCAGCAGAGTTGATCGAGGATGAGGCGAGCAAAGGGGAATTTTTGTCGCAGGAAGACTTTAAGACCCGGTGCAAGGTCAGCGCAAATACAGTAGAGACGATGGATAGGCTTGGATTATTCGGGGATCTGCCACATTCAAATCAGATCTCGCTGATGGACTTTCTGTGATAAGAATTAACAGCAAAAAAATAAAATGCGCGTTATCATGTATCATATCGCATAATATTCATGATCGTTTTCGTGAAAAAGGGGCGGTGCATTAAGCACCGCTCGAGCACGAAAGAGTCGCAAGCGACTCTTTGTTCTGGTATTAGATTTTATTTTACTCTTCCGGAACAGAATGGAGAGGTTCAAACGTATGCGTATTTTTATTTTGCTTTTTACGTTCTTTTTGCGCACGCTTTGCTTCTTCACAGAAGTATTTCTGTGAGTTGAGTTTAGCGTGTCCGCCCTTTGCAGCACGTCGATAGGTTCCGTTTTTCTGTAAAATTCTTGCTTTTTCGTTATCCGCCAGTTGAATGTCCAAAATATGGATCACTTCAGCTTTTAATGCGTCATCTTCTACCGGAAATAAAATCTCCACACGTTTATCCAGGTTACGAGGCATCCAGTCTGCACTTCCCATATAGACTTCCTCGAAACCGTTGTTGTAGAAATGGAAGATTCGGCTGTGCTCCAAAAAGTCACCGACGATCGAACGTACCGTAATGTTCTCGCTGATACCCGGCATTCCGGTCTTGAGGCAGCAGATACCGCGTACAACTAATTCAATCTTAACACCGGCGGCAGCAGCTTCATACAAGGAGCTGATAATACCGGCATCGCATAGAGAATTCATTTTGGCGCGAATAAATGCTTTTTTACCCTTTTTGGCAAATTCTTTTTCTCGGTTGATCAATTGAGTAAAGCGGTCACGCAGGCGGATCGGTGCAATTGCTAACTTATTCCAAAATGCCGGTTCCGAATAACCGGACAGCATATTAAAGACGGCGGTGGCATCTTCACCGATCGCTTTACGGCATGTAAGAAGACCCATATCGGTATATAATTTTGCTGTGCTATCGTTGTAGTTACCGGTACCGAGGTGGACATAACGTCGAATGCCATCTTCTTCTTTACGGACAACTAACGTGATCTTGCTGTGCGTCTTCAGACCAACAAGACCGTAAATGACATGACAGCCGGCCTGCTCCAGTTTACGTGCCCAGATAATATTGTTTTCTTCATCAAACCGTGCTTTTAACTCGACAAGAACGGTTACCTGTTTGCCGTTTTCGGCAGCAGCAGCAAGAGATGCGATGATCGGAGAGTGGCTGCTGACGCGGTACAAGGTCTGTTTGATCGCAAGAACGTTTGGATCTTTCGAAGCTTGTTTGACAAAATCAACAACCGGGTCAAAAGTCTCATATGGATGATGTAGAAGAACATCATGGTCACGGATCTGATCAAACAGATGATCTTCACCATTTAGCCATTTAGCAGGCTGTGGTGTGTATTTTGGAGTGCGTAGCTTATCATATCCTTCCAATCCGGATAATTTCATAAGAAATGTTAAATCCAAAGGACCGTTGATCTTAAAAATATCTTCCTCTTTGATCTTTAACTCCTGACGCAGTTTTTTGAGCAGACGTTTGTCCATGCCATCTTCAACTTCCAAACGGATTGCCTGCCCCCATTGACGTTTTTTGAGCTGTCGTTCGATCTCGATCAGAAGATCAGCAGCTTCATCTTCTTCAATGCTAAGGTCCGCATTACGCA
>ERZ1034768.381-NODE-381-length-15672-cov-7.072933_pt1 | contig 15672 bp, 7 predicted proteins | sample MGYA00520691_ERZ1034768 | MGnify/ENA primary metagenome ERZ1034768 (study PRJEB33766, sample SAMN09781704) | gut metagenome | biome: gut microbiome | host: Homo sapiens | place: Madagascar | study: EMG produced TPA metagenomics assembly of the PRJNA485056 data set...
ATATAATATAAAATAGCAAAGTGGAAATTTTCCACTCCGCTATTAGTATAATAGGAATTTGTGTCTTTATCAAGGCAAATATTCATTTTTGTACTGATTTATACAAAATCCACTGTATAGTTTTGGCAATTATCCATAAACATGCTTCCATTACGCAAGCTGACTTTCGACAACAGAAACGACTTTGGCCAATGCATCCGGGATTCCAGCAGGATTCTTACCGCCCGCCTGAGCCATGTTTGGTCGACCGCCACCGCCGCCACCAACTAAGGATGCAATCTCCTTGATCAGATTACCGGCATGTGCACCTTTTTTGATAGCTGCATCTGTTGCCATCGCAAGCAGAGTTACTTTACCGCCATTAGCAGATGCAAGCACAACCACGCCGTCTCCAATCTTTTCTTTCATCTGGTCACCCAAATTGCGAAGACCATTCATATCTACGTCCGGAACATCCATTGCAAGTACCTTCATACCTTTAACTTCTTGGATCTTGCTGTCAACATCTCCCACTGCATCATTGGCTAACTTCGCCTTCAGTTTCTCGTTTTCACTCTGCAGAGCTTTCAGTTCTTCTTGCAACGATGTCACTTTCTGCAACAGCTTTGCCGGCTCTGCCTTAGCTGCCTTAGCAACTTCTTTCAGAAGCTCTTCTTGCATTGCGTAATGCTTCATCAAGCCATCACCGGTGAGTGCTTCAATACGGCGCACACCTGCCGCAACACCGCTTTCCGAAATGATCTTAAAATAGGAGATCACACCGGTATTTGCTACATGCGTACCACCACAAAGCTCCACACTGAAAGCTTCCTCTCCGTCTGCCTTCATCTGTACTACACGAACTTTGTCTCCATATTTTTCACCAAACAACGCCATAGCACCTGTCTTCTTAGCATCCTCGACAGACATCTCTTCTGTGACAACCTGCAGATTTTTGGCAATCTGTTCATTAACGATTGCCTCTACTTTTGCAATCTCTTCGTCTGTCATCGCAGAGAAATGTGTAAAGTCAAAGCGAAGACGCTCTGCATCCACATAAGAACCTGCCTGCTCAACATGACTTCCAAGCACTATACGAAGTGCTTTTTGCAGCAAATGAGTTGCACTGTGATTCTTACCGGTATTCTGTCGATTTGCAGCATCCACAGTCAAGGTAACAGTATCGCCAACCTTAAACATACCCTTGGTAACAACACCAACATGTCCAATACGTCCACCCTGCAGATGGATCGTATCTTTCACTGCAAACTCGTTATCGCCTTCTGTAATCGTTCCCTTATCAGCAGTCTGACCACCCATTGTTGCATAAAATGGCGTCTCATCTACAATGATCGTTCCTGTCTGACCATCCGTAAGAGCAGATACTACCTCCTCTTCTGTTGTCAGAACAGAAATCTTGGAATTGTGTGTTAAACGGTCATATCCGACAAATTTACTGGTGATCGTTGGGTCGATATGCTGATAAACTGTCTCTTCTGCGCCCATATAATTGGTTGTCTTGCGAGCTCCTCTTGCCTTTTCTTTCTGTTCCTGCATGGCAGCCGCAAATCCTTTTTCATCGACCGTATATCCCTTTTCCTGCATAATCTCCAAAGTAAGATCCAACGGGAATCCATACGTATCATACAATTTAAATGCATCGGCACCTTTCAGTTCTTTGGCTCCGGACGCTTCCAGCTCTTCCTGCATCTGTGTCAGAATGGTAAGTCCCTGATCGATCGTTTTGTCAAACTTTCCTTCCTCCTGAGACAATACCTGCAAAATAAACTCTTTTGTATCCTCTAACTCCGGATAACCATCCTTAGACTCTGCAATAACTGTTTGGGCAAGTTCTGCCATAAACTGCTTGTCAATTCCAAGTTTACGTCCATGACGTACTGCACGGCGGATCAAACGACGAAGAACGTAGCCGCGTCCTTCATTACTAGGCATGATACCATCAGAGATCATAAATGTAGAGGAGCGAATATGATCTGTGATCAAACGAATGGAAACATCTTTTGCTTCATCACTCTGATACGTTGTACCGGCCAACTCACAGATCTTATCACGGATTGCTTTCATCGTATCAATATCATATACGGAATCGACATCCTGTACAACAACTGCCAAACGCTCAAGTCCCATACCGGTATCAATATTTTTATTCTCTAATTCGGTATAGCCACCTTTGCCATCCCCGTCAAACTGGGTAAATACATTATTCCAGATCTCCATAAAGCGGTCACACTCGCAGCCGACTTTACAATCCGGCTTTCCACAGCCGTATTTTTCACCGCGATCATAATAGATCTCAGAACATGGACCACAAGGACCTGCACCATGCTCCCAGAAGTTATCACACTCACCGTTCTCATCACGATAAAAACGTGTGATCTTTTCACTCGGAACGCCAATCTCTTTTGTCCAGATATCGTAAGCTTCCTCATCCTCTCCATAGATTGATGGATATAATCTATCCGGATCCATTTTCAACACTTCCGTCAAAAACTCCCAAGACCAGGCAAGTGCTTCGTGCTTAAAATAATCTCCAAAGGAGAAGTTACCGAGCATCTCAAAGAACGTGAGATGTCTCGCTGTCTTTCCGACATTTTCAATATCGCCGGTACGTACACATTTCTGACATGTAGTCACGCGTCTTCTCGGCGGAATCTCCTGTCCGGTGAAATATGGCTTCAGAGGAGCCATACCGGCATTGATCAGCAGCAAGCTGTTGTCATTATGTGGCACCAAAGAGAAACTCTTCATTGCCAAATGACCTTTGCTTTCAAAAAAATTCAAATACTTTTTACGAAGTTCGTTTACACCATATTTTTCCATGGTTTTCGCCCCTTTTCTATATTGATTTCATACTTTTTCTAAAACGACCCGCTTAGCACGAACGTCTTATTTCGCACCTTCTGAAATTGTAGCAATATCGACGATAGATAACTTATCTTCCTCGTTTTCCAAACTGGTAAGCAGTGCATCTGCCGTATCCAAAGATGTTAAACAATTTACACCGGTCTCAATTGCTGTACGGCGGATCAGGAAGCCATCCTTTAACTTATCGCCGTGCGTTGGTGTATCGATAACCAGATCGATCTGATGCTCTAACAGCAGATCCATCAGTGTCGGTGACTCTTCATTGATACGGTTTACAGCCACAACCTGTACGCCATGCTCATTTAATACTCTGGCAGTATTTCTTGTTGCAAAGATCTCATATCCAAGAGCCTTGAAACGACGTGCAATATCGACAGCCTCTAACTTATCCGCATCCTTCACACTGAGTATCATCTTTTTATGCTTTGGAAGATCAACGCCTGCGCCTAAGAATGCTTTATACAACGCCTCATTAAACGTCTTGGCAATGCCCAGACACTCGCCGGTAGATTTCATTTCCGGTCCCAAGCTGATCTCTGCGCCGCGAAGCTTTTCGAAGGAGAATACCGGCATCTTAATTGCCAAATATGCTGCCTTTGGTGCAAGCCCCGGCTCATAACCAAGATCTCTGATCTTCGCTCCAAGGATCACACGGGAGGCCAGATCAACGATCGGGATACCCGTCACTTTACTGATATATGGAACGGTTCGGCTGGAACGAGGATTTACTTCGATCACATACACCTCATCCTGATATACGATAAACTGAATGTTGATCAATCCAATAACATGCAGCGAACGCGCCAATTTTCTTGTATAGTCAACAAGCACATTCTGAATCTTTTCAGAAATTGTCTGTGCCGGATAAACAGAGATACTATCTCCGGAATGAATACCTGCACGCTCAATGTGCTCCATAATTCCAGGGATCAAAATATCCTCGCCATCACATACCGCATCCACTTCGATCTCCTTGCCCATCAGATATTTATCAATGAGGATCGGATGCTCCTGATGATAACGATTGATCACTGCCATAAATTCTACAATATCCTTATCATTCACGGCAATCTGCATACCCTGTCCCCCCAATACATAGGAAGGACGAATAAGCACCGGATATCCAAGTTCATTAGCCACCTTAAGTGCTTCTTCTGTTGTAAAGACAGTGTCACCCTTTGCACGAGGAATGCAGCATTCCTCCAAAATATCATCAAAAAGTTCTCTATCCTCCGCAGCATCAACGTTCTTTGCGCTGGTTCCTAATATTTTAACGCCCATCTTCATCAAGGATTCTGTCAGGTTGATTGCTGTCTGTCCACCGAACTGCACAACTGCTCCATCCGGTTTTTCCAAACGAACGATATTCTCAACATCCTCTGGTGTCAACGGCTCAAAATACAATTTATCAGCGATATCAAAGTCTGTACTTACCGTCTCAGGATTGTTATTTACAATGATCGTCTCATAACCTTCCTGCGACAACGCCCACACACTGTGTACAGAGCAATAGTCAAACTCGATACCCTGTCCGATTCGGATCGGGCCGGAACCGAGTACCATGATCTTTTTGCGTTCGTGGTTATCTTCCACTTCGTTTTCGCCATCAAAACAGCTGTAATAATACGGCGTTTCGGAAGCAAATTCTGCTGCGCAGGTATCTACCATCTTAAACGCTGCGGTGATACCATACTCATAGCGAAGGTTCTTGATCTCCTCTTCTGTTTTTCCTGTCCAACGTGCGATCACGTTATCCGGGAATTCCATACGCTTTGCCTCTTTGAGAAGTTCTTTATCTAACTTGCCTCCACAAGCTTTGATCTTCTTTTCCATTTCCACTAAGATCGCGATCTTATCAATGAACCATTCATCGATCATTGTGACCTCGTGGATACGATCATAACCTGCAATACCACGGCGAAGAATCTCTGCGATCAAGTAAATGCGGCGGTCATCAACTACATGAAGCTGTTCTAATACTTCCTCATCAGACATATTATCATAATCACCGGTTTCTAAGCAGTCCACATGCTGTGCCAGAGAACGAAGTGCTTTCATCAAGCCACCCTCAAAGCTGGTACAGATACTCATAACCTCACCGGTTGCTTTCATCTGTGTTGTCAATGTACGTTTTGCCGTAATAAATTTATCAAAAGGAAGTCTTGGAATCTTGACAACCACATAATCAAGTGCCGGCTCAAAACTAGCATACGTCTTACCTGTTACCGCATTCGGGATCTCATCTAATGTGTATCCCAGCGCGATCTTCGCAGATACTTTGGCGATCGGATATCCGGTTGCCTTTGATGCTAATGCAGAAGAACGGCTCACACGAGGGTTTACCTCGATAACAATATATTCAAAAGAGGTCGGATGTAAGGCGAACTGTACGTTACATCCACCGGTAATACCAAGTTCATCAATAATACGGAGTGCAGAAGTACGAAGCATCTGATACTCTTTATCCGACAACGTCTGTGATGGTGCAACAACGATACTATCACCGGTATGTACACCAACCGGATCTAAGTTCTCCATATTACATACCGTAATACAGGTTCCGTTGCTGTCACGCATAACTTCATACTCTATCTCTTTCCAACCGGCGATGCAGCGCTCAACAAGCACCTGTCCTACACGAGAAAGACGAAGTCCATTTGATAAGATCTCCTCCAATTCTTCACGGTTATGTGCAATACCACCGCCGGAACCACCCAAGGTGTACGCCGGACGAAGAACCACCGGATAACCGATCTTTTCAGCAAACGCAACGCCGTCTTCAATATTTTCCACCAATTCAGATGGTGCACAAGGCTCACCGATGCGCTCCATCATATCCTTAAATTCCTGGCGTCCCTCTGCATTACGGATCGTCTCCGCTGTTGTTCCGAGAAGTTTCACGCCATGAGACTCTAAAAATCCGGACTCTGCTAATTCCATTCCTAAGTTCAGTCCGGCCTGCCCACCCATATTCGGCAAAAGACTGTCCGGCTTCTCAACCTCAATAATGTGTTCGAGCACTTCAACCGTAAGAGGCTCGATATATACTTTATCTGCAATATCTTTATCCGTCATGATCGTCGCCGGATTGGAGTTTACTAAAATAACCTCCATGCCCTCTTCTTTCAAAGAGCGGCACGCCTGCGTTCCGGCATAATCAAACTCAGCAGCCTGTCCGATAATGATCGGACCGGAACCTATTACTAATACTCGCTTAATTCCTTCTAACTTTGGCATACGAAAACCTCATTTCTTTTTGTATTTTATTGACTGTGTCTATTATTTACTCATCATTTTCATCAAAGAGCAGTTCGGAATCCTTTGGACCCGCATTCGCCTCCGGATGGAACTGTACCGTTTTGATCGGTTCATTTAAGTACAAAAGGCCCTCTACGGTTTTATCATTGACATTGATAAACCACGGCTCTGCCACCGACTTGTCAATGGAGTCTGCATCAACCACATATCCATGGTTCTGTGATGAAATATATACCTTTCCTGTTTCCAGATTCTTTACCGGATGATTCGCACCGCGGTGTCCATATTTCATTTTATAGGTTTTAGCATCATGTGCAAGTGCCATCAACTGATGTCCCAAACAAATCGCAAAGATTGGAATACCGGATCCTGCCAAAACGCGGATCTGCTCGATCACTGCCGTACACTCGGAAGGATCTCCCGGTCCATTAGTGATCATAATGCCGTCCGGCTGCTCTGCGATAACATCCTGTGCCGCAAAATTCTGTGGATAAACAGTAACTTCGCATCCACGATTTAACAGACAGCGTATAATATTCTTCTTCGTTCCAACATCGATCACAACCACTTTTCGCTCTACCGGCACTTCCTCAGAGCCGATATCTCCCGGCTTGTACGTTTCTTTCTCTTTGCAGGATACTTTTTCTACTACACCAACCACTTTATAATCTTTGAGCTTTGGTAAAATTTCCTCCAGATCATAATTCTCATTTGTGGTGATCATTCCATTCATCGTTCCCTTTTCACGCAAGATCTTCGTTAAAGCACGGGTATCAATTCCGTAAATTCCCGGAATATCATTTTCTTCCAAGAAATGCTGTATCGAATCTTCCGAACGGAAATTGCTCGGCATACGGGATAACTCTCTTACGATAAAACCATCCGGCCAGCCTTTTTTCGACTCCATATCTGCATAACATACGCCATAATTACCAATCAAAGGATAAGTCATCGTTACTGCCTGCCCTGCATAACTAGGATCAGTCAGTACCTCCAAATAACCAGTCATCGATGTATTAAATACAATTTCACTGATCACTTCTTTCTGTGCTCCCATACTTTTACCTTCAAAGACAGTTCCGTCTTCTAAGATCAAAAACGCTTTTGTCATCATAGATCCCATTCCTTTCCGTTCAGTTCTAGTATCATTTCAGCAGTCTCAACCATGTTGGTACCACTGTCCATACTTATTTTTTGTATATAGTGATGTGCTTCCTCTTCTGTTATGTGGTTTCGATCCATTAACAGCTCTTTTGCCGTAACGATCTTTTTCTGATCCTGCTCAGAGCGTGCCTTTGGCTTTTTCTTTTGCTTCTTACGCCATCGATAATACTGTGATAGCATTATTTCCAAGGTGCTCATCAGATCCTGTACCTTAAAGGGCATCGGTAGTGCCATCAGACCGCGCACATCGCAGTCTGCCAGTTTTACCGGTGATGCCAGCAATAACATCTGAAACCCCTTAGGGAGATATTCGTGAATCTCTGAATAATGCATATCCGAGAAGCGATAACCACAAATAACAATTCCGCCATCAAGCGAATTTACAGCACTTACAATCTGTGCCCCACTGTCACACACAAGGGTGACATCATGACCATTTTTATTCAAAATCCGCCGAAGATTTTTAGCATCTTCAATCTTTGGAAAAGCGATAATAATATCTGCCATGCTGTCAGCAAACCTCCTATCACGCTTTAAGAATGTTTATATCGTTCCCAGATATTTCTCTCTTTCCCAAAGTGTTACCTGCTTGCAGTACTCATTCCATTCTGCCTCTTTGGTGTGGATCATGTGATTCTTAATGTGGCTTTCTAACACACTATTTAACAGCTCATCCTGTTCAAACTGTTTAACAGCTTCATGCAGGGTTCGCGGAAGATTGCCCTGTGGATTGTTCTCTCCTTCACTTTCTTCCATTGACCGCGGTGGAACCAAGCCCTCTCGGATCCCTTGCAATCCTGCTGCCAGGCAGGCTGCAATCACGAGATATGGATTAGAAGCCCCATCCGGACTGCGCAACACGATACGCGCCCCGTCTCCACCAATCGACGTTAAGCGGATCAGTGGACTATCATTGGTAAACGACCAGCCAACCGCAACCGGTGCTAAATATCCCGGTATCAAGCGCTTATAGGAGTTCACGATTGGATTTGTGATCAGGCTCATCCCCTTCATATGACGAAGCATTCCCGCCATAAACTGATACCCATCCGCGCTAATGCCATGTTCATCACTGTCGCTGCAAAAGATGTTCTTGCCATTTTTGCTCAATGAAAACGTAAAATGCGCACCAGAACCTTTGACATGCTTACGAGGCTTCGGCATGAACGTTGCATGTACACCGTGTCGTTTTGCGACAGTTCGTACTACCAGACGAGTCGTCATGATATTATCCGCTACTGTCAGTGCATTATCGTGTGCCATCTCCAAAGCATGTTGCGCCGCCTCATCCGAATGATAGGAGCTTTCCACTTCAATGCCCATGTCTGCCAAATATAATACCATGTCACGTCTTGTATTCTCACCGCCATCAGAAGGCCCAACATCAAAATAGCCGCCCCGTTCGGATGACTGATTGGTCGGCTCTCCATTTTCATCCAGATCGAACAGGAAGAATTCATGCTTGATACCTACATCAAGTGTATATCCCATCTGCTCTGCCTCTGCGATGACCTTTTTTAGAATATAACGGCTGCTTCCCTTAAACGGAGTACCATCCGGCTTAACAATGTCACAAATAAAACGTGCCACTTTGCCGTTCTGTGGTCTCCACGGAAAAGTTACAAACGTATCCAAATCCGGAACCAAAAACAGTTCTTCATAGCCAACACCACGGAATCCGTCTACCGCTGCACAGTTAAATCGACACCGACCGCTTAGGATCTTGTCGATCTGATCAACTGTTGTTGCCGTATTTTTCAGATTACCGGCAATATCGGTAAACTGAAGTCGTATAAACTTAACATCTTCTTCTTCAATCAAATCCAGTATATCCTGTCTGGTATACTTTGCCATCATGTCCTCCATTCTGCGCCTGTGTAAGGGGCTCATCATGCTAACTATGTCTTTTACATACGGTTTTTCTCTGTTATAGAACTGATATAAAACCGTATATTTTTTGACCCTATTATACCAATTTACACATTCATCCTATTATACCTATAAATGAGAAGAGCGTCAACACTTTTTGAAAGTGCGACGCTCTTCTTGTTGGATTTTGTTATAAAAGATCAGGGGACTAAAGTCCACATAATCTTATTAAAGCAAGGAAATGCTTTGCAGGCTTCTTTCGAACTATTCCAGATTGGTATAGCCCATGAGCGCCTTATCTACCTCTTTGGCGACATGACGTCCCTCGTTGATACCCCATACGACTAATGACTGTCCACGGTGCATATCACCGGCCGTGTATACTTTATCTACATTTGTCTTGTAACTGCCCGGTTCCGTCTCTACATTAGTGCGGGCATTCAGTTTTACGCCAAACGCCTTTGCGATATAATCCTGTGTTCCCAAGAAACCGGCTGCGATCAACACGTAGTCTGCCGGGATCTCAAACTCACTGCCGGCGATCTCTGTCATATTCATTCGTCCGGTCTTAGGATCCTTTTTCGGCTCCAGTTTGACAAGCTTAACTTTCTTAAGCTTGCCGTTTTTATCGGCTATAAATTCCTTGACGGTTGCCTGATAAATACGTGGATCCTGTCCATATACAGCGATTGCCTCTTCCTGACCATAATCTGTCTTGCAGACTCTTGGCCACTCAGGCCATGGGTTATTCTGTGCTCTCTGATCCGGAAGTTTTGGCATCATCTCAATCTGTACGACACTCTTTGCACCCTGACGTACCGCCGTACCAACACAATCATTACCGGTATCTCCACCACCGATCACTACGACATTTTTTCCTTTGGTGTTGACCCAGTTTTTCTTTTCACCGGTTAATACGTTTTTGGTAGAACGCGTCAAAAAGTCAACTGCAAAATAAATGCCATCTGCCTCACGCCCCGGAGCCTTAATATCTCTCGGATTGGATGCACCGCAGCATAAGATCACACTGTCATACTGCTGCAACAGATCGGACGCTTTAATATCTTTGCCGACATTCGCATTGACAACAAATCTGATACCTTCCTTCTCCATGACTTTCTGCTTACGGTCGATCACCCATTTTTCCAATTTCATATTTGGAATGCCGTACATCAGTAAGCCTCCGATATGATCGTTTCTCTCATAAACCGTAACACTGTGACCACGTTTGTTTAACTGATCTGCTGCCGCAAGTCCGGAAGGGCCTGATCCAACGATCGCAATCTTCTTTCCGGTACGTACCTTTGGTGGATTTGCTTCCATCAAGCCATGTCGATATCCATACTCCACAATATAATTTTCGTTCGCCTTGCAAGTGACCGGTGTATCATGCAAACCGCAGGTACAAGCTGCTTCACATAAGGCAGGACACACTCTTGATGTAAATTCCGGAAAGTTATTCGTCTGACGCAGCATTTGCAGAGCTTTCTCATAGTTGCCACGGTAGATCAGATCATTCCACTCCGGAACCAGATTATTCAAAGGGCATCCGGAGGCCATTCCACCGATCATCATGCCCGACTGGCAAAACGGCACTCCACAGTTCATACAACGTGCTGCCTGCTCTTTACGGTCTTTTTCACGCATTGGTGCATGAAATTCATTAAAGTTTTTGATGCGCTCTAGCGGTTCTATTGCCGCATTGTCTTTTCGTTCATATTCCATAAATCCCGTAGGTTTTCCCATCGCTTTTTCCTCCATCTTTTAACTTATGCCTGTTTACTGGTTCTTGTGTGCGTAGAATGCTTCGATCTGTGCCTGCTCATAGCTTAAACCTCTCTCTTCCATCTGAGCGATCAATTGCAACATTCTACTATAGTCATAAGAGATAATCTTCTTAAATTTCGGAAGATACTCGCTAAAGTGATCTAACACCATCTGTCCCTTTTCGGAACCTGTTGCAGCAACATGTTCTTCGATCATTGCTTTCAGATCTAAGACATCATATTTATCCGTTACCGGTTCACTGGATACCAGTTCCTTGTTTAACTTCAGATAAAGGTCACTGTTTTCATCCAAAACATAAGCAACACCGCCGCTCATTCCGGCTGCAAAGTTCTTGCCCGTCGGCCCCAGTACGACGACACGTCCACCGGTCATGTACTCACATCCGTGATCACCGACACCCTCTACAACAGCCGTTGCGCCAGAATTTCTGACACAAAAACGTTCTCCGGCGATACCATTAATAAATGCTTTACCGCTGGTTGCTCCATACAGTGCAACGTTACCGATAATGATATTATCCTCTGCCTTAAAATTAGATCCTTTCTCAGGATAGACAACGATTGTTCCACCGGATAAACCTTTTCCCATATAATCGTTGGAATCACCAATCAACTCCAATTTAAGTCCTTTTGGAATAAATGCTCCAAAACTCTGTCCACCGCTGCCATGGCATTCTACAGTGATCGTATCTGCTTCCAATCCTTCATGGAACCTCTTGGTGATCTCAGAGCCGAGAATCGTTCCCAGGGAGCGGTTTAAGTTCGTAACATTCACGGAAATCTTAGCTTTTTCACCAGTCTCCAATGCTGTTTTCAACTTAGGAAGGAACACCTTTTCGTGCATTGTCTTCTCAAGTTCGAAATCAAATTTATTTTTTGGATTAAATTTATTTTCTTTGCGCTCACCCGCAAAACTTGCATCCAGTATTGCACTAAGATCAATGTGTTTTGCCTTCTCTTCTTCACCATCCTTGATCTTCAGCAGATCAGTACGTCCGATCAGATCATTGACCTTGCGAATTCCAAGTGCTGCCATATATTCGCGAAGTTCCTGCGCAATAAAACGCATAAAGTTCTCAACGTATTCCGGTTTGCCCATAAAACGCTTACGAAGTTCCGGATTCTGTGTTGCAACACCTACAGGACAAGTATCAAGATTGCAGACACGCATCATGACACAACCCATAGTAACTAACGGAGCTGTTGCAAAACCATACTCCTCTGCACCGAGCAATGCCGCCACGAGAACATCACGACCGGTCATTAATTTACCATCTGTCTCGATCATAACACGGGATCGAAGGCCATTCATGATCAATGTCTGGTGAGTCTCTGCAAGTCCCAGTTCCCAAGGAAGTCCGGCATTGTAAATCGAACTTCTCGGTGCTGCTCCGGTACCTCCATCATATCCTGAGATCAAGATAACTGCTGCTCCGGCTTTGGCAACACCGGCTGCGACAGTTCCGACACCTGCTTCAGAAACCAGTTTAACAGAAATTCTGGCATCTTTATTACTGTTTTTCAGATCGTAGATCAACTGTGCCAGATCTTCGATCGAATAAATATCATGATGCGGTGGCGGGGAGATCAAGCTGACACCAGGTGTTGAATGTCTTGTCTTGGCGATCCAAGGATACACTTTACCACCCGGCAAATGACCACCTTCACCCGGCTTAGCGCCCTGAGCCATCTTAATCTGAATCTCCTTAGCACTTACCAAATAACGGGAAGTGACACCAAATCGTCCTGATGCCACCTGCTTGATCGCAGAGCATCTGCTGTCCGGGGCACCGGCTGTCTCAAGACGTTCCAGACTCTCACCGCCCTCGCCACTATTGGACTTACCATGCAAACGATTCATAGCGATTGCCAACGTCTCGTGTGCTTCTTGAGAAATAGATCCATAAGACATTGCTCCGGTCTTAAAACGCTTCACAATCTCGTCCACACTCTCAACTTCATCGATTGGAATGCCTTTCTTCGGGAACTTGAAGTCAAGCATACTGCGCAGGGTCATCTTGTTTTCTTTTTCATCAACAGTCTTGGTATACTGCTTAAACAGATCATAACTTCCTGTCCACGTTGATTGCTGCAGCAAATGGATCGTTTCCGGATTATAAAGATGGGCTTCTTTACCGCCTCTTGCCTTATGCTGTCCTCTGCTCTCCAAATTCAAGTCTACGCGAAGTCCTAACGGATCAAATGCAGAAGAATGAAGTTCATCTACCTGATTTTGGATATCTTCCAAAGTAATTCCACCCACACAGCTAACTGTATTCGTAAAATATTTTTCAATTACATCCTGATCAATACCAATCGCCTCAAAGATCTTTGATCCCTGATAAGATTGAATGGTTGAAATACCCATTTTAGAGGCAATTTTTACAATGCCATGTAAGACAGCTGCATCGTAATCATCTACTGCTGCATAATAATCTTTGTCCAGCATTCCATTGTCGATCAATTCCTTGATCGTGCTATGTGCAAGATACGGATTAATAGCACTTGCACCATAACCCAATAAAGTTGCAAAATGATGCACTTCTCTTGGTTCTGCTGTCTCAAGTATCATATCAACGCTTGTTCTTTTCTTGGTTGTTACCAAGTGATGCTGCATCGTTGCCGTAGCCAGCAGAGATGGGATCGCAACGTGATTTTCATCTACACCACGGTCTGTCAGGATCAAAATATTTGCGCCCTCTTTATACGCACGGTCTGCCTCTAAGCAAAGACGATCCAACGCCTTTTTTAACGATGTATTTTTATAATACGTGATTGGAATCTCTTCCACCTTAAATCCATCTTTATTCAGTGTCTTGATCTTAAGAAGATCCGTATCTGTAAGGATTGGATTTTTGATCTTGAGCATTTTGCAGTTTTCTGCCTTTTCCTCTAACAGATTACCATCCTGTCCAATATAAACACTCGTAGAAGTTACAATCTCCTCACGGATCGCATCGATCGGCGGATTTGTTACCTGTGCAAATAACTGCTTAAAATAGTTAAATAATGGCTGCGGTTTCTCAGAAAGCATCGGCAACGGCGTATCTGTACCCATCGCTCCGATCGGCTCTGCTCCATTTTGTGCCATCGGCAGGATAGATGTCTTATATTCCTCGAAAGTATATCCGAATGCTTTTTGCAAACGAACTCTTTCCTCGTCACTCATCTGCTCTACTTTTTGATTTGGAATATGGATTTCCTGAAGAGTGATCAAATTGTTATATAACCATTCGCCATATGGCTGACGAGACGCATACTGCTCTTTTAATACATCATCGTCAATCAATTCACCCTTGACTGTATCAACCAAAAGCATACGTCCCGGACGAAGGCGGTCTTTCTTCACGATTTTTTCCGGTGGAATTTCAAATACACCAACTTCAGAAGATAAGATCAACTGATCATCTGTCGTAATGTAATATCTAGATGGGCGGAGTCCGTTTCTGTCTAGTACGGCACCCATATAATCACCATCGGAAAACAAGATAGAAGCCGGTCCATCCCATGGCTCCATCATCGTTGCATAGTACTGATAAAAGTCTCTCTTTTTCTGACTTACACTCATATCATTTTCCCACGGTTCCGGTATTGTGATCATGACAGCAAGTGGAAGTTCCATACCACTCATTACCAAAAACTCCAATGTGTTATCAAGTCTGGCGGAATCAGATCCGTTCGGATTAACGACCGGAAGCACCTTGCTAAACTCATTAGCGAGATAATGACTTTCCATTGTCTCTTCACGCGCTAACATTTTATCAGCATTACCGACAATCGTGTTAATCTCACCATTATGAACGATAAAACGATTCGGATGTGCTCTCATCCAGCTTGGGTTTGTGTTCGTACTAAAACGGGAATGAACAATTGCAATCGCAGATTGATATTCCGGGCTTTGCAGATCTTCAAAGAACAAACGAAGCTGTCCCACCAAAAACATTCCTTTATATACGATCGTTCTACTGGAAAACGATACGACATAGGTATCATCGTTACTCTGTTCGAATACACGTCTCACTACATATAACATTCTATCGAAGTCTAAGCCTCGTTCCACATCTTCCGGACGCTTTACAAATGCCTGCATGATGCATGGCATGCACTCTAACGCCTTATGTCCTAACACCTTTGGCGATACCGGAACTTCACGCCATCCTAAAAATTCCAGTCCCTCTTTTTCGACGATGACCTCAAACATCTTCTTTGCCTGATTTTTCTTCAATTCATCCTGTGGGAAGAAAAACATACCAATACCATAATCCCGCTCTTCTCCAAGCTCAATTCCTAATGGAGCAACCGCTTTCTTAAAGAAATTGTGGGAGATCTGTAATAAAATACCAACACCATCACCGGTTTTTCCTTCTGCATCTTTGCCGGCACGATGTTCCAGTTTCTCTACAATGTCCAATGCTCCCGAAACGGTATCATGCGTCTTATTACCTTTAATATTAACGATTGCACCGATACCACAGTTATCATGTTCAAAACGAGGATCATAAAGTCCTCTTTTTTCATGATCGACCACCTGCATTGCCTTTGCAATTTCAGATTGCGCATTGTTTCTCGCTTTTTCCTTAGCCATGTTATTCCTCCTATCCAACAAAAAAGGAGTCCAGCAACAGAGACCACACGCAAGCTCTTTCCACTTCAGGAAAAGCCCATGAATTCTCTCATTGCTGAACCCCTTTGTTCATCAACTTGTTGATATTATACGGTTTTTTTCTCA
>ERZ1034768.385-NODE-385-length-15556-cov-5.862202_pt1 | contig 15556 bp, 10 predicted proteins | sample MGYA00520691_ERZ1034768 | MGnify/ENA primary metagenome ERZ1034768 (study PRJEB33766, sample SAMN09781704) | gut metagenome | biome: gut microbiome | host: Homo sapiens | place: Madagascar | study: EMG produced TPA metagenomics assembly of the PRJNA485056 data set...
CCAACTAAAACTACTATCTTTATGGCTGTTAATGGACAGAATTTATTGTCAAGTGCACTGGACTTGCCCAAGAGTATGTGGAAGCGCTTGCGCAACAAAAGAAGTAATATGACAAGCAAGGATTACAGGGATTTCGCGGTGGAGCAGATGGGGCTGCTTGAGGGGATTTGCACGAAGCCGATGATGGGAGAGTTTCTGCTGTACTGGCAGGGGAAATATTTCGGAGGAATCTATGACAATAGGGTTCTGGTCAAGAAGACCAAGACCAACGAGAGATTCGGGATGCCGGAGGCGATTCCTTACGAGGGGGCCAAGGCGATGTATCAAGTCAACATCGACAACCGGGAGGAAGTGGCGGAGGTCATCAAGGCTACCTGCGAGGGACTGAAATAGACCGCTGCACAAAAATTGCTGACGGAAAGTTTAACGAATATTCAGGAATATGTTGGAGATAGGTACAAAGGCACCGGAGTTCGTTGGTGTGGATGAGAATGGCAACGAGGTAAGTCTCAATGATTTCAAGGGGAAGAAACTTGTGCTTTACTTTTACCCGAAGGACAGCACTCCGGGATGTACGGCGGAGGCTTGCGACCTGCGGGACAACTATCATCGCTATCTTGCGCTTGGGTATCAGGTGCTTGGAATCAGCAAGGACTCACAGGCCTCGCACCGGAAATTCATAGAGAAATATTCTCTGCCGTTTCATCTGGTGAGCGATCCGGAATGCGCCATTCTGAAAGCTTACGAGGCTTGGGGGCTCAAGAAGCTCTACGGAAAGGAGTCATACGGGACATTGAGGACTACCTATGTGATCGATGAGGACGGAATCATCATCGATGCCATCGGAAAAGTCAACACCAAGGATCATACTACGCAGATTCTCGGTTCGGAGAAATAGCCTACATCACCTCGACGCCGGCGAAGGAGCATTCGGCGATGATGAGGATGGTGTGGGAGCCTGACTGCTGACGGAGGCGGTCGGCGGTCTTGTTGTTCACGCCACCGAAGGCGGAATTGGAACGGACATTGACATCTTTCGGGACATATATTCCCACACCTGCAAAACTTGCCTTCACCCGAACCTCCACATCTTCATTGAATATGGCGTTGCGGAGATCCAAGCGGACTGAGCCGAAAGAGGCTTCTATGTCCGCCCCGTCAAACTCCTCAGCCTCGACACGATGATTCTGCTCGCCAAAAGCCGATGAGATCTTCAGGATATTCCTTCCATCGCGGGAGATGATCGAGCAACCTCCTCTGGAGTCGTGGCAGTTCCAACTCTCCGGACGGCCGCTCTTGGAAAAAATCAACATAATGCCGAAAGCGATGAATATGATCGCGAGGCACAGTTTCCAGAACACCGACCAGTCAATGTAGCCCTGAGCCTGGAGCAGTAAAACCGCACCAAGGGCTATGCCGCTGAAAGAGCCCCAGTTAGGGTTGGCAATCAGGTGTGCGGTGCAAGAGAGAATAATAAGGAGTGTCCACCAACCATGGAAGAATATGTCGAAGCCGATCACTCCGGTGACGTTCAGAATCCACAGCACGCCTATCGCGGCTATGGAGAATCCCAAAAACTGTTTCGCTAACTTTTTCATCTAATTATCAATTTTTTACTATTGTCCGATTTGTAACCGCAAAGGTATGGAGAAAAATTGATCGGGCAATGAATGGAATAAGGACAGATAGCAAGTTCTAACAAATTTACTATCAATCATATAACAACAACAGCTATGGACAATGAAAGAATTGTCGCTTCGACAGGATCGGCGACCGGGTAAGAATGTGTTCTATTACTCGAAATATGAAGAATTTAGTATAGAAATAATGTGTGGCGTCAGGGGAAAAGGCAAATGGCGACTTTGTACGTGGATGACAGTGAATATTCCGTTACCTTCGTTCAGATAATTCCTTACGAAACGCTTTCAGCACGATGTGACCTGGAAACACTTGCGTTTGGTCTTCGGCTGAAAAACTCGTACTTGGAGTGAGGACTTTTTCAGGCGAAACCTCATCTCGGCTATCTCAGAGGCATTGGACCGTGAAGGAGTTCTGTAAAAATCAGTGGTGACAAGCAAATCCAGTTAGTTCTGAGTCCAGCAGTCACTCGCCAAACAATCAGAACGTGGCGATGAACTCGTCGATGGAGGTGCCTTCCGGAAGGGCGGAGGCGACACGGGCCTTGAGACGCTGCTTGCCCTTCGTGACGGAGGTCGGGGATATTCCCATCATGGCAGCCATCTGTTTGCCGGAGAAACCGAAACGGAGCAAGACGGCGATGCGCAGCTCCGCGGCGGTAAGCCCCGGAAAAGAAGACTTGAGTCTCTCCGTGAAACGGTTGCAGACATCATCAAGAATCTTCTCCAGCCTTCCCCACTCGGCATCGGACAGATAGCGCGGGTTCTGCTGGAGCGACATCACCAGCTTATCCTTGAACATCAGCACCGAACGCAACTCGCTGCGCTCCGACTCGCTCTCGTGAAGCAATGTCTTGCTCTCCCCTATCTCGCTGTCCTTCCGCTCGATGGCCTCATCACGGTTCCTCAGACGCCTCCTGAACATACGTACGATCAAGTACAACGCCACAATCAGGGACAACACCGCAGCCACAGCTGTGCCTAAAATACGGCTTCTCGACGAACGGATGTCCGCCTTCCCGGCCTCTACACTGTTCTCGATGATCCTGTCGTTCTGCTGAGACGCTTCCAACTGGCTCTTGATCTCATTATGGATGGTCAGATACTTGACGGCATTCTCTTTATCATCAAGCAGATCGCGATAGACAATGTAAGAAAGCTGTGAGCCTGAAAGCTTCGCTATCAGATCCGAAGCCTCCATCTCCTTTGCGGCATAGAACAAAGCCGAATCAGGAATATTCATTTTACGGAAAGCATCCGCAAGGACAGCGTAACGCACACGGGCCTTTCTTTTTCCTTCCCTGAAAAGCCTTTCCTGCGCGCGGACAGCGGTCGAGGCGCATTCCAAAGCCTTATCGAATTGACCGTTACGGCTGTAGCACGCTCCGAGATTGTAAAGAGCACGGGCATAGTCATTATCATCTCCCTTGGAGATCTCCGCCGCGCGGTTGGCATATTCAATGGCCTCCGAATAGTCCTTGTTCTCGTCTCCAAGGAACAACGCACGGTGCGACAGATTGATCAGTGCCGTCACCTGAAACGCCAGCGAACCCGCCTTCTCAGCCTCCTCCAAACCTTTCTCCAGATAAGGCAAAGATGCGTCATACCACTTGCGGTCATTAAGCACGACAGCGTAGCGCAGGTTGATCATCGCCGCAAGCATATGATTGCCAGAGCCTTTAACCTCTTTTGTGGCGAGAAGCAGATCATTGGCCCAATCCGCCTGGTTCCCCGATTTGTTGTCCTCGCGGACGACCGCCCTAAGATAATACGCCTGCGCCTTCCGGTCACGGTTGCCGTATTTCAGGAAATAATCAACCCCGACATTCATCATCCCCTCGTCAATCCCCGGCTTGTAGGCGTTGTACTCCGCGAATGTCCTCAACAGACAATAAGAGGCATAGAGATAGCGGCCGGAGGACTCCGAATATGAAGCGGAATCCAGAATGACCAAAGAACTGTCAGGCCGGGAGTCCAAAAGACCCTCAGCCCGACTTAAATCCTCAGGGAGTCTAGAGCCACGGCCGCACGAAGAGGCCACACAAGCACAGACAATGAATATAATCGCAGGAAACTTTCTCACCATAACTTTTCACAAGCATGTGGTCATCCGCTGGTTAGTCCAATCGGCGTTTGCCTGAACACAAAGTTAAGTAAATTTCCGAAAATATCCGGTTTACATATTCTAAATGTTGAACAGTGAATATTCTATTTCCCGCCAAGGCCCTTGCCGCCGCCGATTCGGGAGGCTTCATCGATGCTGCCGACTTTGCGGGCGCGGGTCTGCCGGGCTTTGCCGAAGCGCCAGGTAAGGCCGATGTGAGCGACCTGGGAGTAATATTTCTGACCTATGAACGAGCTGTTCACGTCACCGAGAACGGTGCTGGTGAGCCCGAGACAATCCAGATTCGTGCAGGAACTGCGTAGGACATCGTCCAGATTGAGCGTGAGGACAAGGCGGTTGTCAAGCATCGTCTTCTTCACTCCGATATTCATAGAATAAAGGCCGTGCAGTTTGAAGTAGCCGTATGCCATCGGCGAGCGGTAGAAACCGTCCAGCTGCACTTTCCAGTCTTTCGGGAGGATGAATGTGAAGCAGGTGTAGCAGGAAAGGGTGAATGAATCGTTGCTTTCCCTGTCGGCTGTCTTGGCGGATGAATATAGTCCTGTGGTGCTGAACGTCCAGGCAAGCCACTTGGCCAGGGGCAGTTCCGTCACATTGAAAGTCAGCGCGGTCATATTCTGTCTGCCGTAGTTGGTCCAGATCAGAAGCTGGTCGCCGTTCTCCTTGAGCTCAGGAAGCTGCGAGAACATTCCGCCGGTGTGACTGAACGACGCGGCGAGCGAGAAGTGCTGGCCGAATCCGGCGCTGAGCGAAGCCGCGTCTGAATATGCAGGGCGCAGATCCGGGTCGCCGACATTGTAGGTGTGCGCATCGATGTAGTTCTCAACCGGGTTCAGGGCCATATAGCTAGGGCGTTGGATTCTCCTTGTGTAGGAAAGCGCGAACCTAAGGCTGGCGGACGGGTTGAATCCCACGAACGCTGTCGGGAACAGGTCAAAGTAGCTGCGACGGCTCTCGTCCCCGGCCGAGATCCAATCCCCGAACGAGTTGGTATATTCACCCCTCAATCCGGCCTTGGCGGTCCATTTCGGGCCGAACTGCGCGGCAAGGGACAGGTAGGCGGCGCCGATGTTCTCACGGTACTTGAAACGGGTCTCGGCATCACTGGCTGAAGGGCCGGTCTCTCCGAAGTACATTCCTCCGTCATCGGTTCCGATCTCGCCGTTGAGCCCGGACAAGGCGTTGCGCTTCGTCTTGATGTTGATGATACCTCCCTGTCCCTCAGCGTCATACTTGGCGGAAGGATGCTCCATCAGCTCAAACTTGTCGATCGAGGATCCCGAGGTTGACCTCAACAAGGCCTCCAGTCCTTTCCCGTCAAGATAGGACGGACGGCGGAGGCGTTTGCTCCACCGATGACCAGCATCGCAGCAATCAGCAATAATCTAAAACTTCTCATTTTCTTCTTCAATTTTTCACGGTGCAAAGTTACGGCGGGAATCCATAATATATCACATCCAAGGCGGACAGATAAAATCACCAAATAATTGAATATCTGAATATTGAATATGGACAATATGGACAAACGCAATCACCGCCCCTGCTTTGTGGTCTCATGCCAGACATAACAGACCTCACAAGAGGCGGAACATTATGAACAATGAAATATTCATTCTGAGAATATTTTTCCATTCGTCCCTATTGCACATTTTTCAAAATTTTCCGAAATTGTGTACACTTTAACGAAGTTAACAACACAACAACTTATGACCCGGAGAAAACTTCTCATCTGGACCCTATGCCTGCTATCATTATGGCAGGCCGGAACATCAAGCCCTTTGCTCGCCGGCCCGGCGTACCCGGGACTCATCACTGTGAAACAAAGCGACGGCAGTGAAATCAGAGTCCGTGTGCACGGAGACGAGTTCCGCAATTATGTAACCTCGGAGGAAGGCTACACCCTCGCCGCGGACGCGGACGGAGACTGGGCTTTCGCAAAACTTGACGCCAACGGACTTCTGGTCCCGACATCCGTCAAGGCCAAGAATGCCAGCCGTTTGACCGACTCGGAACGCAAGATTCTTGGCACCTCACTGCGGAAAAACCTGCGACCGCTGCGGATGACCGGCCTGCAAATGAGGCTAAAGGCTGCGCGGACATATTCATTGGCAACCCGCGCCGCGGATGCCGGGGATTGCATTCCTCCGCTTCTGGGAGGCACCACTTGGAAGCCGGTCGGGAACAAGAAAGTGCTGGTGCTCCTCGCTGAATATCCTGACCTTCCTTTCACTAACGGAAGCAATGAGGCGTTCTACAACTTATTGAATTCCAAGAACTACACAAAAGGTGGGGCGACCGGAAGCGTCTGGCAGTACTACTATGACAACTCCAACGGACAGTTCAATCCGGAGTTCACGGTGGCCGGGCCGTACAGACTCTCCAAGAACAGGGCATATTACAAGGACAGACCGGAGGAGATGGTCGCCGAAGTAGCCCGTCTTGCCGATAATGATTTGGATTTCAGCCAGTTCGCGGAGAACGGGGTGGCGCGCGACATATTCGTGTTCTATTCCGGGGGAGCGGAAAGCACCGGTGATCCGAACGGAATCTGGCCGCACAGGAGCGGGCTGAAGAACCTGACGCTTGACGGGGTCACGATTCCGGGCTACGCTTGCAGCTCCGAGCTGGAGCCAGGATCTGCGGGAAACAACACACTCGCCGCCATCGGATCGTTCTGCCACGAGTTCGGGCATATTCTCGGATGGCCGGACCTCTACGACACGGTAAACGGCAACGACACGAAATGCGACCTGCCGGGCTGCTTCTCGCTTATGGCCTACGGAACCTACAACAACAGCAGCCGCACTCCCCCGGCGCTCAGCATCCTCGAAAGGTGGATGATGGGTTGGTCGGAACCGGAAATTCTGGAGACGAGCGGGGAATATTCATTGCCGGCGATCACGGAAGGCAAGGGCTACCTCGTCAAGACCGAGGCGGACGAGGACTATTTCCTGCTGGAATGCCGAGGCGCGGGAAAGAACGAGTGGGACAAGAAGGAATATCTCGACTTCTACGGACAGGGCTCCGACTGGGGGCTTCTGATCTATCACGTCCGGAACGAGTACAACAGCTGGATGGGCAACGCCGTGAACATCGTCCACGGGAACGAGCACTACAAGATATTATATTCCAATCCTGCCTCCAGGAACAACTACCTGCCGCAGTATATTCCGGCGCATTGTTTCTTCCCGGGCGGGAAAAATGTGACCTCCATCCACAGCGACAGCCAGTCTAACTTTCTGGCCGCCAACGGCAAGAAGACAATGGTCGAGATCCCTTCGATCAGGCTGGACGCGGCGGATGGTTCCGTGAAATTATCTGTGACAGAGCGCAATGGCAACATCACGGATGTCAAGTCAAGCATATTCCAGCACGACATCATCCTGAGCTGGAAAGACGACCTCTCCTCCGACTGGACTGTCGAATGGAAGGCCGAGGGTGAAGAGACGGAGTCAATCACCGGGCTCACATCCTCCGAGGTGCATATTCCTCTGCTGAAGGATGCCCAGGACTATGCGATCACCATCACGGGCAACAAGAACAGCAAGACTTCCCTGACCTTGAGGACCGAGAAATCCGGATCCGGCTTCCCGAGAATCCAACTCTCAAAGGCCAACCCGACATCGGAGGACAAGGTTCTGATGATGCTGGTTGACTGCGGCGAGATAGGCGGCATCCAATGGACTGTGGACGGAGCCAAGGCGGACGGCTACACCAATCTGCGCAAGGGTGAGCATTACGTGCAGGCTGTCCTGACAAAGACGGACGGAACCGTTGAATATTTCGCCAGGTACATAAATGTCATCCTATAATATTCATAGACAATGAAAATCGCATTCAGAATATTCACCACGCTTATTTTCTGCCTCCTCCTTTCCGCCTGCAACGGCAACAAGGAAGACAACAACCTCCGGGAGGAATTCTCAGTCGCGGAGGATTTGGGAATATACAAGGACGGCGCTCCGGTGCTCACTTTCCTCAAAAACAAGCACCAATACTACTGCAACCCGTCAGAGGGCGTCCTGAGGATAATCGACAACGAGGGGACACGTGATGTCACGGTGAAACTCAGCGGAGTGCCTTCCACATCCGGGACAGTCAGCGGGACCGTCTCCGGGAATATGGGAATCACAGGATTCAGTTTCAGCGAGCTGCGGATCCTCAAGATAGACAGCAGGACGGCCTGGCTCTGGTCGGACAAGGACAAGGCCGGATTCATCCTGCCGTCAGCCGGACTGCAAACCACAAAAGCCAACTAATAATCTCAATAATAAGAACGTATGAAAAGATTCTTTGTGTTCTTGTTTATGCTTCTGGCGACGTTCTCACTTGCGTCAGCCCAGACCATAGACATCAAAGGTACCGTCATCGACGAGAACGGAGAACCCGTCATCGGCGCGTCGGTGATGATCAAGGGAACCTTGAAAGGCGACATCACGGACGTGAGCGGCCGTTTCAGCCTTGGCGGAGTCAAAACGACAGACAAACTGGCCGTGTCCTGCATCGGAATGATTCCGGTGGAGGTCGATCCGCAGGCGGAGATGAGGATCACCCTGAAAACCGACCACGAGCAGCTCGACGAGGTTCTCGTCGTGGCTTTCGGCCAGCAGACCAGATCCTCCTTCACAGGATCCGCGGCGGTCGTGAAGAGCGAGACTCTTGAGAAGAAGCAGCTCACGAATGTGATGAGCGGACTTCAGGGACAGGTGGCCGGTCTCCAGATGATCAACAATTCCGGCTCCCCTACCGCCACACCTTCAATGGCGATCCGAGGATTCAGTTCCATCAACGCCGGGACATCCCCGCTGATCATTGTGGACGGATCTCCTTATGACGGAGGGTGGAACAACCTGAACCCTAACGACGTGGAGAACATCACCGTCCTCAAGGACGCCGCCTCCAACGCACTTTACGGTGCGCGAGGAGCCAACGGAGTCGTGATGATCACCACCAAGAAAGGCAAGTCTGAGAAGGCCACGATCACATTTGACAGCCGCTGGAGCGTCAACAGCCGCGCGACCATCGACTACGACTATGTCAAGGATCCGGCCCAGTACTATGAGATGCACTGGTCAGCCCTCTACAACTATTATATGCGTGACCGTGGAATGACTCCTTACGAGGCTCACAGGCAGGCCAACGCCAACCTCGGCGGAGCGACCGCCGACGGCGGACTTGGTTACCTCACCTACACCGTTCCTGACGGGGAATATCTCATCGGAACGAACGGGAGGATGAATCCGCACGCCACAAAGGGTAGAAGGATTTACTACAACGGAAAGGTCTATACGGCAGCCCCTGACAGCTGGCTTGACGAGGCGTTCAGGCACAGCCTCCGCCAGGAATACAACCTCAATCTCACCGGAGGCACCGAGAAACTCAGTTTCTACGGTTCCATCGGCTATCTTGACAATCAAGGTATCGTCTATAACTCCGACTTCGAGAGGGCTACCGTCCGACTCAAGGCCGACTACCAGGCCAAGGACTGGCTCAAGGTGGGTGCGAATATGAACTACGCCCACAGCACCTCGGACGATGTCGGTGACGGCTCCGGCACTTCCCTGTTCGGAATCACGAACACTATGGCGCCGATCTACCCGGTTTACCTGCGTGACGGGGACGGGAACATTATGACAGACGAGAACGGAAAGATGTACGACTACGGTTCCGGTGAGCTCGGAGGTCTCAACCGTCCTGTCCTCTCCAGGAACAATCCTCTGCAGGAGAACGCCCTGAACACCGACAGGACTATCGGCAACAATCTGACCCTCACGGGTTATGCCGACGTCACCCCGCTCGACGGCCTGAAGATCACCGTCAACGGCACGGTCACAAGCGGAGAGTCACACTACACGTCCACCCAGCAGGGATTCTACGGCTATGGCAAGACCGCCTACCCAAGCGGCTACATCTACAAGTACAACAGCCTTGTCTATGCCCTGAACTTCCAGCAGATAGTTAACTATACCAAGCAGTTCGGCCGACACAACGTCTCTGTGATGGCCGGACACGAGAACTACGACTACCGCAGCGAATGGATGAGCGGAGACCGCGAGGGTCTCTTCTCCTATTTCGACGCGCAGGAGCTCAGCGCGGCCATCAAGATCAAGGAGAACGCCGGTTCCTCCAGCAGGTACAACACCGAAGGATGGTTCAGCAGGGCTATGTACAACCTGGACGAGAAATATTTCCTCTCGGCTTCCTACCGCCGCGACGCTTCCTCACGCTTCCATCCGGACCACAGATGGGGCAATTTCTATTCGTTCGGAGGAGCCTGGATCGCCAGCAAGGAGGATTGGTTCAAGGTTTCCTGGATTGATATGCTGAAGGTAAAGGCATCCTGGGGACAGCAGGGTAACGATGCCATCGGCGACTACCGCTACACCGACACCTACACAATCAACTACTTCAACGGAGAGCCTTCCCTGGCCCTCAGCACCGTCGGCAACAAGAACATCACCTGGGAGACCAACAGCAACTTCAACGCAGGTTTGGAATTCGACATATTCAAAAGCCGCGTCACCGGTAGCGTCGAGTTCTTCAGCCGCAAGACCACCGATATGCTTTGCTTCGTCTATGTTCCGCTCTCAGGCGGCTACGGCGGATCCTACGACAATGTCGGGAATATGCTCAACAACGGTGTCGAGCTGGATCTGAATCTGAACCTCATCCGCAAGAAGGACTTCAGCTGGAACGTAAGCCTTAACGCGACGCACTACAAGAACAAGATCACGATGCTGAACGAGGACAACAAGGGATTCGTCCTGGACGGCCACGCCGGCTACGTCAACGGAAACTACTTCCACGGAGAGGGACTTCCGCTGCACACCCTTTATATGAAGAAATATGCCGGTGTCAACGAGAAAGGCCAGTCCCAGTGGTATATGAAGGACAGCGAGACCGGCGAGCTGACAAAGACCACGACCTACAGCTACGGCACGGACTTCAACTGCGGTGACGCCGACCCGGATCTCTACGGAGGCCTCGGCACGACCATCACGTTCAAGGGATTCGACTTCTCGGTCAATCTCAACTACAGCATAGGAGGCAAGGCCGCCGACTACGGCTACGCCGCCTTGATGCGCAACCCTAACGTGCAGAACACCGGCAACAGTTTCCACAAGGACCTGCTGAAGGCCTGGTCCGAGACCAACACGGACTCCGACATCCCACGCTTCCAGTTCGCCATCCAGGATGTGGACGACAGTGCCAGCTCGATGTCCGACCGGTTCATCACGGACGCGTCCACTCTCACTCTCCAGAACATAAACCTGGGCTACACCCTTCCGGAGAAGCTCGTGAAGAAGATCGGAATGAGCAAGATCCGTGTCTATGCCGCCGGAGAGAACCTCTACTACTGGAGCAAGCGCAAGGGCTTCGACCCACGCGGAAGCTTCTGGGGCACGACATCCACATCCACCTACGCTCCTGTGCGGATGATAACGGGAGGAATCACGTTACAGTTCTAATTTTATGGAGACAATGAATATGAAAAAGAATATGATCAGACTGCTGGGTGCCCTCTGCGCCGTGTCCTCTCTCGTCCTCGCCACCGGTTGCATCGAGGAGACATTGCCGAAGACAGAGGCGACACCTGAAACCATAGAGAAGTCCACCTCCTCGATGGAATATATGCTCAACGGCCTCTCGTCCTATTTCGTGGCCTACGACACCTGGGGATCCTCCGGCAACACCAACGACTGGGGCTATCCTTGCCAGCTGTATATGCGTGAGGTGATGGGAGAGGATTTCCCTGTCTATGACGCCAGCTACGACTACTGGAGCCACATCGAGAGTGGATCAGGACTGCGCTACGCCGCCTATTACTCCTGGTTCTACTACTATAAGTTCATCAAGAACACCAACAACGTCATCGCCCTTGTTCCGGATCCGGCCAACGCCGAAACCAAGGCCGTTTACTGTCTCGGACAGGCTCTCGGACTCCGCGCGATGCTCTATATGGAACTCTCGACCTGCTTCGAGTACCGCACAACCCAGGTCGAAAGCCTGAACGCCGACGCCCAGTCGATGGGGGTTGTCGGGCTGACCGTCCCGATCGTCGATGAGAACACCTCCAAGACGGATCTGAACAACAATCCACGTGTTCCTTTCTACACGATGTACCGTTTCATAATGACGGATCTCAACCGTGCGGAGACCTATCTCGAAGGCTACGAGCAGGCCACCAAGGCCCACGCCAACCGCGCGGTTGTCTATGGCCTGAAAGCCCGTCTGTGGCTCGATATGGCAAGCCGTTTCGACAGGGAACCGGACGCTCTGGCCAAGCAGATGAGCGCGGAAGGATCCTCCGACGGCTACGATGACATCGGAATCAACTCCGCTATGGACTGCTACGCCAAGGCCGCTGAATATGCCCGCAAAGCCATCGGTGGCGGCAACACACCTCTCACCGAGGATCAGTGGATGAACTCCAAGACCGGCTTCAACACACCTCAATCCTCCTGGATGCTCGGTACTTACGTCACTTCCAAGGAAGAGGTCAACACCGGTTACTACTACAACTCGTTCGTCGCGCAGATCGCGTCAGAGCCTACTTGGGGTATGCCTCGTTACGGAAGCGCTTTCCGTCTCATAAGCAAGTCCCTGTACGACAAGATCTCCGACAGCGACTGGCGCAAGAACAGCTGGATTTCCCCTGACGACGCCGGCAAGACCGAGATTCCGGAGAAGTACAGAACCGAGCTCAAGGGCGACGCCTGGTCAAGGCTTCCAGCCTACGCCAACCTTAAGTTCCGTGCCGGAAGCGGTTCCATCAGCACCATCGAGACCGGACTCATCGCGTCCCTCCCGATAATGAGGGTCGAGGAGATGTACTTCATCCGTTTCGAGGCGATCGCCCACACGGAAGGAGTGGCTGCCGCCGCGAAAGAGATGGCCGATTTCCTGAACACATATCGCTACACGGACGGTTCCTACAACTGCGAGGCCACGGATCTTGACTCATTCATCACCGAACTGATGGTGCAGAGGCGCATCGAGTTCTGGGGCGAGGGCATCAACTTTTTCGCCTACAAGCGCCTTGGCCTGCCGATCACCAGAAGCTACGACGGCACGAACTGGCTCTCCTCGCAGCGTCTGAACACAAAGGCCGGCTACACCGCACCTTGGATGAACTATGTGCTTCCTGAATATGAGAGGGACAACAACCAGGGCGTGATCCTGAACCCGGACCCGTCAGGAACCATAATCGCGGAATAAGCATCAACTAAGAATTTATGAATATGAAGAATATCAAATACATCCTTTTCACCGCCGCGGCTGGCCTGTGCCTGACTCTGGCATCCTGTTCGGAGGACAAATACGAACCGGGGCCGGAACCCGCCAACGATTGTATGGAGGCATATTTCCTCTCCAGCAATTCCTCTGAATATATTCTTGGCTCCGAGAGCACCAGCATCACCCTTGAGGTCGGAAGGCTCAAGGCAGACAACGCCGCCAGCATCCCTGTGATCGTGGAGGCGAAGGACGAGGCGTTCAAAGTTCCTTCCACTGTGGAGTTCCAGGCCGGAGAGGCCACGGCCGAACTGACCGTAACCTTCGAAGGCATTGAAATCCAGAAGGAAAAGAAATTCACCATCCGGCTTGCCGATGAATATGTCAACCCTTACACAGTCCACGACGGTTCGGACGTGTTCTCGGCCACCGTGCTCATGTCCAGCTGGAAGAAAGTCGTCAGCAACGCCCAGTTCTGGTTCTCGTCCATTCTTAAAGTGTCCACATTCTCGGACATCTACTGGCTTGAGGGCCTGAACCGTTTCCGCATCGAGAATTTCCTCGGAACCGGAATCGACCTCAGCTACACGATCCTGAATCCGGACTTCAAGGCCGATGACCTGAACACTTGGCAGGGCGAGTTCAGCCCTCTGGACTACTACGCCGAGGAACCGTCCGATGACGGGCTCAAGTACTGGAGCCTCCGTGACGCGGACGGGAACTGGTTCGAATGGACTCCGGAAGGGGCGGCCAGCAAGGTGACCGGTCTCTCCGTTTACAGGACAACGACATATTCAAACATCATTATGGACGGAACCACGGAGCCGACAGGCTTCCTTACCTGTTACGTCAACTGCGAGGACTCCTCCTACGATGGATGGGAATATATCTATATGTACTGGGATCCGACCGATGTCACCGCTCCCGGCAAATAATTCATAATCTTAAGATTGAACGAAATGAACAGAATATATTCATCAAAGATGGGCAGGCTCGCGGGCATATTCCTGCTTTCCGCTCTCTGCGCCCTCACATCCTGCAAGGATGACGAGAAGGTCCTGACACCGCTTCCAGCCCCGGAAGCCGGTCTTTATCAGGCTACGGTCAGTTCGCTGACATTCTATTGGGACAAGGTGGCCAACGCCACTCAGTATGCATACGAGCTTCTGGATCCGGAAGGTGATAAAGTCACCGGAGGTGTCACAGAAGGCACAGTGGCCGTCCTGACCGGTCTCAAGGACAACACAGACTACAAGTTCACCGTCTGGGCGTACGGCCCTTTCGAGGGAGACTACAGCAAGTCCCCTGTGGCTGAGATCAGCGGGACTACCCCGGCGATCGTCCAACTGGCGACCCCGAAGCTGACCGTCCTTGTAAATGGTGGCGCGGTGGCGACTTGGGATGAAGTACCTAACGCCACACATTACGTCCTGACAATCTCCATTAACGGAGGGAAAGAAAGTTCATGGGACATCACGGGGACCGAGATAATGATTGGAAACCTTTCGACAGGTACCTACACCGTTACACTAAAGGCCGTCAGCGACGACGAGGCGTTCAGTGACTCAGAGCTTGCGACAGCTACTTTTGTAATAGAGAAAAAGGAGGCTTGGAGAGTGGACGGGACATTCGATGACGGAGCCGGCAACAATTGGCCGGTCACGATGATTGCCTGGGACAACGGCACTTACACATTAAAGGACTGGTACAACGTCGAAGGCTACGACCTGGAGTTCTCCGTCAACGATGACACTTCCATCAGCATCCTCAATTACTACGAGCCGTACCTGCCTAACATCTGGGTAGAGGCCGGCATCGAGGAGGACAACGGATGGATCCAGCTGTACACCGCAGGCGGTTACTCAAGCTTTGCAGGCAGCAAGAGTGAGGGCGGATCCGTATGGTTCTACAGCTACAAGACCGAGGGCTATCCGGAGTTCACCTGGACCGGTGACGGCGGCAGTCTGATCGATGATCTTGTCGGAACATATAGCCAAAATTCAACCGGGAGCCAGATCTTTGATGGCAGCAATTGGGTTGACTTCACCTCGACAAACGATGTAGTGATCGAGAAAATCGATGACAACACCGTTTCGGTGACCGGTCTGCTGTACGAGGACAACACGTTGAAAGCCTCAGTTGACGCCGAGGCCAAGACATTGACCTTTGAGCCTCAGACCTGGCTTGACTGGTACGTGTTCTGCGTCTATGACAGCCCGACAACGCCTGTCGTCGCCACGATCTCCCCCGCCGGAATCACAATGTCAGACTGGACAGCCTACTACACAGACAACTCCTACAGCTATGTCTATGGCGCAAATACAACTCTGACAAAGAAGTAGCCTAAGCGTTAATAATCAGCAAAAAGCCCCGAGGCCATTCAAGTCCCGGGGCTTTTACTATTGTAAAGTCATAAGGTACATTATTTTCACACATCCAATCAGGACTGGACCGCCTACAGTCAATATAGCAATTTACTTCAGAAAGCCATCGCACTGGCGGAGCGGCGTGCCGCTGGTGAGGCGGACGGCATCCCGGCGGGCGCGGCCAAGGCGTGCCC
>ERZ1034768.386-NODE-386-length-15447-cov-8.928924_pt1 | contig 15447 bp, 14 predicted proteins | sample MGYA00520691_ERZ1034768 | MGnify/ENA primary metagenome ERZ1034768 (study PRJEB33766, sample SAMN09781704) | gut metagenome | biome: gut microbiome | host: Homo sapiens | place: Madagascar | study: EMG produced TPA metagenomics assembly of the PRJNA485056 data set...
GGTATAATGTGGGTGGTATGCAATGGAATAAACACATCAGAGGGGGTGACGGGGCAGGAGATCAGATCATGCAAGCGGGTCAAAAACAGTGAGACGAAAGGAATGGATAACAGTGAAACAGAAGAAGCATAACAGGTTTCTTGCGGCATTTTTGGCTGTTGCCATGATGCTTCAGGTGCTTCCTATGCTGGCATTTGCGGCAGAGGATATGCCTTTGACAAAGGGACAGGCAAAGGTCGTCAGTACCGGTATAGTATACGGCACCGTACTGGAAGCGGTAACAAACGCCGGAACCGTTGATACCATCGAGCTGGGCGAGGGCAACTATACCTTGTATAGCATCCCCAGTGCTGGCACGACCAAGGGCAAGGACCTGACCTTCGTTGGTCAGGGCACCGACAAAACGGCGTGGAACATCGGTGCACTGGTCCCGGACCCTGCAAACTTTGGCACCGAGTACAACGGTGACTACAGCTTTGACGGTGCGGGCACGGTCACCTTCCAGAACATGACCCTCCGCTCCGGCAGCGCGGACTATCTTGGCTTTATCCGTCCAGACAAGACGGTCGTAAAGGACTGCGTCATCAACGGAAAGACCTTCTACTGGGGCTATACCAGTGCCAAGTTCGAGAACACGACCTTCAATGCACCCAACGGCGATTATGCGATCTGGACGTACTCCTCGCCGGAGATGACCTTTGACGGCTGCACCTTCAATGCGTCCGGTAAGGTGATCAATGTTTATACTGATTACAGTGCAGGAAAGCACGATATCACGGTCAACTTCAACAACTGTACGGTAAACTCCAGCAGCGGCAAGACTGCGCTGAACATCAACGACAGCAACATGGGATCGTATAAGTACATCCTTAACATCTCGGGCAGCAATCATGTCACAGCAGAACGGGACACTACGACCTGCACGCAGCTGTTTGGATTTGGCGGTAAGTTTAATGAACTTTTTAAGAACAGCAACAGCGGACGCACAGAGGTGAACATAGACGGTAAGTGTGTGTGGAAGGATGGCAAAATGCAGACCCACGCCTATACCGATGGCGAAAAGGAGCAGAACTTCACGAGAGTCGAAGGCGACTGGACGGATAAGGGCGATCACTACGAGCGCGAAGTGACCACGACGTGCAACTACTGCGGCTATACAACAACGATCACGGAGACGGGCTACAAGCTGGAATACGATCTGAACGAAGGCGTGCCGGCTGAGGGCGCGGATTACAACGAAAAGATCGTGCCGAAAAATGAAAAGGTAACGCTTGCGGCTGCCCCGACAAAGGAAGGTTATTTTTTCCACTACTGGGATGGTGCAGAAGGCAATTTTTATGGGGATTCTGCCACCATAAAAATGACTGCTAACACCAAGCTGACCGCGCAGTGGGGCGAAGAGCCGCCTGAGGTGCCGGACACGCCGGAAGGGCCGGGATGCTGCGGGGAGGTCACAGCGGTGATCATTGCAGCCGGCACGACTGTGGTCGGCTACTATGCGGGCACCGAGCTGCTCAGGAATTGCTACGGGCTGCCCTATTGGCCCAGAAACCGCAGCGAGCTGGCTCTGATGCTGTGGGAGGATGCCGACCGCCCGATGCCGGAATCGACGCTGCTTTACCCTGACATTGGGCAGGAAGAGGAGGATATGGATCTGCAGCATGCTGCCCGCTGGGCAATGGAGAACGAGCTGATCCCGGATCTGAACTGGGACGACAGCCGCACAGAAGAAGAAATGAAGTTCTACCCGAACTATGCCGTGAGCCGTGCACGGGCACTTCACGCATGGCGCAAGGCACAGCAGCTGAAGCAGGACGCCTGAGCGGACCGGGATCGGCTGTAAAATAGAAAAAACGCTCCGCAGGGATGCCCCCGGCGGAGCGTTTTTTTGAGGGAAAAATACGGGAGAGCGACTGCAAAAGTATGGCTTTTGTAAAAAACACACATTCTCTTTGAGGAAAAAGAAAAACAGCTGTGCAAGGCGCAGAAAATCCTGACATGAAACAAATTGATATGGCACAATCGACGAAATGTGATAAAATAAAACCAGATATGCGCTCTTGTGTGCATGATACGGATCGTAAACAGCAATAAGGAGTTATGACTATGTCTATTGAAATTTCCCCGAAGTCGTTCTTTGAGCAGCCCAGTGTGGCAGATATGCGGCTGATCTCCTGCCCCGGTGCAGAGGAACTGACCGGCCTGATCGACAAGCATCTGGTCCGCTGGGCCAAGGCTGCCGGAATTGACAAAGATACCTTCATTATTCCTTGCGACTGCCCCCGCTTCCAGAGCGGCGACGCCAAGGGTCTGGTCAAGGAGTCGGTGCGCGGTGATGATATCTTCATCGTGGTGGACCCGGGCAACTACAGCGTCACCTACAAGCTGTTCAACTACGAGAACCACATGTCCCCGGACGACCACTTTGCCAACCTGAAGCGCCTGATCCAGGCCGTTGCAGGCAAGGCACACCGTGTGTCGGTCATCATGCCCAGCCTGTACGGCGGCCGTCAGCATCGCCGCGTGGTCCGCGAGAGTCTGGACTGCGCTGTGGCTCTGCAGGAGCTGCAGACCATGGGCGTGCGCAACATCATCACCTTTGATGCCCACGACCCCCGCGTGCAGAACGCAGTGCCCCTGATGAGCTTTGACAACGCCATGCCCACCTATCAGGTGCTCAAGAGCCTGCTGAAGAAGGACCCGGACATCTCCTTTGATAAGGAAAAGTTCACCGTGGTCAGCCCGGACGAGGGTGCCATGAACCGCAACATGTACTTCTCCAGCGTGCTGGGCTGCAACCTGGGCATGTTCTATAAGCGCCGCGACTACACCCGCGTGGTGAACGGCCGCAACCCCATCGTTGCCCACGAGTATCTGGGCGAGAGCGTGGAGGGCAAGACTGTCTTTATCGCGGACGATATCATTGCTTCCGGCGAGAGCATGCTGGAGGTCGCCAGCAACCTGAAGGAGCGCGGTGCAGGCCGCATCATTGCAAACGCTACCTTCCCCCTGTTCACCAGCGGTCTGGAGAAGTTCGACAAGGCTGTGGCTGAGGGCAAGCTGACCTATGTTGTGGGCACCAACCTGACCTACCGTATGCCTGAGCTGCTCACCCGAGACTGGTATGTGGACGTGGACGTGTCCAAGTACGCTGCCTACTTTGTGGTGGCACTGAATCACGATATGTCCGTTTCCAGCATCATCGACCCGCTGAAGAAGATCGAGGCTCTGCTGGCAAACCGCAAGTAAGCCAAAATAAAGGAAATGCCGCTGCATCGAACGATGCGGCGGCATTTTTGCGTGATATGGGATTTACAGGTCGTTTTCGTGGCTGCGCAGGTAGCGCACCAGCATGGGCAGCTCGTAGAGCAGCATCAGCACCCAGCCCACAACGTAGCTGTAGGGCAGAGCTTCGATCTCCATCTTCCACATCAGCACGAAGACGGCGGCGGCAATGACGCGGCCGATCATGTTGATGGTGCTGGACACCAGCGTGACCTGCAGATCGCCCACACCGCGGAAGAAGCCCTGGATGCCGTTGGTGGCAGCGGGCATCAGGTAGAACAGGGATACCGTCTGCAGAAAGCGCACGCCCAGGTGAATGACTTCCGGGTCGGTGACGAACATCTTCATGATGGGGTTGGCAAAGATGTGGACCGCCAGCGCGATGAGGATGCCGTAAGCGGCCTCGATGCGCATACCGCAGTGGTAGCCCTGCTTCACGCGCTCGTGCTCCCCGGCACCACGGTTCTGGGCCATGAGGGTGGTCATGGCGTGGCCGATATTCTGCTGCGGGGTGTAGGCGAAATCGTCGATGCGGGAAGCGGCCGTGAAGGCAGCCATAGCGTTGACGCCCATGGTGTTCACGATGGCCTGCACGGCGATCTTGCCCAGCTGCACGGTGGCCTGCTGCATGGCGCTGGCCCAGCCGTAGCTGACCGTTTTGCGCAGCAGGGAACCATCGAACACCAGCCAGCGGCGGCCCAGCTGCAGCACCGGCACCTTCCAGCGGATGTACACCACGCACAGCACGCAGCACAGCGCTTCGCTGATGACGGTGGAGAGGGCGCAGCCGTTGCTGCCCCAGCCCAGCGCCTGCACAAAGAACAGGTCGCCGCCAATGTTCAGCACGGCGCTGATCATCAGAAAGTACAGGGCACTTTTGCTGTCGCCCAGGGCGCGCATGGTGGCGGCAAGGAAGTTATAGAAGAAGGTGAAAATCAGGCCCGCGAACACGATGCGCAGGTAATCCGCCGCGATGGGCATGATATCGGTGGGCACCTGCAGCAGCCGCAGCAGAGGGTTCGCCAGAATGACGCAGGCGGCGGAGAAGGCCAGCGAGAACACCGTACCGGCGATGGCGGTGGTGGACACCTGGCGCTCCACCAGTTTGGTATCTCCGGCACCGAAGGCAGTGCTGACCAGAATGCCCGCACCCAGGCACATGCCGTTGATGAACAGGATGGCGAGGGTCATGAGGGGGTTGGAGGTGCCGACGGCGGCCAGCGCTTCCTCGCCGACGAATTTGCCCACGATGATGCTGTCGGCGGCGTTGTAGGTGAGCTGGAACAGGTTGCCCAGCACCAGCGGGATGGTAAAGCGGATGAGGAGCGGCGTAATGGCTCCTTTGGTCATGTCGTTTGTCATGGGGGTTTTCAGGGAATCCTTTCCTTATAATGTATTGATGAACTGCCTTCCGGGCAGGATGGCGAGGGCCGCGCGGCTGGCACCTACGTTGATGAGCTGGGCCGCTGCCTGCAGCACGGCACCGGAAGCCACCGAAGCCGGGATGGCATCGGTGCGCAGCACCTTCTGGGCGGCGCGCTGGGCGTCGGTGGTGTTCACGGCCACCACGTTGTCCACCACGTAGGCGTTGAAGTTGTCCGGTACGAAGCCGTAGCCCATGTCCGTGATGCCGTGGGGGCCGGTGAGCCCGCCGCCCAGCGCCTGGGACTCATAGGGCTCCACGGCGGCGATGCGCACATCGTTGGTCCAGGCCTTGATGGTCTCGCCCACGCCGGTCACGGTGCCGCCGCTGCCCACGCCGATGACGATGGCATCCACGGCGCTTTTGCCCTCGCGGGCAATGGCCTGCACGATGGCAGGCCCGGTGACGCGGCGGTGGTACTCGGGGTTATCGTCGTTGGCCAGCCAGTTCATATCGTACCAGTGGTTGTCGGCGGCCATCTGGGCGGCCAGACGGCGTGCACCGGCGGCACCGCTGCGGGAAGGGCTGTGCTGGATCTGGGCACCCAGCCGCAGCAACGTCTCCTGCCGCAGGGCAGGGGCGTCCTCCGGCATCACCAGCACCACCGGGTGCCCGGCGGTCAGGCCCGCCAGCGTCAGTGCCGCCGCAAAGGGGCCGGACGCCGCTTCAATGATGGGCTGGCCGGGCAGCAGCTTCTTTTTCTCGATGGCGAGGGCCAGCATCCCCTCGGCAAGGCCGTCGCGGGCGGTGCCGGTGGGGCCTGCAAAATCCAGATAGGCGTACAGCCGCCCCTTCAGCCCGCAGGCGGCGGCATAGCCCCGCAGCTCCACGATGGGGCAGGCGGTGAGCGTCTGATAAAAATTCGGGTAGATCGGCACAGAAGCCCTCCTCTCATGGGATACAACATTATTATCCTAACGCAGAAGTCCCTCGCGCGTCAAGCGGCATTTTGGCAAAAACAGCGAATTTTTGGCAGATTTTCTGGAAAAATCTCTGAAAGACTCTTGACAGCGGACAAGGGTTCTGGTATACTTCATCCGTAAAGCAAAAAGCCTTTACATCACTTCTCGAAAGCGAAGGCAGTTTACCGGGGGTCAGGCGATGGCAAAAGATCTGGAAATGGGCTATCTGCTCGACTTCTACGGCGAAGCGCTGACCGAGAAACAGCGCGAGATGCTACGCCAATATTACAACGATGACCTCTCGCTGAGTGAGATCGGCGAGAACTTCGGCATCACCCGGCAGGGTGCGCGGGACACCATCAAACATGGTGAGAACGCACTGCGGGAGCTGGAGGAAAAGGTCGGCTTTGCGGCGCGGTACCGCCGCGTGCAGCAGAAACTGGAAGAACTGGAACAGATGGTCATTGATGCACGGTTCGAGTGCACCGGCCCCGGCGGCCTGACCACCACCGAGTATGAGCACCAGCTGACGAAGATGCTGGCGCTGATCCGTTCCATCGACGAAGCGAACGAGAGCTGAGAACCATTCTGAAAGGAGCACCGCACAATGGCATTTGAATCCCTGACCGACCGCCTTGCCGGTGTGTTCAAAAAGCTGCGCGGCCACGGCAAGCTGACCGAAGCAGATATCAAGGCCGCGATGCGCGAAGTGCGCATGGCGCTGCTGGAAGCCGACGTCAACTACAAGGTTGCCAAGGACTTCTGCGCCAAGGTGTCCGAGCGCGCCATGGGCCAGGAGGTCATGGAAAGCCTGACTCCCGCCCAGCAGGTGGTCAAGATCGTCAACGAAGAACTGGTCGCTCTGATGGGCGGCAGCGAGGCGGCCCGCCTGAACATCAAGAACAAGGGCCAGACGATCATCATGCTCTGCGGCCTGCAGGGCAATGGTAAGACCACCCACGCTGCAAAGCTTGCAAAATACTTCATCAAACAGGGCCGCCGCCCCATGCTGGTGGCCTGCGACATTTACCGCCCTGCTGCTATCGATCAGCTGCAGGTGGTGGGCAAGCAGGCGGGTGCTCCGGTGTTCACGCTGCCGGGCGCAAAGCCGCCGGAAATTGCCAAAAAGGCGCTGGCTCATGCCAAGGATTACGGCAATGACATCGTGATCCTGGATACCGCCGGCCGCTTGCAGATCGACGATGTGCTCATGCAGGAGCTGGTGGACATCAAGGAAGCCGTTCCTGTGGACGAGACCCTGCTGGTGGTGGACGCCATGGCCGGTCAGGATGCCGTGAACGTTGCCAAGACCTTCAACGAGAAGGTGAGCATCGACGGCATCATCCTGACCAAGACCGACGGCGACACCCGCGGCGGCGCAGCCCTTTCGGTGCTGGCCGTCACCGGCAAACCCATCAAGTTCCAGGGCACCGGCGAAAAGCTGGACGATCTGGATGTGTTCCACCCGGACCGCATGGCAAGCCGCATCCTGGGCATGGGCGATGTGCTGAGCCTGATCGAGCGCGCACAGGAGACGGCGGACGAGAAAGCCGCCGAGGAGACCGCCAAGCGGATGCTGGAGAACAAGTTCGACATGAACGACATGCTGGACCAGTTCGCGCAGATCCGCAAGATGGGCGGCGCGGGTGCCATGCTGAGCATGCTGCCCGGTGCTTCCGGCATCGACGCCAGCCAGGTGGACGACAAGGCATTTGACCGCATCGAGGCCATGATCTATTCCATGACCAAAGAGGAGCGCGAAAAGCCCTCCATCATCAACCCCAAGCGCAAGCGCCGCATCGCGGCCGGCAGCGGCACCACCGTGGCCGACGTGAACAAGCTGCTCAAGCAGTTTGAGATGATGCAGAAGATGATGAAGCAGTTCAAGAAAAGCCCCAAGGGCTTTGCCCGCCGTCTGGGCGGCATGATGGGCAACCCCAATGCCTTCCGCGGGCTGAAATGACTTTGTGATACAACCCCCTTGCGGGTTTGTACAATATAAACAACGCGCCCGCAAGGGCCGCACAAAACAATTTTTGGAGGATATTTACCATGGCAGTTAAGATTCGTCTGCGCCGCGTCGGCGCCAAGAAGGCTCCCTTCTATCGTGTTGTTGTTGCTGACAGCCGCTTCCCCCGCGACGGCCGTTTCATCGAGGAGATCGGCACCTACGATCCCAACAAGGAGCCCTCTGAGATCAAGATCGACGCTGAGAAGGCAAAGCAGTGGATCGCCAACGGCGCACAGCCCACTGACACCGTTCGCGTCCTGCTGAAGAAGTCCAACGTTCTGTAAGTAGGGAGGGCTGACTCATGCAGGAGCTGTTGCTGGCAGTTGCCCGCGGTCTCGTGGAGGACAAGGACGCCGTCAAGGTCACGGTGGACGAGCCCCGCGAGGACGGCACCATCGTCTACCACCTGAGCGTGGCAGAGGGAGATATGGGCCGTGTCATCGGCAAGCAGGGCCGGATCGCAAAAGCCATTCGTGTGGTGATGCGCGCGGCTGCTGTGCGGGTCGATGAAAAGGTCCTTGTTGAGATCGACTGAGCACCCTACAGGCCCTTTGCCCTTGCGGCAAGGGGCCTTTTTTGTTATAAGCAGGCTCGCCCTCTCCGTCATTGCTGGTGCAATGCCACCTCTCCCGAAGGGAGAGGCAAGGGCCTGATCGAAACGTTCTTGGCTCTCCCTTTGGGAGAGCTGCCGCCGAAGGCGGCTGAGAGGGCGAGGACGTGATACAGGGAGATTACAATGCAGCAATATCTGGAAGCGGGCAAGGTCGTGACGACCCACGGCGTGCGCGGCGAAATGAAGCTGGAGCTTTGGTGCGACGGCGTGGCTTTTTTGAAAAAGGTGGGCAGGCTGTACCCCTCGGCACAGGGCGGCAGAGCCTACAAGATCGTCTCCATCCGTGCGCAGGGGCAGATGGCTCTGCTGCAGCTGGAAGGCGTGAACGATATGGATGCCGCCCGGGCACTGCGCGGGCAGGTGTTCTACTTTGACCGCAATGACGCCACCCTGCCTGCAGGCCGGTGGTATGTGGCCGACCTCATCGGCTGCGAAGTGCGGGACGCCGACACCGGCAAGGTGTACGGCGTGGTGACCAGCGTGGACCACCCCGGCGCACAGGATATCTACACCGTCAAGGCACCCAGCGGCAAGGAGTATATGTTCCCGGGCGTGGATGCCTTTTTGAAAGAGCGCAACCCGCCGGAGGGCTATCTCCTCGTCACGCCCATCCCGGGCCTGCTGGACGACGATTTTGACAGCGAACGGGAGGAAAACTGAACCATGGGAATGCGTGTGGACATCGTGACCCTGTTCCCGGAGATGTGCCAGCAGGTGCTGGATGCCAGCATCCTGGGCCGTGCAGCGAAGAAGGGCTATATTGAGACCCACTGCCACCAGATCCGGGACTATACGAAAAACAAGCAGAAGCAGACCGACGATTACCCCTACGGCGGCGGCTGCGGCATGGTGCTGTATGCCCAGCCCATCGCGGACTGCCTGCGCGCCGTGCAGCAGAAAGTGGCCCAGCAGGGCCGCCCGGCTCCGCATATCGTGTTCCTGACGGCGGGCGGCCAGCGCTACACCGAAGAACATGCCCGCCGCCTGGCCCAGTACGACAACCTGACGCTGGTGTGCGGCCACTATGAGGGCATTGATGAACGGGTCATCGAGGCCTTTGCGGACGAGGAGATCTCCATTGGCGATTACATCCTCACCGGCGGCGAACTGGCCAGCCTTGTGGTGGCGGACAGCGTGCTGCGCCTGAAGCCCGGCGTGCTGGCCGAGCAGAAGGGCTACGAGGAAGAAAGCTACTGGGACGGCCTGCTGGAATACCCGCAGTACACCCGCCCCGAAGTGTGGGAAGGCCGCGCGGTGCCGCAGGTGCTGCTGGGCGGCGACCACCAGAAGATCGACGCCTGGCGCGGCGAAAAGAGCCGGGAGCGCACCCGCCTGCGCCGCCCGGAGCTGTACGAGCAGTGGTGCGTCAGCCACCCGGTGGCCGAACTGCCCAAGTGGAAGCGCGGCGAGAACGTGCGCCTGGTGAAGACCGACGAGCAGTTTGCCGCTGCCGCCCGCATCTTTCTGGAAGGCCGCCGCACCGTCTGCGCGGAAAACTGGACCGCAGAATACTGCGCGGGCATGACCGAGGAAGAATATCTGCTGCAGCTGCGGCAGGAGAAGGCTGCGGGCTGGGCGTGCTACCTGCACACCACGAAGGACGTGCCGGACGGTATCGTGAGCGTCAACCACAAGGTGGGCCATGTGGAACACCTGTTCGTCACCGAGAGCGCCCGGGGCAAGGGCATCGGGCAGAAGCTGCTGGACTTTGCCCGCAAAAAGCTGCCGGAGCACAAGCACCCGGTGCTGAGCGTGCTGAACACCAACAGCCGGGCCATCGCCCTCTACACCCGCATGGGCTGGAAGCTGACCGGGGAAATGGAACTGGAATTTGACCCGGAGCAGTACCCCGCCGTGGTGAAGAAATGTGCCCTTGTCCTGATGCGGTATGAGGGCGCGGCGCAGGAGTGATTTTGGCCGCAAATGCGCGGGCGGCCGGGGGCGGAAAAGGGCGAAAACAGGCTGTCGAAGCTGGAAGCCCGGTGCCGAAAACGCACAAAAACGGTCGAGAATCCGCCCGACGGTCGAAAAAATGTTGAAAACTTTTGTATCTACCCTCTAACCTTCGGGGAATAATTTTATTATCTTTGTACAAATAATGAAAAATGGCCCCCTTTTCATTGGAGAAACCGCCAAAAATGCGCCGGAGGGCTGTACAACCGTTTCGACTTGCGCTAAAATAATCGTAACACAACAGGCACACTCTACAAATTTTGTACCCAAAACGATATTAGATAGGAGCGCTTTACTATGTATGTGAAAGAAGTCACCGTTGAAAATCAGGTTGGTCTGCACGCTCGTCCGGCTACCTTCTTCATTCAGAAGGCTAACGAGTTCAAGTCTTCCATCTGGGTCGAGAAGGAAGAACGCCGCGTGAACGCAAAGAGCCTGCTGGGCGTTCTGTCTCTGGGTATCGTGGGCGGCACCACCATCCGCATCATCGCCGACGGCGCTGACGAGCAGGCTGCCGTGGACGGCCTGATCAAGCTGGTGGAGTCTGGCTTTGCAGAGTAATTCTGTGCATTAAGGAATCAAAAGCGGCGGGAAAGTCTCCTGCCGCTTTTTTGGTATTGGATGCGATGGAAAAGACACCGTAGAAGGAGGCACTTTTATGAGCGAGAAGAACAAGGAACGCATGGAAAAATTTGTGGCGCTGTGTGACAGCGGCAAGCCCTGGTATGTTTTCCTGGCCATGTTCAGCGCGCTGCTGGCAGCCAGCGCCCTGGTGGAGCTGTTCACCGAGCAGCACATGAAGTGGTGGACCTGGGTGCTGAATGTCACGGGCATCCTGGGGTGCCTGCAGAACATCCACTACTGCAAAAAGCTCAAGGCAGAGCGGGCAGCGGAAGCCGAGGCAGACGCTGAATGACCAAGGCCGAGCTTTACCAAAAGGCCTGTATGCTGCCACTTTTACCCGGCGTATATATCATCCGGGACAAAAGCGACACCATTATCTATATCGGCAAGGCAAAGCGCCTGCGCATCCGGGTGAGCCAGTATTTCCGCGAGGGCGTGCCCCACGACAACAAGGTCAGCCAGATGATCGCCCACGCCTACGCCTTTGACGTGATCGTCTGCCAGAGTGAGTTTGAAGCGCTGGTGCTGGAAGCCAGCCAGATCAAGGCCCACACCCCAAAGTACAATATCCTGCTGAAGGACGACAAGGGCTACAGCTATATCAAGGTGACGAAAGAGCCCTGGCCGCGCCTTTCTTTCGTGCTGCAAAAAGAGGACGATGATGCCGAGTATATCGGCCCCTATACCTCCAGCTTTGCGGCCCGGCAGATGGCAGAAACGGCCATGGATGCCTTTCTGCTGCCCCGGTGCTCGAAGCGCTTCCCGCAGGAGATCGGCAAAGGCCGCCCCTGCCTGAACGCCCACATCGGCAAGTGCATGGCCGTGTGCAGCGGCAAGATCAGCTGCGAAAACTACAACCAGGCCGTAAAAAGCGCCGTGCACCTCATCCGCTACGGCAAAAAGGACATTCTGAAAACGCTCAACGAGCGGATGCTGGAAGCCTCCGACCGGCTGGAATTTGAGACGGCAGCCCTGATTCGTGACCAGATCGCGGCCATCACCAAGGTGAGTGCCGGGCAGAAGGTGGTCGTGGACCCGGATGTGGAGATGGACGTGGTGGCGCTGGCGGGCACGCCCAGCAGCGTGTGCGCGGCGGTGCTGCGGTTCCGGGACGGCAGACTCACCGACAAGCGGGAGTTTTTGTTCCACGATACGTCGGATATTGACGCCGTGCGGGAAGAATTTCTGCCCCGGTACTATCTGGACGACGAGCAAATTCCAAAAATTATTGCGGTGGACGAGCTGCCGCCGGACAGCGATGCTCTGCAGCAGGCGCTGAACGAAAAGCGCGGCAGCGAGGTGCAGCTCTATGTGCCCCAGCGCGGCGACAAGGCCCATCTGGTGGAGATGGCCCACACCAATGCGGTGGAGCGCCTTGCCCGGGAGAGCGGCCGCTACGCCCGGGAGGAAAAGCTGCTGGACGAGCTGGCCCAGGTGCTGGGCCTTGCAAAGCCGCCCCGCGCCATTGAGAGCTATGATATCTCCAACTGGGGCGACGGTTCCAGCGTGTGCGGCATGGTGACCTTCAAGGACGGCAAGCCCTATAAAGCAGGCTACCGCAAGTTCAAGATGAAAACCGTGGCGGGCACCGACGACTATGCGTCGCTGGCCGAGACAGTCTCCCGCCGGGCGGCGGAGTACGAAAAGTATGCAGAGCTTGCCAAGAACGGCGAGCCCAGTAACAACTGGTTCGGCCAGAAGCCGGACCTGCTGCTGATGGACGGCGGCCGGGGCCAGGTGAGCGCGGCGAAGGAAGCGCTGGCAGGTACCGCTCTGGCTGATGTGCCGCTGTACGGCATGGTGAAGGACGACCACCACCGCACCCGTGCCATCGTGGACAGCGACGGGCGGGAGATCGCCATCAACATGAACCGGGGAACCTTTACCTTCATCACAGCGATTCAGGACGAGACCCACCGCTTCGCCAACGCTTACCGCAAACAGCAGATGAAGCAGAAAAGCTATTCTTCCACCCTGACGGAAATTCCGGGCATTGGCCCGAAGACCGCCAAGGCGCTGATGGCTCAGTTCAAGAGTGTGGGTGCTGTGAAGGAAGCCACGCCCGAACAGCTGGAAAACACCCCCGGCGTGGGCAGACAGACGGCACAGACCATCTACGAATATTTTCACGCATAGAACCCTCTCAGGCGCTTTCGCGCCAGCTCCCCCGAAGGGGGAGCTTTTTGTATTTTGGAACAGTGAATGTGCAGGGATGCAGAAAATGCAGTGGATGCATCTGTCGGTCGCAGCCTCTCCCGTGAAAAGACAAGTCCCGGCAGACCGCAGTCTGCCGGGACTTGCAATATCAAAATCAATTTACTGCTGAAGACGCCCAGAGCAAAGCGGAGCGCATTCCAATGGTTAGTTCTCGGCGGAGATATCCTGACCGAAATACTTCTCACTCAGTTCTTTCAGGGTGCCGTCTGCGCGCAGCTCGTCAATGGCGGTGTTGATGGCCTCCAGCAGGGTGGCGCTGGCGTCGCTCTTGCGCAGCGGGATGGCAACGTGGGAAGCATCCTCGGTCTGGGCCACGATCTTGAAATCTGCGTCCGGATGAACGTTCAGGTAGTCGTAGAAGGAGACATCAGCGTTCAGGGTGGCGTCGATGCGGCCGGCAGTCAGCAGCTGGATGGTCTCCTCCAGCGTGTCGATGCCCTGCACGGTGGCACCGTAGCTCTCGGCCAGCTCCATGTAGGTGGAAGCCAGACTGTTGGCGGTGGTCTTGCCGTTCAGGTCCTCAAAGGTGGTGATGTCGTCGTTGTCCTTGCGGACGGCCAGAGCGGTGTGGATGTAGCCATAAGGGGTGGTGAAGTCGTAGGTCTTGGCACGCTCCTCGGTCACTTCCACGCCGTTGCACACCAGGTCGTAGCGGCCTGCGTCCAGACCGGCAAACAGGCTGTCCCAGTCGCTCTCCACATACTCCGGCTCCACGCCCAGCTTTTCGGCGATGGCACGGGAAACTTCCACGTCATAACCCACCAGCGTGTCGCTCTCGTCGTGGAAGCTCCAGGGCTGCCATGCGCCTTCCAGCGCAACGATCAGCTTGCCGCTGGACTGGATGTTGGACAGCTGGTCACCGGCAGCGGGGGCCACGGATGCATCCGTGCCGGAAGCAGCGGTGCTGCTGGAAGAATTGGAGCAGCCGGCCAGAGTCAGCACCCCGGCAGCGGCCATGACGCTCATCAAAGAAATAAAAGTTCTGCGTTTCATAGTGTATATGTCCTTTCGATGAAAAACGATTTTAAATGGCCGCCGCGTTTGCTTTGGCCATGTTCAGCGGAAATTTTATTTTTAATTTTGCAATCGAGAAAAATCTGCGGATTTTTCTCGATTGCTTTTTCACGGAAGAAGGCCATGAAGGATCGCAGCAAGAATGTTTGATTGGATGCTGCTGCCCGATACGGCCCCTCCGGTGAAAAAAGCAACAAAAAACGACCGCAGTCGTTTTTTGTTACGAATCAAGAAAATAGAAATTCCTATAAATATAGCCAGAGCGAAGCGGAGGCCATTCCAAATGGTAAACTTATTCAGTGTGCGCAATTTTCCGCAAAAACTCGCGGGTGCGCTCCTCCTTCGGGTTCGCAAAGAACTCGCGGGAAGCGGCCTGCTCCACCACGATGCCGTTCTCCATGAATACCGTCTTGGAAGAAACATTGCGGGCAAAGCCCATCTCATGGGTGACCACCAGCATGGTCATGCCCTCCTCGGCCAGCTGCCGCATGACGGAAAGCACCTCGCCGGTCAGCTCCGGGTCGAGGGCAGAGGTGGGCTCGTCGAAATAGATGATCTCCGGGTCGGATGCCAGCGCCCGGGCGATGGCCACGCGCTGCTGCTGGCCGCCGGAAAGCTGGCGGGGGTAGTAGTCCGCCCGGTCGGCAAGGCCGACCTTTTCCAGCATCTTCCTGCCCACCGTGTCGGCCTGCTCTTTGGGCATCCTGCGGGCGACGATGAGGCCTTCGGTGACGTTCTGCAGGGCCGTTTTGTTGCGGAACAGATTGTAGTTCTGGAAGACGAAGGCCGTCTTTTTGCGCAGCCGGGCGATGTCGGCGCGGCTGGCCCTGGCGAGGTCGAAGGTCTCACCGTCGAAGGTCAGCTGGCCCGCGTCGGCGGTCTCGAGAAAGTTCAGGCAGCGCAGCAGGGTGGTCTTGCCGGAGCCGGACGGGCCCAGAATGGCCACCACATCGCCCTTTTCTACGGTCAGGTCCACGCCCTGCAGCACCTTCAGTTCACTGGTCGGTTTGCGGGCACCGGGCCGGTGGAAGATACCCGCCTGCAGGCCGGGCTTCGCGTAGGTGAAAAAGGACTTGCGGACATTTTTGATCTCTAACATGGACATGGTTCCCACGCTCCTTTCTTACTGGAAGCCGTGGGCATTGAGCCGACGTTCCAGCAGCGCCTGCAGTTTGGTGATGACCGTGCAGAACAGCAGGTACACCACCGCCACCTCGCAGTAGATGGGCAGGAAGATGTAGGTGCGGGCGGCCACGCGCTGACCGGCCATGAACAGCTCGGCCACCGTGATGTTGGACGCCAGAGAGGTGTCCTTGATCATGCCGATGAGCGAGTTGGAAAGGGCAGGTACCGCCGTGCGCAAAGCCTGCGGCAGCACGATGCGGCGCATGATCTGCCACCAGCT